>Ga0272446_1004096_pt1 | contig 17581 bp, 13 predicted proteins | sample YNPCB0061_FD_194587 | JGI IMG/M metagenome (GOLD analysis project Ga0272446, IMG submission 194587) | Hot spring microbial mat communities from Yellowstone National Park, WY, United States - YNP-CB-006-1 | ecosystem: Environmental > Aquatic > Thermal springs > Hot (42-90C) > Sediment | place... | reverse complement strand
ACGCCGCCTTTGCCTGGCAACCGGAAGGCTACGTTGTCGCCTCCGCCCGGCCACGCACCGAATTACGCGCCATTCGCATCCCGCTTGGTGTGATCGCGCTTGTCACCCCCTGGAACTTCCCGATCGCCATCCCGACCTGGAAGCTGGCTCCAGCGCTGATTCTCGGCAACACCGTTGTCCTGAAACCGGCATCACCTGGCCCTGGTGGCGCAATTGCGCTGGTACGGGCGCTGGAACAGGCCGGTCTGCCGCCTGGCGTCGTCAACCTGGTGATCGGTCCGGGCACGCCATTTGGCCAGGCGCTGGCAGAAACCGCGGCACTCCGGGCCGTCTCATTCACCGGCTCGGTCGAAGTCGGCACGAAGCTGAAGGCTACCCTGGCCGAACGCATGGCGCGGGTGCAACTCGAATTAGGCGGTAAGAATCCGTTCGTGGTCTGGGAGGACGCTGATCTGGACGAGGCGGCGCGCCTCGCTGCGGAAGGCGCGTTCTTCTACGCCGGGCAGAAATGTACCGCCACGAGCCGGGTGCTCGTCCACCACACCGTGTACGCGCCATTTCGTGAACGCTTTGTCGCCGCGACGCAGGCACTCGCACTCGGCGACCCACGTGATGAAACGACGCGCATCGGGCCATTGATCGACCCGGTATCGCACAGGAACGTTGTGCACTGGACGGCCCGGGCGGTGGCTGACGGCGGCACGCTGCTGACTGGCGGCATCGCACCCGACCGGCCAGGCTATTTCTTCGCACCCACGATTATCGATGGCCTGTCGCTGGATGCACCACTGGCGCAGGAGGAGGTGTTCGGCCCGCTGGTCACACTGCATCCTGTCAGCGATCTCGCCGGCGCTATCGCCGCAGCGAACGCAACACGCTTCGGCCTCTCCGCGTCGATCAGCACCCGCAGCCTGGAGATCGCCGAGGGCTTCCTGGCCGGATGCGATGCCGGCCTGGTACACGTGAACCAGCCGACGGCGGGCGTGGAATACCAGGCGCCATTCGGTGGCGCACGCGCTTCGGGGTTTGGCGGTAAGGAGCAGAGCTGGGCGGCGCTCGATTTCTATGGCGACTGGAAGACGCAGGTTGTACGTATCTAATCCAGCTCGCGAAGCCAGAAGCTTGAGCCGTCAGCGATCGCTTTTCCATCGTCAGGAAGCCGAAAGGATCGACGAGCGGCGCCTGTGCGATAGACGCGAGCGTATGGGCACGACGCAGCGCCGTATCCCTGACGGACAATTCATCGGTGTGATGGTACTATGTAGTCACAGGTAAGAGTCGAGCACAATGGTTGATTCCTTGCGCGAATGGCAGCTTGCACTGCCATATACGTTACCGCTATTGACCAGCGCGCTGCTGGCAATCGTCATCGCGTTGACCGTCTGGCGGCGGCGAACCGTGCCTGGCGCCGCGCCGCTGATGATACTCAGCATTGCCGCTGCAGAATGGTCACTCGCATATGCGCTCGAAATCGCCGCCACGCCAGCAACCGCAGCCATCTTCTGGGCGCGCCTGCAATATCTGGGCATCATGACGCTACCGGTCGCCTGGATACTCTTCGCGCTGGAGTATGCCAACCTTCATCACCGGCTCACCCGGCGCGCGCTGGCCCTGCTGCTCGCCATTCCGGTGTTGACGCAGATTGCCATCTGGACGAACGACTATCACGGTCTGATCTGGCCGCAGATCCGGCTCGGCACTGTCGGGAGCTTCGCGATCCTCAACTTCAGCCATGGCCCTGCCTTCTGGATCTGCAATATCTACTCGCATCTCTGCCTGGCATTCGGCGCATTCCTCCTCTTGCGTCGCTTTTTTGGCGCGCCACGCCTGTATCTGCGCCAGGTGGCAGTCTTTGTCGCAGGCGCTACCGCGCCCTGGCTTGGCAATGGCCTCTATGTGCTCAAACTGACCCCATGGCCCGGGCTGGACCTGTCGCCATTTGGTTTCACATTCACCGCTGCTGCGATTGCATTCGGGGTACTGCGTCTCCGGTTCCTGGATGTCGTACCGGTCGCCCGCGATGTGGTTCTCGAGAGTATGAACGAAGGTGTGATCGTTCTCGACGATCAGGGCCGTATCATTGATACCAACCGGGCGAGCCAGCGTCTGCTCGGTTCCAGCGCGGCTGATATGATCGGGAAGCCGATCCGCCAGGTACTCGAGCGCTGGCCACAACTCCTCGATCGTTACCGTGGCGTCGTTCAGCCTGGCGAAGAGATCGCCATCGAGATTGATGGAAAGCAGTATGTGTTGAATGTGAACGTCTCACCGCTGTATGATCGCAATGGTCGCGTTCTGGGGCGGCTGATTGTATGGCACGATATTACGGCACTCAAGCAAACCGAGGAAGCGCTGCGCCAGCGTAATGAAGAACTCATTGCTCTGCAGCAGACCCTGCTGCTTGCAAAAGAAGAGGCAGAAAGCGCCAACCGCGCCAAGAGCGCGTTTATTGCAAACATGAGTCACGAGCTGCGCACACCGCTGAGCGCCATCATCGGCTACACGGACTTGATCAAGTTCGATCAGGATCGCCGTGGCCAGGCGATCTATGCCGAGGAGCTCAGGGCAATCAGATCATCCGGGCACCATCTGCTTGCCCTGATCAACAATATCCTCGACCTGTCCCAGATCGGCGCGAATAAGATGCAACTGCAGAACGAGCTCTTCTCGATCGAGGCGCTGGTGCATGATGTGGTCACAGCGGTACGGCCACTGATCGAGCACAACCACAATACGCTGACCATCGAGTGCGCTCCTGATGATGATCTGATGTTCGGCGACAGGCTCAAACTGCGCCAGGTGCTGCTCAACCTCATGAGCAATGCCGCCAAATTCACCGAGTCTGGCGCCATCAACCTGCGCGTCTGGAGCGAACCGGCCAGTGATCGTGCACTACCGGCATATGATGTGCAGTATGTTGTATTCTCGGTGAGTGATACAGGCATCGGTATCGCGCCTGAACATCTGTCGCTGTTGTTCAAAGAGTTCTCACAGGTGGATGGTTCCGCGCGCAGGAAATATGGCGGCAGCGGCCTGGGGCTGGCGATCAGCCGGCATTTCTGCCGCCTGATGGGCGGCGATGTCACCGTTGCCAGTGTGGCGGGCCAGGGATCAACCTTCACCGCGCGCCTGCCCGCCGACGTTCGCCAGGTCTCCGACGGTAGCGCTGCGCCCATGGATGCGGCCATTGATCCGGTGCAGGTGCAATGATGAAGACGATCATTGCGGTTGGCGACCTGGTATGGGACGTGCTGGTCAAGCCCGACGGGTTGCTTCTACCCGGCGGCGATACCACCGGCAGCATCAAACTGGCACCCGGTGGTTCGGCGGCCAACGTCGCTGCGTGGATCGCGCGCTGCGGCGCGCCGGCCGCATTCGTCGGTGCTGTCGGCTACGATGTGTTTGGTGACCTGATCGTTGCCGATCTGCAACGCGAGGGTGTCGAGTTGCACGTCGTTCGCACCGACCGGCGCGATACCGGTGTCATCCTGGCGTTGATCGACCGTGCCGGGCAACGCAGCATGGTGACCAATATGGGCGCGGATCATCAACTCTGGCCCGAGGCGCTTCCCGAAGCGGCACTCCGCACCTGCGGCCACGTTCATATCACTGGCTGGTCGCTGTTCACTGATCCGCCACGCGTCGCCGCGCTGCGCGCCGCCCGGATCGCCAGTGAGAGTGGTGCAACGGTGTCGTTCGACCCGGCTTCCTATCAGGTCATCCGTGAAATGGGCCATGACCGTTTCGATCGTATCACCGCCGATCTGCCAGTAGATATCCTGTTCCCGAACCGTGACGAGGGCGAGGCGCTTACCGGAGAACGCGAGCCGCGGGCCATGGCTGCAGCGCTACGCGAGCGTTTCCCGCGCGTGCTGGTGGCGCTCAAGCTCGACCGTGACGGCTGCTATATCGCGGCGACCGGTGTTGACCTGCACGTTCCGGCCCGGGCGATCGGCACGCCGGTTGATACCACCGGCGCCGGTGACGCATTCAACGGCGCGTTCCTGGCACGCTACCTGGCTGATGGTGATGCGCTCGCCGCGGCACGCTACGCGAACCTGATCGGCGCGTGGGTGGCGCAACGCGACGGAGCCCGACCGCCTGTTGATGAGACACTGCCGCGATGATGCCGGGTTGTGGCCGGCCACACGCCGGTGGGCGACCTCCTGCAATCACCGGTGGCCGCGTGCAGCCCCTGCAGTTACACCCTGTTTCCAAGCACCGCGGCAAGTCGTTGCAACTGATCGGTGGCGATCAGCGCCAGCGCCTCGTCACCCGGTTGTAGCACGCTGTCACCGTGCGGCAGAATAAGATGGCCGCTGCGAATGATCGCTACCAGGACGCAGTCTTGCGGCAGATCCAGGTCGGCCAGCGGGCGCCCGACCGCTAGTGAGTCGGCCGGTATTTTCTCTTCCACCAGAGAGTATTGACCACGGCGCAACTTCAGCAGCGTCATCATGTCGCCCAGTGACATTTCTTCAAGAATAAGATGCGCCATCAGGTCGGCCTGACTCAATGCGACATCAACCCCCATCTCAGTCGTGAACATCCAGGCATTCTTCGGGTTGTTGACGCGCGCGATCGTGCGTGGCACACCAAACTCAAAACGCGCCAGGCTGGTAACCACCAGATTGGTCTCGTCATCGCCCGTGACCGCCGCAACAACATCAGCCTGGCGTATGCCGCAGGCCTCCAGCACTGCCGGGTCGCTACCGCTCCCGGCAACAATGCTCTCCGGCGGGAGCGAATGCGCCATCTGCTCGCGCGGAGCCGCGCGCGGTTCGATCACGCGCACCAGGTGCCCTCCGGCCAGGAGAAGCATGGCAAGGTATGAACCAACCTTGCCGCCGCCGACGATCAGTACATTCATCGGTCATACCCCCAGTAACGCCTTCAACTGCTCCGTCGAGGTTGTCAGCACGGCAATATGCACCAGGTCACCCGCCTGCAATATCGTTCCCTGGGTCGGCAGAAAGCAACTGCCACCACGACTCACGGCAACCAGGTGCACTTCGCCCGGCACCGTCAGGCTGGCGACGGTACGCCCGGCAAGCGCCGGCGGCAACTCGACATCAACGATGTCAACCGACGATCCCAGGCTCACGATCGGATCGAGCCATGAATAGCTGATCAACTCGGCAATCCGGTTGACCCCCCACTCGGTTGTCGAGATCGTTTGCAATCCCAGCCGGCGGTAGATCTCGGCTTTGCGCGGATCGTAGAGCCGGGCGACCACACGCGGCACACGGAAGAACTGGCGCGCCACACGTGCCGTGACCACATTCGCCTCATCGCTCGACGTGACCGCAGCCAGCCCATCGGCACGCCCGACGCCGGCTTGCAACAGGACGTCGCGGTCGAGGCCGTAACCCACGACGATGCGACCGGCGAAACCGGCGCCGAGTGCTGCAAGGGCCGCTGGATCGCGGTCGACAACAGTCACCTCATGGCCGCGGCGTGACAGCGCATGCGCCAGGCCGGCGCCCATCCGGCCGCAGCCGATCACGATGATACGCATCCCGCACCTCCCCGGCGCCCCACCCCTCAGGCGCCGTTACGATGGCGCACCAGCGCCTTGCGCGCTTCATCAACCAGCAGCAACGCGGGCGCCCAGGCTGCCAGGAACAACCAGTTCCCCGGCGCGAACGCCGCTGTGCCGATCACATCCTGCAAGAAGGGTACGTACACAATCGCGGCGATCAGGAGCAGTTCGGTGGCGATGCCGATCCAGATCAGCCGGTTGGCGAACAGCGGCAGGCGCAGAACTGAGAGCCGCTCACTGCGCTGCGCAAACAGGTTGCCAATCTGCGTGATCACCACTGCCGCAAGCGCCATGGCCGTCGCCGAACGGTAGAGCGGGCCGCTTGCCGGCAGATCGAGCCATTGCCCCCAGTATCCGTGCGTCCAGTACTGGTAATAGAACGCCCCCATCGCTGCCAGGCTCTGCACCGGGCCAAGCCACAGATAGGCGCGACGCAACATCGCGCCGGTAACGACATGCTCGCGCAGACTGCGCGGCGGGCGTTCCATGACCCCCGGCTCGGGCGGCTCAGCGCCGAGTGCAAGCGCCGGTACAATGTCAGTACCCAGATCGACCGACAGGATATGCATGACGTTCAATGCAATCGGGATGCGCCCGCCACTGAACGCGAACAAGACGAACGGCACAGCCTCGGGAGTATTGCTGGTGAAAATATAGGTCGCGAATTTTTTGATGTTGGCATACACCGCGCGTCCTTCTTCAACCGCGTTGACGATTGAAGCGAAATTGTCGTCGGTCAGGATCATGTCGGCTGCCTCGCGGGCGACATCTGTGCCGACCAGACCCATTGCCACGCCAATGTCGGCCTGTTTCAGCGCCGGCGCGTCGTTGACACCATCGCCAGTGACGGCGACCACATGTCCCTGGGCGCGCAGCGCACTGACCACGCGCAGTTTGTGTTCCGGCGCAACGCGCGCAAAGATGACCTCATTCGCCAGCGCATCATGCAGCGCAGTATCGCTCATGCCGTCAAGTTCCGCGCCGGTCACGATCCGCGGTTGCGTGTCGCGAATAATGCCAATGCGTCGCGCGATGCTCTCGGCGGTCAGGCCGTAATCGCCAGTAATCATAATGATACGAATTCCTGCACTGTGGCAGGTAGCGACCGCAGCCTCAACCTCGGGTCGCGGCGGGTCCATCATCGCCAGCAAGCCAAGAAAGGTCAGGTCGCATTCGACGCTGTCAGGGTCCAGCGGCACACGCCCATCGTTCAAGGCGCGCCGGGCAACGGCCAGCACGCGCAGTCCGACGCGAGCATACTGGTCGTTAGCTGCCAGAATTGCCTCGCGGCAGGCGTCATCAAGGGGGTGAACGATACCGTCGCCGGCGATTGAGGTGCAGAGTGCCAGCACTTCTTTTGGCGCGCCCTTGGTATAGACAAGCATCCTGGCAGGCATGCGCAATGCGCCGGGCGCCTGGTTCCGCCCTGTGAGGCGGTGGATCGTGCTCATCCGTTTACGCCGCGACTCGAACGGCAACTCGCGCAACCGGGGCAGCCTGCGCAACTCGGCGTCGAGGTCAATACCGGCTTTGCGTGCCACGACAAGGAGCGCCGCTTCGGTCGGGTCGCCCAGGATGCTCCAGCGATCACCATGTTCGCCGGCATTGAGCAGCACCTCACCGGTCGCATCGTGCCTATCGCCCCGTCGTGGCGGGATCAGACGTGCGTCATTACAGAGACCAGCGGCCAGCAATACCTCGCGCAGGTCGGGATGGTCGGCAGGTCGCTCAAGCCGGACACCCTCCGCGCTGAATGCTCCTTCCGGCACATAGCCGACGCCACTCACCGAGATCTGCCGGCCAGCAACCCAGATCTCCCGCACGGTCATCTCATTCTGCGTCAACGTGCCGGTCTTGTCGGTACAGATAACCGTCGTACAACCGAGCGTCTCCACCGCCGAGAGGCGTTTCACCAGCGCATGGCGGTGCGCCATACGCTGTGTTCCCATCGCCAGCGCCAGAGTGACGGTCGGTAATAACCCTTCAGGCACGAATGCAACGATCATGCCCATGGCGAAGATAAAGCCATTTGCCAGGTCGATCCCGGCAACGGCAACCGCCAGCGCAAAAAAGAGTAACCCGGCGCCAACCGCAATCGCGGACACAGCGCGTGTCAATCGCTCCATCTCTTTTTGTAGCGGACTGAGCTCATCGCCAACACTCTGCGTGAGGCGCGCGATTTCGCCAAACTCGGTACGCATACCGGTGGCGAAGACGACCGCCTCGCCTGTTCCGGCAGCCACGCTGGTTCCGGCGAAGACGAGATTCGGCAATTCCGCGCGAGAAAGACCGTTATTTCCTGCCGGCTCGGCTGTCTTGCGCACTGGATGTGCCTCACCGCTGAGCGCCGACTGATCGACGCGCAACTCGGCCTCACGCACGAGCCGCCCATCGGCGGAAATACGATCGCCCTCGGCAAGCAGCATCACATCGCCCGGGACGAGTTCCTCAGCAAGGATGCGGCACTCGCTGCCGGCGCGCCGGACGCGGGCGTATACCGGCAGCATCCGGCGCAATGCAGCGGTCGCCTGTTCGGCCTTGTACTCCTGCCAGAAGCTGAAGAGGCCATTGATCACATTCACGAGCCAGATTGCAATGCCCAGTTCGGGCATCCGCGCAATGAACGCGACAACGCCGCCAACCCACAGGAGCAGCGCCATCAAGTGCGTGAAGTTGGAGAGGAACGCGCGGATCAGCGGCGTGCGCGGCGGCTCGCGTAAGATGTTGCGCCCGTAACGCGCCAGGCGCGCCCGCGCCTCGTCGGACGCCAGCCCATACGGCCCGGTAGCATAAGCAGCAAAGACCCGATCAACCGGTAGCTGGTGTGGTTCGAGCGCGGCACCATGTTCGTCTATTTGCGTAACCATGCAACGAGTGTAGATCAGCCCGGGCGCGCATGGTGGATCAGGATGGACTCGCGCGGGGAAGAAGCGGCTACTGTATCGGCGTGACGTCGACCACCGTCAACATGCGGCTGCCGATCGCCAGATCGTCGCATACATCGAGGCTACGGAAGCGCCAGGCTGCACGCCAGAAATCGGCATGGCGCCAGTTTGGCGTCGGGGTCAGGCTGATTTCAAGCGACCGGGGATAGCCGAGTGAGGGATGATATTCGGCGCGCACGTTCAGGACGTCATCACAGGCGCAGCCACGGTACACGCAAGCGCGTCTCACTGCGCCATCGCGTTCGATCAGGGCGAACAGGTCACGCACTGCGACCGGCTGCTGGTCACAGGCGCGCAGTTGCGCATAGCGTGTCGAGACGACCCGCTCCGCGTGCACATCTACTTCCAGGCGACAACCACGATCATAGAGTTGCATACGATAGGCCACAAAGCCGGATGCATCCCAGCGAGCGCGAGCCTCCATAAGCGCCGTCTCGCGCGCCAGCGGTTCACGGCGCATGATGACCGTTCCAATGCCGCCGCACGCGGCGACAGAAGCGGCGAGTACGGCAATCAGCAGCCAGAGGTTGCGGTATAGTCGCGGCATGCAGCAATCATACCATGATTGTCATCATCGCTCAGGCCAGCTCGCCGTTGAGCGTCTTCATTGCCAGGCGCCGCCCGTGATCGGTCAGCGCCAGGGTATTGCCGCGATTGATCAACACACCCTGTTGCTCGGCGCGGCGCACGACACGCGCCACAAACGCCGGTTCCCAGCGCAGGTGCTCGCTGAGATGCGACGCCTGGCATTCAACCGCCGCCTGTGGCGTCGCCTCGTGGTGCAGGAGATGCACCGCCAGCATCGCCTGGGCAAACTCCTGGCGCTGGCGAACGTGGCGGACTGCCAGCGCCAGCAGGCCGCGCTCAGGAGCGAAGAGCCAGGCCAGGCCGAACACCAGGCCGGCCATCGCTGCCATCGCCCCTGCGATCGACGCATCGAGGATGAATGCCACCAGGCAGCCGATGACAGCCGCAAACGCACCCAGACCGGCGCTCACCGCAAGCATGCGTGACAGGCGATCGGTCAGGAGATAGGCTGCTGCAGGCGGCGCAATCATGAGCGCGACCACCAGCACCGACCCGACCGTATCGAAGGCGCCAACAGCCGTAAGCGATACAATGCCTACCAGACCGTAGTGCACCACGCCTGGCGCAAAGCCGAGTGCCAGCGCCAGCACGGCATCGAAGGTTGCCAGCTTCAGTTCCTTGTAGAACAGAGCGAGCAGCACAAGCGTCAATACCAGGATACCACCCATCAACCAGAGCGCCTGTGGCCCGAGATCGACGCCCGACGGCGCAAAGCGATCGAATGGCGCGAATGCCAGTTCGCCAAGCAAGACAGCATCAACATCGAGGTGCGTATCACCCGCCCGGCGCGCAATCAGGATGACCGCAATGCTGAACAGGAGTGGAAACACCAGACCGATCGCCGCATCCTCGCGCACCAGGCGCGTCCGGTGCAGCAACTCGATCAGGACGACGGTGAGCACACCGCTGGCCGCGGCTGCGAGCACGAGAAATGGCGAGCCGGTATCCTGCACGACAAAAAAGGCCAGAACGATCCCGAGCAACACCGCATGGGTGATCGCGTCACTTATCAACGCCATGCCGCGCAGCACCAGGAACACACCCGGTAGCGTGCAGGCAACTGCGGTGACAACGGCAATCAGCATGATTTCGATCGGTGGTGTCATAGGCACATGACTCACACGAGCCGTGCGGTGGCACGGTTTCCGCTGCTGTAGAGCCTGCCGAAGAGGCAAGAAACCCGTATGACTCGCGTCATTCACACAACGTACGCGGTGGCGTACCAGCAGGGTGGCCTGGCGGGCGGCACGCCCTCCAGAGTCCATCATCCGGCGGCGGGAAGGCGGTCGCAACGTGGCAAAGAACGCCGTCCCGCCGGCGGACGGGCATTGGCTTTCGCCCGGCTGGCCGATTGCGCGCGTGACCGCGTCACTCCAGTCATTCACAGGCCTGCGCGGCAGGCCGCACCAGGAACAATCATGCTGCGGCAACGCCGCCGGCATTGAGCCAGCCCCACACCAGGCCGCGGCGCGGCGCCAGCAACAGCGACACAATGACGATGGCGCTGATGCAGATCACAATGATCGGCCCGGTCGGCAGGCGCGCGGCAGTGCTGCTGATCAAAGCGCCTGCAACGCCGGCCAGCGCACCAAATGCACCGGACAGCAGCACCATCACACCCAGCCGGTCGGTCCACTGGCGTGCCGCAACGGCCGGCGCGACGATCAGCGCGCTCATCAAAACAACGCCGACCGTCTGCAACCCGATGACGATCGCAACCACCAGCAGTGATGTCAGCAGCACGTCCAGCAGGTGGACCGGCACCCCCAGACTGGTTGCGAAACCCGGGTCGAAGGTCAGGAGTTTGAGTTCCTTCCAGAACAACGCCAGCAGGAGCAGCGCCGGCATGCCAAGCGCCGCCATCGCCACAACATCGCGTTCGAGCAACGTCGCCGCCTGGCCGAACAGGTACCTGTCAAGTCCAGCCTGCGCCGCATCCGGCAGTTTCTGCACATACGTCAGCAGCACCAGGCCGAGGCCGAAGAACACCGCCAGCGCCAGGCCAAGGGCGCTATCGCTCTTGATACGCGTCGTACGGACGACAGCCGTGACGAGGAGCGCACCGAGCCAGCCCGCCAGCGCCGCACCGATCATCAGCGCCAGCGGGTCCTTGCTGCCGGTCACGATAAAGGCCAGCACCACACCGGGAAGCGCCGCGTGCGACATCGCATCGCCAAGCATACTCTGGCGTCGCAGCACGGCAAACGCGCCCAGCGCTCCGCTGACGATCCCCAGCAACGCCGAACCGAGCGCAACGGTGCGCAGTGTATAGTCGCCGAAGAGAGCCTGCAGAACGTCAGACAGATCCATAAGCATACATGGCTATCCGCGAGACGCCCGTCCACGGGCGTACCACGCCTTCTCTGATAGACGGCGCACTCAGGTGGACGCCGCCATGCCCGTCTGTGCATCCTGAAGGTGGCCAGGAATCTCGCGCCCATTCAGGAACGCAATCTGCCCGCCATAGGTGGCGCGCAATGCCGAATCGGTGAATACCTCCGCAACCGGGCCGCTCGCCACCACCCGTACATTCAGAAGCGTCACGTAGTCGAAATACTCCGGCACCGTTTGCAGGTCGTGATGAACCACAACGACCGTTTTGCCGGCGCTGCGCAATTCCTGCAGCAGGCCGACGATTGCGCGTTCGGTTGTCGCATCCACGCCCTGAAACGGTTCGTCCATAAAGTACACATGAGCGTCCTGCACCAGTGCGCGTGCGAGAAACACACGTTGCTGCTGGCCACCCGAAAGCTGGCTGATCTGGCGCCGGGCAAACTCATGCATGCCGACGCGTTCGAGTGCCATCAGGGCCTGTTCGCGCTCGCGACGCCCTGGCCGCCGAAACCAGCCCAGTGCGCCATATCGGCCCATCATGACCACATCGAGCACACTGGTTGGGAAATCCCAGTCCACACTGTTCCGCTGTGGCACATATGCCACCAGCCGGCGTTGCTCGGCATACGGCCTGCCGTAGATGAGCGCCTGGCCTGCCGAAACACGCACCAGGCCCAGAATCGCCCTGATCAGTGTCGTCTTTCCGGCGCCATTCGGTCCGACCACTCCCATCAGAACACCGGCAGGCACATTCAGATCGATATCCCATAACACCGGCTTCTCGCGGTATGCAACCGTCAGATCGGTCACCTGAACGGCTGGTTGTATCGTATTCATCGATGCGATCCTTGTATGTCCGACGTACCATATTCAACGTTCAGCACTGCTGAGCGCTTCGACGATCGTGTCGATATTATGTCGAACCATTCCCACATACGTCCCCTGGAGCGTGCCAGGGTCGCCCATCGCGTCCGAGAAGAGTTGCCCGCCGATACGCACCTCGAAGCCGCGCGACCGTACAGCCGCCTGGACGGCCTCAACGTTGCGCTGCGGTACGGATGACTCAATAAAGATAGCCGGAATTCTGCGCTCGGCGATAAATCCGGCCAGCTGTTGCACATCTGCCGCACCCGCCTCAGTCGCCGTGCTGATGCCTTGCAGGCCACGCACCTCGAACCCATAGGCGCGACCAAAATAACGAAACGCATCGTGCGCGGTAATCAGCACACGCCGCTCCGCAGGCATCGAGCTCGCCTGCGCCAGCACGTAGGCATGCAGATCATCAAGTTCGCGCAGGTAGGCGTCGGCATTGGCGCGGTAGGACGCCGCGCTTGCCGGGTCAAGTTCGACCAGCGTATCACGGACCCGCTCTGCTGCCTGGCGCCATAACGTCACATCAAACCAGACATGGGGATCATATTGATTCTCATACCGATCGGACACCAGTAGCTCCGCCCGATCGATACCGGCAGTGACTGCCACCACCGTTACCCGACCTTGCATGCGCTCAAGGACCTCACCCATTGCGGCTTCCAGATTTAACCCGTTATAAAAGATGACGTCCGCCTCCTGCAACCGGTTTGCATCACCGGCGCTCGCCTTGTACAGGTGCGGGTCAACCCCCGGCCCCATGAGGGTGGCAAGGCTCACTCGCTCGCCACCAATCCGCTGTACGAGATCACCAACCATGCCGGTTGTCGCCACCACACGGATCTGGCGTCGCGCAAGATCGTCGTTGGCGTTCGTTGCCGGCTGCGCGCACCCAACGAGCACCAGGACCACAACCCATGTCAGAGCGCTGGATAGCATGCTGCGCCTGGTCACATTGCACTCCATTCCTGACAGCCAAAAAGATAATTTCGTCTTTCCTAAATCACGAAAATGATTATACCGAAATTCTGCGGAATGTCAAGTATGGCGCCGAGCCACAAAGACGGAATGCAGGGTGTCATATGAACACAAACGGCATGCATCCCCGGCCACAGCGTACACACGATGATGCGCCACCGCAATACAAAGCAACAGGCGGCGAGTAGTCTGCTCGCCGCCTGTCGCCCATGGCCCGGCCCGGTGATTGCCTCAACCACGTAACGCGGGCCACATCAGCCGTAACAACCGCCAGAGCGATGGCGCCTGTTCGAGTTGCACCAGCGCGCGGGATGTCTCGACCACGTGATGGGCATCAACCAGGAACGGCGCAGCCAGGGGCCGGAATGGCCCGCGCAGGATGGACTTCTGCGGATGCGGCAGCATGAGCGGATTGGACATTTTGCCGGTACCGGATTGAATATCAGCCACGTCAGCACCGGGGAACGCGCCCCAGGGCATCAACCCTGCCAGCACGGCGTGCTGGGCAAGGGAGTTGATCGTCAGCGTGCCATAACACAGGTCGCTCACCGCCTGATCAAACGCGGCGCGCACATGATGATCGCGCAACGTTCGTGGATGGACGACGATCGTTGCCACCAGTGTACCCCAGACGCGCTGGTTGAGAAACTCGACGGCCCGCGCGATAAAGGAGGCCACATCCGGTGCATCGAGCGTCGTCTCACCAATTGCCGGGCAGAGCGACTCGCGCCCGAAACACTGCTCACCAAGCACTGCTGGATCCAGATCCGGGATGACGGTCCATGGCAACTGATCGGCCCCTGGTCTACCGATGCGGCGTGCGCGCGGATGGGTATTGAGCAATGCATCGAGCTTGCGACGCGCATCAGGAACATAGGCCCGGCGTGTCGGTATCCGCGCCAGCACCTGCTCGAACGCCGCCATGAAGGCATCACGCTGGCGCCAGCCACGGTGCTGCACAATCAGGCGCGGTGTTGCGCAGAGATACGATGCATTCTGAATGAATGCGCTCGCCAGCAACGTCGCCTGGCGCTGGAGATCTGCATCGCTCCACTGCCCCGGCACGATCACCACCGGCGTGATGTTCCCAGGCTCGGCGGTCACCGGCTTGTCGATCAACGGCACATGATGCGCCTTCCGCCATGCGCCTTCCGCGCCAGCGCCAAACATGATCGTGTCGAACGTGGTATCCGATCCGGTAAGATGAATCGTGCCAACCAGCGGATGGCTGCACAGATAGCCGGCTATATCGGCATCGCCATAGATGACACGTAGAAAGCCGCGCCCGATCAGTGCGCGTAGCGCCTCTTCGAACAACGGGCCGAGATAGGCGAGCATCGGATGCAGTTTCAGCGCGACAACCTCGTTCGCGACGAAAAGCTTATACAGCACATCGGTAACCGGTAGAAATCCGAAGTTGCCGCTGTTCAGCACCAGCGCCACGCGCCCGCTTTGCACCGGCGCATGGTAGATGGCCGCCTGTTGCTGAACCACGTCGTCGATGCTCAATCCCGGTTCAATCCAGACCTCGCCGGTCATTCCAGGAAACACCACCCGATCGTACAGGCTGGCGGGCAACACCCGCGCCACCACCTGCCCATTCGGGCGGACGGTCAGGCCACCGGGAATCCGCGGACGGCCAGGATCGCGAATATCGCGCAACGCCTGTTGCAGCAGGCGCAATGCACGCGTCAGGATCGCAAAGTAGGCGCGCTCCTCACCTTCACCGTAGCCACCGGGCGCCAGTCCCTTGGCCTCCAGGCTCGCAGCGACCCAGCGTTCTTCGATTTCCGCGACGCCGCGACGGAGTTCGGCCAGAATCGTAATGCGATCTTCGACACTGACCTGGACCCAGCTATCCTTTCGGGCATGCAATTCGTCAAGCGCGCGATCAATATCCACCCACACAGGTGCCACTCCACGCTCGATTGGCATGGCTCTGTGCTCAGGTGCGACGGTTGGCATCACAGCCTCCTTGCAATGCTTTCGATAGCCAGCGCCGACGCCAGCAGGACGGGCACAAAAGGCAACCGGGGGCGGAGCGGCCTCCACCCCCGGTCGTGACGTGTGCGATGAGTGCCGGGCGAGGCGCGCCGTTGCGACTGCCGCAGCGTTGCAGGGCGGAGCCGCTTCCGCCCTGGCCTCATCATAGCGCCACACTCTCTGCCATGCAGGGAAGATCCGATACGCTGTACTGAAGGATCCTCAACCGGGGTGGACCTGAGCCCCGGGGGAGTCGCGCCGGGCTATCGCTGCTGTTCGATCATGCCGATGTTCCTGCTACGGCGCGGGAGGAAACTGCGCCGCACCGCTGATCGAACCGCCTTCCAGAAATGGTATAGTTACCCGTTTCATAGACAAATATGACACGGGTCTTGACCGGGCTGATTGACTGTCGGCGGCGGCTCAATTGCAACCACCACCTTACCTCTCGGCAACCAGATGACACCCGGTTGCAGTTCTAGCCCGGCGGATGCACTACGGGCATCCGGGAAGCGGTGCATGAATCGTCCGGCCAACGCCGCCTCCACGTCGCGGAAGGGAAGCGTATTAAGGGCCTCGTCACCAAAACGTTTGGCAAGGTTGGCCGCCGCGTTCTCGTCCGCATTGGCAATATGTCCGCACCACAGGCACTCAAATTCAGCCTGGGAGCGGCGATTCATCGAAAGGGTAAAGCCACACTGAGAACATTCCTGGCTGGAATAGGCCGGTTGGACACTCCGATAACGGACGCCGCGCTCATCCAGCTTGAACTTGAGTTTGTCGCGCACATAGCCCAACTGCGAAGCTCGCAAAGCGCGGTTCATCTGGCGCGATTTGAGGCGCATGTCTTTAACAGTCAATCGCTCGACCGCCACCGCCGCCCCTGGGGGCAGGTCACTCATCATTTGGTTCAAAGCCTGTCCAATTTCGTTGCGGGCAAAGGCTTCGGCCCGATGGTCAGCCAGGTCAACGGTCGGCAGCCCTTTGCGTTTCAAACAGGCGTTGAGCTTTTGTTTGCGGCGGCGTTTGGCCGCAGATCGTTCAACCCGCCGTCGCAATTCGGGGCTAATTTGCCCATAGCGGCGGCCCTCTGAGGTGGAGACGATATTAACCATGCCAATATCTACCCCGATCACGGCTTTTGATTTAGGCTTGGAGCTGCGTCGTTCAACGACGAAAGTGGCGTACCACTGCCCGTCACGCCGGTTCAGGGTGACGCCAGTACAAAGTTTGGGGAACTCAGCGATGACCTCTTTAGCTCGCCCATACAGGGCCAGGGGAACACGAATAGGCTTACCAGTTTCCAGGGTTGAAATTCTGAGCCAAAAATCAAACGTGGGCGTTGCAGAAGGCTCAATCACGACCACATTGGCATTGGCCTGGAGGCAGATGTTGCGCAGAATTGGCGGGTTCTGGCGCTCGTTGCTATACCACGACTGGACAATGCCACAGGCTTGTTGCCAGGCGCACCGTTGCCAGCGGTCGGATAAGCGGGTGGGGATGTCCTGTTCAGGAATGTCGGCGTACTTGTTGGGCTGCCGGACTTCGTGGCCGATCAACCAATCCACATACGCCTGAACCACCCGCCCGTGTTCGGCAGCCAGTTCATCCAGCTTTTGCAGTTTGCCAGAATTAGCCTGGTTCAGTTTGAGATGGGTGATGGCTTTCTTCACCGTTTTGCAACTCCGCAATAATTCGTTCCGTTTTGCGCTTCGAGCGCCGTTGGCCGTACAACCGAGCGCAGAAAGAAGTGACGATGCTTACAAAATCCTGAACCAAATCCTCTTTTCCGTTCTCTGCCTGGTTGATGACCTCAATCCGGCGACCCTGCATCGCCAACAACTGCTCGATGTAATTGAATCCGAAGCGGGTCAGCCGGTCTTTGTGTTCCACCACAATCAAGGTGAGAGTGGGGTCAGTCAGCAATTTGAGCAGCTTGGGGCGAGAGTCGTTGATACCCGAACCAATCTCTTTAACTACCGCTGTCACCCGATAGCCTTTGGCGGCGCAGTAATCCAGCAGGCGTTTCGCCTGTCCTTCCAGGTTATCTTTGTTTTCTGCCGCCGAAACTCGCGTATAAATGGCAATCTTTTGATGGCGGACAGTGGGAATGGCCTCGCCAATGGGGTCAGTGACGATGATTGTGCCGGTATCGGCCTGATAACCGGCCAGCTTGCCTGCCTTAAACCAACGCCAGGCGGTGCGATAAGAGATGCCAAGTTTACGGGCATAGGTGCTCAACTTCATAGCCCGATTTTAGCACAAATGTTCCTGTTTGTCAATAAATGTCTATAAAATGAATAATCAAATTCAATACCGATCCCGAAGTACGGGGAAAGTA
>Ga0272446_1004095_pt1 | contig 17595 bp, 16 predicted proteins | sample YNPCB0061_FD_194587 | JGI IMG/M metagenome (GOLD analysis project Ga0272446, IMG submission 194587) | Hot spring microbial mat communities from Yellowstone National Park, WY, United States - YNP-CB-006-1 | ecosystem: Environmental > Aquatic > Thermal springs > Hot (42-90C) > Sediment | place... | reverse complement strand
CCCCGCCCGGCCTGCGGTCCAGGGCTCCACAGCGGATTGAGCTTGGCCGGATCGTCTTTGCGGATCAGGCTTACAATCGATGCCCCGGCCGGCAAAATCTCCACGGCGATCTTGTCATTCGCCAAAGAAATAGGCTGCTGGGCGAGCGCTGCCGCCGCCATCAACGGTGCGAGAGTGCAGATTCTGGATATCATGGTGGTCCGATAAGCGTTCAACGCGATCATACCGGATTTTCAAGCGCGCCGATGCGCAAGCGAGTTCTGCGGATGGCCTTGCCGGCCCCTCATTCGGCCGCGCGGACGTCGCGCAGCGTGGCGCTCCAGGGCGGATAGCCGCGGCTGGCCGAGTAGGAATCCGGCTCGAAACCGATCAGGACATCCACCTTGGCGCCGCGCTCCAGTTCGGCGGCGCGCCCGGCGAAATGCCATGCTTTCGCCGTCAAGGCGCGTCCGTTGTCAAACAATCGCAGCCGCAGGTGCTTGTCCTTCATCACCACGGGAGCTTCCTTCACCATCACGCCCCGCACGGCGAATACCGGAACGGGATTGCCGTAACCGAAGGGCGCCAGCGCCAACACTTCCCCTACGGCTTCATCCGAGATTTCGGCCAGGTCGAGTTCGGCGTCGATTTCGAAAGTCGCCACCAAGTCCTCAGGCGACAGCCGCTCTGCGGCATACGCGTGGATCCGGCGGCGGAATTCGTCCACGCGCTGCACCGGGATAGTAAGGCCCGCCGCCTGCCGGTGCCCGCCGAAACGGACGAACAGCTCGCTCATCGATTCCAGAGCTTCTAACAAGTGGAACGCAGGCACGCTTCGTCCGGAGCCCTGCGCTTCCCCGTTCCCCTCGTCGCTTAACACAAAAACCGGGCGGTGATACATCTCCGCCAGCCGGTTGGCGGCGATTCCCACTACGCCGCGGTGCCACCCCCGCCCGCAAAAAACCAGCGCCATCTGCCTTTCGGCAGCCTTCGTCCGCTCGCACTCTTCCAAGATCTCGCGAACGATTTCGGTTTCCGCCTGCTGGCGCTCCTGGTTCCAGGCGTGCAGTTGAGCCGCCAACGCCTCGGCCCGTTGCTGGTCTCCTGTCAGCAGCAGTTCCACCACTCCGGCGGCGCTGGCCATGCGCCCGGCGGCATTCAGACGCGGGGCCAGGCGAAAGGCGACTTGTCCCGCGGTGAGCGCCTCCCCTTCCGGAATGCCGGCTACCTGGAGCAGAGCCCGTAAGCCTGGGTTTCGAATGCTCTTCAGTCCATCCAACCCGCACTTGACGATGACGCGGTTCTCGCCCGTCAGAGGCGCAACGTCGGCCACCGTGGCGATCGCCGCCAGCTTGAGGAAGGATTCCACCAACCGCCGCCGGCGCGCCTCCGGCCATCCCAATTCCGACAACAGCGCCTGCGCCAGCTTCAAGGCGATGCCGGCGCCGCACAGCGACTTTTCCGGGTACGGACAGCCGGGCTGCCGCGGATTCAGAATCGCCAGCGCGGCGGGAAGGGTCTCCTCCGGCAAGTGGTGGTCCGTGACGATCACATCGATTCCCGCGGCCCGGGCTCGTTCCACGGCTGCCTGCGCGCGGATTCCCGTGTCAACGCTGATAATGAGACTCACGCCCTCGGCCGCCGCCTTCTCCATCACCTCGGCGTGCATGCCGTAGCCGTCCCGCAAGCGGTCCGGGATGTGGAACGTGGCCCTGCCGCCGGCCAGCTCGATGGCTTTCAGCAGGATGACCACCGAGCAGGCGCCGTCCACATCGTAGTCGCCGTACAGCAGAATCTTCTCGCCGCCGGCGATGGCCTGCCTCAGGCGCGCCGCGGCCGCCGTCATGCCCAGCATCAGAAACGGGTCGTGCAGATGATCGAGGGCAGGCTGCAAGAAACGCGCGGCGCACTCGGGTTCGCCATATCCGCGCTGCACCAGGACGCGCGCCGCGGGGGCATGAATCCTCAGCGCCTCGCACAAGCGGGTGGCGCGCTCTCTCCACTGAGGCGCGGCAGCCGCGATCCATCGCGTGACTTCAGCCATCCCTCCTGCTTCCCAAACGCGGACCGGCGCTGCTCCCGGAACTCAGTTCCGGGAAAAGTATCCTTCCATGTCTTCCTCCTCGCCGCCGTCGTCGGTGAGCGCGTCGTCGATCTCGCTGCGAATGTTCAGGAATTCGGCGAACCAGTCGGTATGCAGGTGAAACAGGTAGGTGGATCCGTCGTGGCTGAAAGCCAGCTCGACGACGCAGGTGAAACCGTCGTATTCGCGCAACTCGCGCAGCCGCCGGCTGTGCGTGCGGTAGTCCTCCTCCGACAGATCGGCCATCTCCAGGTCCTCGATGGCTTCGTCCACCTGGCTGCCATCAAACTCATCGCAATAGAACACCACCACTTTGGCGCCGCAAGCCGAGGCCACTTTCAGGTAATCCTGGTAGTTCGGTTTGTGGCGAGTGTCCCAGCCGATGGCGTGGGACAACCGCCGTACTTCGCCGTAATAGACGACAAACCCGTTCTTTTCCAAATACGCCGGTATTTCGGTGCGCAGTGTGTCGAGGTTTTGATTCATGCTCGTTTCGCCATGACCAGAATGTCATGCTGATCGGCGAGTTCCCGAGCCGCGGGCGTGACGATGGTCTTGGGGCCAATATAGATTTTCCGCTTCTCTTGAATGGCGGCTCGCACGTCGGCTTCGGCGACGAAATCCACAATCGTGATCTTGGGCGCGGGCGGCAAAGGCTCCTCCGGCGGCTTCCATTCGGAAGCCGGCCCCGCCGGCGGGGCGGGCTGCGCCGTGCCGCAAGCCGTAGCGGCTTTCTTCTCGCTCAAAATGCGGTCCACCACCTCCGCCGCAACCTCTGCGATGACGCTCGCCGAGGGCGCCGCCGGCGGCGCCGCTTCCGCCTTAACTTTGACGCCCCGCTGGGCCAAGTATCGCTCCACCGCCGCGATGATCGCTTGGCGGTCCACCGTGGCGGCAACCGGCGTGCGCGCGGCCGGCTTTTCCTCCACTTCCGGAACCTTCAACACCTCGCTCGCATCGCGAATCCAGTAGGCAATGCGCTTGATGTTAATCAGGTGCAGCGGACCCACGTTGTCCGAAGTGCTGTTGCCGCCCATGGCGCCGCAGCCTAACGTCATCGACGGCAAGATGGCGGTGGTTACTCCCGTGGAACCCTGCGGCGCGGGCGTGTTCACCAACACACGGAACGCCGGCATCCGCATGCCGAAGCGGCGCACCTTGGCGTCGTCGTTCGAAAAAATGACGCAGGTGTGGCCCAGCCCGCCGAAACGCAGAATTTGCTCGCAGATGTCCATGCCGGCTTCGAAATCCTTCACGAAATACAGCGCCAGAACCGGCGACAGCTTCTCGGCCGACAGGGGATGGAACTTGCCCACGCCCGAGACTTCGGCGGCGATGATGGAAGCGTCCGGCGGCACTTCAAACCCGGCCATCTTGGCGATCTTTTGCGGCGATTGCCCGACGCACGACGGATTGATGGTGCCCGCCGGCGTCACCAGCAGCTTGCCCAGCGCCTCCGCCTGTTGGGCGTCCGCGATATAAGCCTTATTCTTCTTGAGTTCGGCAAGCACCCGGTCGCGCACGTCCAGACAGGCGACCAGAGACTGCTCGCTCGAGCACACGGTGCCGTAGTCGAACTTCTTTCCGTCCACCACCTTCGCCACGGCGTCCGCGATGTCATAAGCGCTGTCCACCAGCACCGGCACGTTACCCGGGCCCACGCCAAAGGCGGGTTTGCCGCTCGAGTACGCCGCTTTCACCATGGCGGCGCCGCCCGTGGCCAGGATCACCCCCACCTTCTTGTGGCTCATCAGCGCCTGGGTGCCCTCCAGCGTGGGTGTGTTCAAACATTGGATGATGCCTTCCGGCGCGCCGGCCGCCACGGCGGCCTTGTGCAACAACTCGGCCGTGTAAGCCGTGCATTTCTTGGCGCGCGGATGGGGGCTGATCACTACCCCGTTGCCGCCTTTGAGCGAAATGATGACCTTAAAAATCACCGTGGAGGTCGGGTTCGTGGTGGGAACGATCGCCGCCACCACGCCCACCGGAACGCCAATCTCGATCACCTTCTCGCTGGGGATCTCGCGAAGCACGCCCACGGTCTTCATGCCGCGGATCTGGTTGGGCAAATGCTCGGCGTTTAGCAGATTCTTGGCGATCTTGTCCCGCACGTTGCCATACGCGGTTTCCTCCACCGCTATCTCGGCCAGCTCGCGCGCGTGCGCCCGCCCGGCGGCGGCTACGGCTTCCACCACGGCGTCCACTTGCTCCTGGCTAAAGCCGCCGTAGATCTTTTGCGCCGCCGCGGCTTTTTCCACCTTTTCGCGGACTTCTTGAATGGAGATGAGGTCGTTATCGTGCAGCATGTTCGTCTCGCCTCGTCTGGCGGGCGCGGACCCGTGCGCCTTCCCACATGGCTATGACCGGAAGCCCGGCTGCCCCCAGGCTACTTCTTCGGTCCGGGAAGCGCCTTCTCCACTTCCTCGTGCGGGTTAGGGATGACATGCACGGCGATCAGCTCGCCCACCCGGCGTGCGGCGGCGGCGCCGGCGTCCGTAGCGGCTTTCACCGCCCCTACGTCGCCCCGGACGGTGATGCAGACGTAGCCGGCGCCGACAATCTCCTTGCCGGTCAGGGTGACGTTCGCCGTTTTGACCATGGCGTCGGCCGCCTCCACCGCGCCTACCAGACCCTTGGTTTCAATCATTCCCAGGGCTTCCATTCGCTCTCCTTACATAGTCAGAAATCGAACTTCTAACGTACCACAACCGGAAGAGCGCTTCACTGTGTCAAGACGTGGGTCAAACCGGCTTCTTTCGCCCACGCCAGCGCCTGCTCGTATTCTTTTCTGGTGATGGGGCGGGCGATCTCCGGATAATTGCGGGCTTTGTGCTGAGGGCGGTATTGGGCCATGATGTTAACCCAAGTGTCCCGGCCCAGCCGCGTCGCGACGTATTGCACGAACTTGTCGGTCCCGGCCATGTTGTTGGGGAGCACCAAGTGGCGGATCAGCAGACCGCGCCGGGCCACTCCGCGCTCATCCAACACCACATCCCCCACCTGCCGTTTCATCTCGGCAATCGCCGCCTGGGCGACTTCCGGGTAATCCGAGGCGCCATGCGACAGCCGGGCGGCAACCTTCGAATCCATGTACTTGCAGTCCGGCAGGTAGATGTCCACAATGCCGTCCAGCATGCGAATGACTTCCACCGGCTCATAGCCCCCGCAGTTGTAAACCAGCGGGAGGCGCAACCCCATGCCGATTGCCGCGCGCAGCGCCTGGATGATTCCCGGCAAGCAATGGGTGGGCGTCACCAGGTTGATGTTGTGGCAGCCGGCATCCTGGAGCCGGATCATCATCCGTGCGGTCTCTTCGGCGGACACATTCGAGCCGTCGCCGCGGTGGTTGATCTCCCAGTTCTGGCAGAACACGCACAGCAGGTTGCAATGGCTGAAAAAGATGGTCCCGGATCCGCCGCGGCCCACCAGCGGCCGCTCCTCGCCGAAATGCGGGTGCGCGGAAGCCACCCTCAGGCGGGACGTCGAGCCGCAGACTCCGGTTTGCCCTTTCGTCCGGTCGACGCCGCATTGGCGCGGGCACAACCGGCATTCTTTGTAAATCTCCAGCAACGCCCGGGCGCGGCGGGCGAGTTCCCCGCTGCGCTCCAGCGCCAAATAGCTGGGCTCCCATTGCCGCGGCATGGCTACTGCGCCGGCCAGCGCCGCGGAAAAGTCCCGGCGGGTGGTTAGGGGCAATTCTTCTTTCGCCATACGGCCCCCTTATCCTATGTCCAGTTTAAGCCACCGCCGCCCGTTAGGAAATCCTCCCGGTAGTACACTGGACTTTGCACCCCATGCGACGCGCCTCCCGGCTCATACCCCTGTTATTATGCCTGGCCTCTTTGCTCGCCGCGCGCGATTTCACCGCCCTGCGGCCGGAAGGATTCGTCAGCGATTTCGCCCGCGTGGTCGACCGCAACACGCGCGCGAAACTGGAACGCTACTGCGCCCTGCTCCAGCAGAAAACCGGAGTCGAGCTGGCCCTGGTGACGCTGGATACGCTGGAAGGAGAGCCCATCGAGGACGTGGCCAACGCCATCTTTCGCGCTTGGGGCATCGGCAAGAAGGGCAAAGACGAGGGGCTGCTCCTGCTGCTCGCCATCCGGGACAGGCGGCACCGCCTGGAAGTCGGCTATGGACTGGAGGGCGTCCTTCCCGATGGCTACGCCGGCAGCCTGCTGCGCGAGATGCGTCCGGCTCTGCGCGAAGGCCGCTACGGCGACGCCCTATTGCTGGCTGCCCACACCATCGGCGCGCGCGTGGCCCAAGCCAAAGGCGTGGATCTGGAAGCCGGCGACCTCGCGCCGCGCCGCCCGGCCAAGCGCGACGGCGGCGCCGAACTGCCGCTGCCCTTGCTCATCGGCGCCGGCGTCTTGTTTTTGCTATTGCTGCTGGGAGGCGGGGGCGGCATCCTGCCGTGGCTTTTCCTGGGTTCGATGATGCGCCGCGGCGGAGGCGGCTTCGGCTCTTCGGGCGGCGGTTTTGGGGGCTATGACTCCGGAGGCGGGTTCGGTGGCTTCGGCGGCGGCGCCTCCGGCGGAGGTGGAGCCTCCAGCAGTTGGTGACAGGAGTCCGGCATGGAGCGCATACTGAAACAGCTTGTCGATAAGTTGACCCAAGCCTACGGCGGCGATCTCGTCTCGGTGGTCTTGTACGGCTCAGCCGCCGTCGGCGACCATCATGGCCGCTTTTCCGATATCAATGTGTTTTGCGTCCTCAAGCAGATCACCAGCCAGGAACTGCGCCGCGCCGAGCCCATCTTCCGCTGGTGGCGCGACCACGGCAACCCTTCGCCACTCCTCATGGGCGAAGAGGAAGTGCCCCGTTCCACCGACTGCTTCCCCATCGAATTCCGCGACATCCAGGCGCGCCATCGCATCCTTTACGGCGCCGACGTGGTTTCGGGGCTCGTCATCGACGACGTGTTTTACCGCGCCGAAGTGGAGCACGAACTGCGCGCCAAACTCCTGCGGCTCCGCCAGAAAGCCGGCGGGCTGCTTTCCGAACGCGACCTGCTGCTGCGCCTGATGCTGGAGTCGGTGTCCACCTTCGGCACGCTCTTCCGCCACGCGCTCGTGCTGGCCGGATTTGAGGCAAAATGGCAGAAGCGGGATGTCTTCCAGGACGCCGCCGTAAAGTTCGGCATTGACGCGACCCCGTTTCTGACGCTCCTGGACATCCGTGAGGAAAAAGTAAAACCGCGGTCGGTGGATCCGTTCCGTCTGTTTGACAACTACTTGGCGCAAATTCAAACCGTGATCGCCGCCGTGGACCGGCTCGACCGGTGATTTCTGAGGAGAGATTGGCATGAAGATTTTCCTGGTCATTCTGGCCGTTGTCCTGCTGCTGGTTCTGCTGGTGGGCGGGAAACTGGTCGGCATTCGCAACGAACTGGTCACCCAGCGCGAAGCCATCAACGCCGCCTGGGCGCAGGTGGACGTGGCGCTGCAACGCCGGGCGGACCTCATCCCCAACCTGGTGGAGACCGTGAAGGGCTTCGCCAAGCAGGAGCAGGCGGTGATCGATTCGGTCACCAAAGCTCGGGCCGCGCTGCTCGGCGCCCGAACCCCCCAGGAAAGGATCGAAGCCAACACCGCGCTTGACAGCGCCTTGGGCCGCTTGCTGGTGGTGGTGGAAAACTACCCCCAAATCAAGTCCAATGAGAACTTTCTGCGCTTGCAGGACGAACTGGCCGGTACGGAAAACCGGATCGCCGTAGAACGGCGCAGATACAACGAAACCGTGCAGCGCTACAACACCTCCATCGAACTGTTCCCCAACAACATCGCCGCCGCCTTGTTTGGTTTTGCGCGCAATGACGCCTATTTCCGCACCGACCCTGCTTCCCGCCAAGTGCCCGCGGTGAAATTTGTAACGCCATGAACCCGCCTGTATTTGCCAACTACATCCATGGCCAGTGGGTCGGAGGGCCTACGTTCGAAAACCGGAATCCAGCCGACACGGACGAAGTGGTGGGGCTGTTCGTCCAGGGAACGCCCGCCGACATCCAGGCGGCGGCTCAAGCCGCCGAGGAAGCTTTCCCGCAATGGGCCGCCATGCCCGGGCCGGCTCGCGGCGCCCTGCTGTTCAAGGTCGCCGACATCCTGGAACGCAAGTTCGAACAGATTTCCGCCGAAATGACCCGCGAGGAGGGCAAAACCCTTCCCGAGGCCAAAGGCGAAGTGCGCCGTAGCATCAACATCTTCCGCTATTTCGCCGGCGAGGGCGCGCGCATGCCGGGCCTGCTGGTTCCTTCCGAGCGGGACCGCGTCCACATGTTCGCCCTGCGCAAACCGCTGGGCGTCGTCGGCCTCATCACACCGTGGAACTTTCCCAGCGCCATTCCCGCCTGGAAGCTGGCGCCCGCGCTGATCGCCGGAAACACCGTGGTCCTCAAGCCCGCCTCCGCTGCGCCCTTGAGCGCTTGGCGGCTGGTGGAGGCTTGCCACGAAGCGGGCATCCCTGCCGGCGTCGTGAACTTCGTCGCCGGTCCGGGGAAAGCGCTCGGGGAAGCCCTGGTCAACGCCCCGCCGCTTAAGGCGGTCTCTTTCACCGGATCTTGCCAGATCGGCAACTGGCTGCACCAAGAAGCCTCGCGGCGCCGCCTGCGCATTCAACTGGAAATGGGGGGCAAGAATCCCACCATCGTCCTGGCCGATTGCGATCTGGCCGCCGCTGTCGAAAACGTCGCCAACGCCGCCTTCTTCTCCACCGGCCAAAAATGCACCGCCACCAGCCGCGCCATCGTCGAAGACGCCATCTATGACCGCTTCGTCGCCGCCCTCGTCGAACGGACCAAAAAACTGAAAGTGGGCAACGGCATGGACCCCTCGGTGCACATCGGCCCCGCCGTCGATCAAGCCCAGCTCGCGACCGACCTGCGCTACATCGAAATCGCCCGCCGGGAGTGCGGACCGCCCCTGTGCGGCGGCAATCGCCTCACCGGCGGCGAATACGACAAAGGCTACTTCATCGAACCGACCATCTTCGGCGATGTGGCCGAACATCACACCCTGGCGCGGGAGGAGGTCTTCGGCCCCGTGCTGGCGGTGATGCGCGCTAAAGACTTCGCCGACGCCTTGCGCATCGCCAACAACATCCCCTTCGGGCTCTCGGCCTCGATTCAAACTTCCAACCTTTCGCGCGCCTTCGAGTTCATTTACGGCGCCGAAGCCGGGCTCCTCACCGTGAACCTCCCCAGCGCTGGTGTAGAATATCAGCTTCCGTTCGGCGGAACCAAAGACTCCAGCTTCGGGCCGAAAGAACAGGGGCCCGCCGCTTTGGATTTCTACACGGACTACAAGACCATCTACCTGAAGTACTGAACATGCGACTTGGACAAATACGTTGGAATCAGCAGGTGCTGGCTGCCTTGTTCGACGAAGACGGCGCCCGCCCGATTCCCGACCATTCCCTCTACGATTTGCTCCTGCGAGCCGAAGCCGAAAAAGTCCCCCTCCAGAACTTGGCCCAGGAGCAAGCCAGCAAGACCCACGTGGAAACGCCTCCCATCATCCCCATCCGCCCCCCGGAAGTGTGGGCCTGCGGCTGCACCTATAAAACCAGCGCCGCCTTCCGCGACGGAGAGCACGGGACCCGCGAGGGCTTCTACCACCACGTCCATCGCGCCGACCGCCCTGAGATCTTTTTTAAAGGCACGGCGCGAGTGTGCGTAGGGCTCGATAAGGAAATCGGCATCCGCCGGGATTCCTCTTTCACCGCGCCCGAACCCGAGCTGGCTGTGCTGCTCGGCCGCAACGGCCATGTCCTCGGCTACACCCTGGCCAACGACGTTTCCGCCTGGGACATCGAGCGCGAAAATCCGCTTTATCTGCCCCAATCCAAGATTTATGCGGGCTGCTGCGCCTTGGGACCCGTCCTCGTCACGGCGGACGAACTCACCGACCCTTACAATGTCGATATCACCTGCACCATCACCCGCGGCGGCTCGGTGATCTTTTCCGGCTCGGCCTCCACCGCCAGCCTGGCGAAGACTATCGACAAGCTGATCGAATACCTGCTGCGCTCCAATCCCGTTCCCTCCGGGACGGTGCTGCTCACCGGAACCGGCATCATCGTGCCGGAGGACGCGGCGTTGAAGCCAGGCGATATAGTGACCATCAGCGCGCCTCAGATCGGCGAGCTGCGCAACGTCGCCGCCTTAGTCTGAGTCCGGCTCCTCGCCGGCTTCTTCCAGAGCTTCGGCGCGAACCGAATATTGCTTCAATACGCGGATCGAGTTGCCTCTGCTGAAGCCCGCATAACGCAGCTTGCGGTAGGCGGCGGCCAGGTTCTTTTCTTCGGCGAGAAACTCGGCTAGATCCACATGGCGGAACTTGCGCGCCAGGAAGGCTTCAATTAAGGCCGTCTCCTCCACCCCCTCGAAGGCCGCATCCACCGTCTTGCGAGCCAGCGGACCGGCCACTCGCCGCCCTAGAAGGTCCCGCAGGACGCGCGCCTTGCCCATCCCCTTGCTTTCCAGGCGCGCGGAAGCGAAAGCCTCGGCGAACTTGCGATCGTTGAGGAACCCAAGCTGCCGGAATTTGGCCAGGATGGGCTCCACGTCGGCTGCATTCGCCGCCCGGCGCCGCAACCGCTCTCTCAACTCTCCTGTCGACAGAGCCCTCGCCTGGAGCAACTTCGCCGCCAGCGCCTCCAATTCCGCCGCCTCCAAAGCCTTGGGTTTTCTCACCGCCATCCACTCTATTTGTCCCACATCGCGGCGCGCCTCGGATGCGGTCTCACTCCTGGAACAGGAATTCCCCCGTGGCGACGATTTCCGCCGGTCCGGTCAGATAGATCTCGCCCGACTCCCAGCGCAATTCCAGCCGTCCGGCGGGGGTGAGAACCGTCACCGGGCTTTCGGCTGCGCCCCGCAACACCGCCGCGGCCATCGCGCCGGTCGAGCCGGTCCCCGAACTCATGGTCTCGCCCGCGCCGCGCTCGAAGAACCGCACCTCGAGAGTATGGCGGTCCACCACCCGCACGAAGGACACATTCGTGCGGTTGGGAAACAGCGGATGGCGCTCGATTTCCGCGCCCATCGCCCGCCAGTCGAATTCGAAACCTTCCACGAACACGGCGCACTGCGGATTTCCAACGTCGAGAATGGTGGCGTCCGCCACGCCGGCGGATAGCTCCAGCCGGTAACGCAAGCGCTCCGGCGCCACCTTAGGCCGCCCCATGTTCATCTCGAACAGGAACCGCGGTCCCGAACGCTCCAATAAACGTAAGCGCTTGACCCCCGCGCCCGTGCGGATGCTCACCTCGGCGCCCGAAACGCCCGCATCAATCAGAAACGCGGCGGCGCAGCGCGTGCCGTTGCCCGAGATCTCCGCTTCCGAGCCGTCGGAATTCAACAAACGGATCCACGGAAGTCCCGCTTCCTGCCCCACCAGCAGCCAGCCGTCAGCCCCCACCCCAGTGTGGCGGTCGCAGATGGCGCGGGCGGCGGCCGCATAGTCGGGCACGGCGGCTTGTTCGTGCCAGCTCAGCAAAAAATCGTTCCGGGCGCCATGCGCCTTGGTGAATGGAATTCTCATCGGGTCCTCTTGTAGATTTCAACCGGCGGCGCGCCTCTCACCCGGATCTCAGCCGCCCGCTCCCAGATGTCCGGCGTGCGGACGTGGTGCAGCGCATCCGCCACCTTGTCGCCGGACATGGCCAGCACCCAGCGCTCCCGGGCGAACAGGTCCGGGCGCGCCAGCGCGGCATGCCACAGAGGCTCCGTCCCATCATGCAGCGTCTCGCGCAGCGGTATTCCGGCCTCCTGCATCACCGCCGTCAAATCGCCAAAGCTGAAGAATACGCCGTCGCCCCGGCGGTAGTTCTCTCGAAAGAATCCGGCTGCCTGCCGGGTCCAGGCCCGGCGGGCTTCCGAATTCACCTGCGCTTCTTTCCAGCAGATCCAGGACTCGGCGCGCGGATACATAACCCACGGAGCCACGGCGCAGGCGGCTGCCAGCGCCGCCACAGCGCCACGCCACTTTCCGGGCGCAACGGCCGCCAGGCCCGCGGCGCCCAAAGCCAGCAGCGGCAGCATCGCCAGACCGTAACGCGCGTTGTAATACGTGTGAGGCCACAGTTCCGGCACAAAGATCGGCGTGCCCGCGTTGCGGAGGCTGGCCACGTAGAAAGCCGGCGGCGCCGCCAGCAACAGCACGGGCCACCACGCTCGCTTCACCAGCGCCGCGGCGCACCCGGCTACACCCATCCAAAACAGCGGCGCGCCCGCGCATAACCGGGCCGCCGTCCGGAAGTAGAGCCACGCCTTCGCCCAATCGCCGTCGCCGGGGTAAGCCTGCATGCCCTGAGCCAGAGACCGCTCATAGATGGCCCTGGCGGACCACTGCCCCCGGTAAAACTCCAGCGCGTCTCCCCAAAACCACCAGTTATGCGCCAGCCACCACAGCGCTCCCGCCGACGCCAAACTGCAAAACAAAACAGCTAACGTGAGACGCTTTCTCGGCGCCTTCATCAAAATGTAGGCCGCTGCCAGCGGAATCAAAACCCAACCTTCGTAGCGCGTAAGAGTGGCAAGCAGCACGGCCGCCGCCGCCCCGCAGAAGTTCCACCACCGGGGCTGCTGTCCCCAGGCGGTGGTGAAGTACAGAACTCCCGCCAGGCAGGCGAAAAACAATGGTTCTGTCATGGGCGCCGCCTGCAAATACAGCAGGTTCGGATTCAGCGCGAAAACCAGCACGCCGGCCACAGCCGGGGCTGCGCCGCCGTAAATGCGCCGTAGCGCGGCGAACAGGAAAGCGCCCGCTGCGACGAAGGACGCCGCCATAGGCAGCGCCCCGGCCAGCCCGCTTCGCCACAGCGTGTCGTTGCGCACCAGCGGCAACATCAGCAGGTGCGGCAGCGGCAGCCACACCGTACCCAACAGCTTCATGGTGAAGCTGCGGCAGTCCACCACCCGCCGGGCGATGTTCAGGTGCGCGGCGGCGTCGCCGTAAGACAACAAGTATTGGTGGGCGTGGAACCACCACACCGCCGAAGCGGAAATCGCGGCTAAAACCACCACCACGCCGGCCAGCGGCCAGATCGAGCCGCCGGCGCCCCTCCGCGCGGCAGCCGCCCGGTCAGAACTCCGCCGCTGTCTTGAGCTCTTGGAAGCGGGCATCGATTTCGTCTCGCCTCAGATGGCGAAAGCGCTCCACGCCGAAGTTCTCGCAGCAGAAGCTGCCCATCACCGACCCGTAGATGACCGCGCGGCGCAATTCCCGGGGAGCTCGCGCAAAGTCGGCGGCGCCGATTCCCTGCGAGGCCAGGTACCCAACGAAGCCCCCGGCAAAGCAATCGCCAGCCCCTGTGGGATCGAGCACGCGGTCCAGCAGATAGGCGGGGGCGCAGAAGTGCCCCTGGCGCGTGAACAATACCGCGCCGTATTCGCCGCGCTTGATCACCAGCGTCGAAGGCCCGAAATCCAGAATCTTCGCCGCCGCCCGCTTCAGGTTGGCTTCCCCCGACAGCAGGCGCGCCTCGCCGTCGTTGATCAGCAGAAAATCCCATTCCCGGATGGTGGCCAGCAGCTCGTCGCGAAAATCCGAAATCCAGTAGTTCATCGTGTCGCCGCCCACCAGTTTCGGACGCCGCGCCATTTGCGACAATACCGCTCTTTGCAGCGACGGCTGTATGTTGCCCAGCAACAGGAACGGCTTCTCGCGGTACCCAGGCGGCAGTTTGGGATCGAATCCGGCGAACACGTTCAAATCGGTCCGCAACGTCGTGCGGTCGTTCATGTCTTCCGAGTAGACGCCCTGCCAGTAGAACGTTTTACCCGGCACGCGCTCCAGCCCCGCAAGATCGATTCCGCGGGAAGCCAGCAGTTCGACGTCCTCCGGAGCGAAATCGTCACCCACCACAGCCACCATGGAAACGTCCGTGAAGAAGGAAGCGGAAAGCGAAATATAAGTGCAGGCGCCGCCGAGCATGCGCTCGACCTTGCCGTGCGGCGTCTCGACGCCGTCATAGGCCACCGAACCGGCTACCACTAAGGACATTTCTTCATTGTAGCGGCCGCGGACGCCTCCGAAATCCTTTAGAATCGTTAGCGTCATGCCGCTAATCGAACAGGTTCAGAAAGACATGGTCACGGCCATGAAGGCCAAGGACGAAGCGCGCTTGAGCGCCCTCCGGATGATCAAAGCCGCCCTGATGAAGTTCAAAGTGGATTCGATGAAGGAACTGGACGAAGCCGCGGAACTCCAAGTGCTGAACTCGCTCATCAAGCAGCGCCGCGAAGCCGCTGAGATGTTCCTCAAAGCCGGACGCACGGAGCAGGCGGAAAAAGAGCAAGCCGAAGCCCGCCTGATCGAATCCTACATGCCTGCGGCGCCCACCGAAGAGGAAATGGAAGCCGCCATCGCCGCCGCCATCCAGGAAACTGGCGTTACTTCGCTGAAACAGATGGGCCAGGTGATGAGCGCTGCAAAAGCCAAACTGGCCGGAAAGCGCATCGACGGAAAAATTCTCAGCGACCGGGTCCGGGCGAAGCTGGGCTGACCGCCGCCTGCTATTATTGAAACATTTGCGGGAACTAAGCCTATGAGCGAAAACCGGTTTCAGCCTTACGTCCCCAACAGCCACCAGATGGCGGAGTTCACCCTGCGGGCTGTCGTTCTTGGCCTGGTGATGACCGTCGTTTTGGGAGCGGCGAACGCGTACCTCGGCCTTCGCGCCGGGCAAACCATCGCCGCCACGTATCCGGCTGCGGTCATCGGCATGGCCGTGCTGCGGATCTTTAAGGGATCCATACTGGAGGAGAACATCGCCCGGACGGTGGGATCGATCGGCGAATCCGTCGCCGCGGGCGCCATCTTCACCATCCCCGCCTTCGTCATCGTCAAAGCCTGGCCCACCTTCGATTCCCCTTCGGCCTACTGGCAATCCAGCGCGCTGATGCTGGTGGGCGGATTCCTGGGCATCCTCTTCGTCACCCTGCTAAGGCGCGTCATGGTGGAAGATCCCGAGTTGCCATTCCCCGAATCCGCCGCAGCCGCCGAGATTCACAAGGCCGGACAGCGCGGCGCCGACGCCGCCAAAACGCTCTTTCAGGCCATGGGCGTCGGCGGGCTCGCCTTCCTGCTCGGCGAGTTCCGGCTGTTTTCAGCCTCCCGCGACTTTCTCATCCACGTCGGCGAGATGGGCAAGAGCGTCATCCGGCTGGGCGGCGAGCGAGTGCTTAGCGTGGGCGGCATCACCAAAATGTCGCTGCCCGCCATCGCCCCCGCCTACTTGGGCGTCGGCTTCATCATCGGACCGCGCCTGGGCGCTCTGAACTTCGCCGGCGGGCTTCTGGCCTGGGGCCTGATGGTCCCCGTGCTGATCTATTTCATCGGTCCCGAGCTGTCCAAAACCCTCCCGCCGGGCGCCGGCGAACACGTCTGGGACGGGCTTGCCAACCAAGTGTGGCGAAACATCGTGCGGCCCATCGCGGTGGGCGGAATGCTGGTGGGCGCCAGCTACACCATGTTCCGCATGCGGAACAGTCTGTTGTCCGGCCTGCAACGAGCCGTGAGCGACCTGAAAAAAGCCGGCGCTCAGGCCGAATCCACCGAACGCATCAACCGCGACTTGAGCTTCAAAACGGTGCTCATCGGCCTGGCCATCGCCTTCGTCGCCATGATCGCCCTGTACCAGTTCTTTGCCGGGGCGATTCTGCCGGCGCTGGTCGCCGCCACCGTGATGATCGTGCTGGGATTCTTCTTTGCGGCGGTCTCCGGAAACCTGGTGGGCATTATCGGCTCGTCGAATAACCCTATCTCCGGGCTCACGCTTTCCACCCTCATTATCGCGGCATTGCTCATGGTCGCCATCGGTGTTAAGGGCATCACCGGCGTGGCGGCGGTTCTCGGCGTCGCCGCCGTCGTTTGCGTCTCCAGCGCCGTGGCGGGCGAAATGTTGCAGGACCTCAAAGTGGGCCACATCCTGGGCGGCACGCCGCGCTATATGCAGATCGGTGACTTCATCGGCGTGTTCGTCTCCAGCCTGGTCCTTTACTTCCCGCTCCTGCTGCTGCATCAGGGCAACATCAAGGAGGGCGGCATCGGCTTCGGCGACGCCAAGCTGTCGGCGCCTCAAGCCGGTCTGATGGCTTCCATTTCCCAGGGCATCGTGGGCGGCGATATGGCTTGGCCGCTCATCGTAGTGGGCATCGCCATGGGCTTGGCGCTGGTCCTGTTGCAGGTGCGCAGCCCCATGCTCTTCTCCGTGGGAATGTATCTTCCCCTGGAAACCACCTTCGCCATCTTCACCGGCGGCGTCATCCGCTGGCTCATGGACCGGGCGCGCGACCGGCGCGGCTACAACGCTGCGCAAAGCGGCCGGGTCGAAAACGCGGCGGTGCTCATCGCCAGCGGCCTCATCGCCGGCGAGGCGCTGATGGGCATGGTCAAGGCAGGCTTCGCCCTCGGCGACAAGCCCCTTTCCACCATCTTCGCCTTCTTCGAGCAACCGCCCATGGCGGCAGGGCTCATCATGCTCGTGCTGCTGGCCGCCATCATGATCCGCTGGCCGCTGGCCAAAGCGGGCAGCCCGGATGAGCCGGCGCCTCCCGCCGCCATCATGTAAACATTACCGATAGCCGGGTCCGTAATCGCGTTACCATAAGGGTTTGCCCCGGATTTCTGCACACGCGCCAGGGGATTCGGCCCCCTGGCCTCAAATCTTTGTGGGCGTGGCCATGACCGCGCTCGCCACGCTGGTTCTCGAATTGGCGCTAACGCGCATTTTTTCGGTCGTTTTTTACTATCATTTCGCGTTTTTGGCCATTTCTATCGCGCTGTTCGGCCTGGGCGCCGGCGGGGTCTTTTCCTATGTGGCCGCCCGGTGGCGCGGCTCGGTTTTCTCCAAGCTGGGCGCTTTCGCCGCCCTGAACGCCATCTTCATCGTCGCCGCTTTAGCTGTCATCCTGCTGCGGCCTGCGGGCGCCGGCGTGTTGGCGCTGGCCATCGTCTATTTCCTTAGCGCGGTTCCCTTTTTCTTCGCCGGGGCGATCCTCTCGCTGGCCATCAGCGAGACCATCGACCGGGTGGACCGGGTGTATTTTTTCGACTTGATCGGCGCGGCGGGGGGCTGTTTCCTGCTCATTCCGCTACTGAACAGCTTCGGTGGAGCCAATACGGTCATCGCCGCAGCCGCCTTGTTCGCCGCCTCTTCGGCTGTTTGGCATAACGTAGCCGGGCGTGCGTTCCGGCGGGCGGCCGGCGTGGCTTTGGCCTTGCTTCTGGTGGGGCTGCTGGGACTCAACTTGCGGCGCCCGTTCATTGACGTCCGCTACGCCAAAGGTACGGAACTGGCCAACGAAATCTTCGTCAAATGGAACAGTTTTTCGCGCATTTCCGTCGTGAATGAGGCCGGATCGGACTGGAAATCGATCGTTATCGACGCGGACGCCTCCACCGGCATTCCCCGCTTCGACCTGGACCGCTTGAGCGAGCAAGACCGGTTTAAGCTGCTCCACGACGGTCCAGGACTGGTTTACTGCTTGCGCCCGGGCGCCAAGACGCTGGTGATCGGTCCGGGCGGCG
>Ga0272446_1004094_pt1 | contig 17595 bp, 15 predicted proteins | sample YNPCB0061_FD_194587 | JGI IMG/M metagenome (GOLD analysis project Ga0272446, IMG submission 194587) | Hot spring microbial mat communities from Yellowstone National Park, WY, United States - YNP-CB-006-1 | ecosystem: Environmental > Aquatic > Thermal springs > Hot (42-90C) > Sediment | place... | reverse complement strand
ATACCGCAAAGTCATTCCATGTTGAAGGAAAAGAAACGACTATCGCAATTGACCATAATCGATCTGGCAAATCTCTGGTGGAAATTGTGACTTGTCCTGATTTTCGTTCACCAAAAGAAGCTAAGGCCTTTTTAGAAGAATTACAGAGGGTAGTGCGTGCGTGCGGTGTATCTGATGCCCATATGGAAAAGGGGCAACTTCGTGTTGATGCAAATATATCACTTCGACCTAAAGGTGAAAATAAACTATATCCAAAAACAGAGATAAAAAATATCAATTCTTTTCGTGCTGTTGAAAAGGCATTGTTATTTCAAATAGAAGAGCAAAAAAAAGCTTGGGGTGAAGGTAATCCCCCTCAATGCACACGAACAGTAGGATGGAGGGATGATGAAAATAGAACGGTACTTCAAAGGGCAAAAGAGACTGCCGCTGACTACCGATATTTTCCTGATCCAGATGTTCCTCCTCTATCACTCTCAGAACAGTTTCTTAATCATAGAAAAAGTCTAGTCCCTGAACTTCCCACGGCAACACGTAAAAGATTTATGTCAGAATATGGCCTCAACTATGCTGCGGCTTCATTACTTACAGATACACCTTATCTTATTCGCTTCTTTGAAGAAGTGACTTCATCACTGGAAGAGCGACTTTCTAAGCAAAATGATGAAAATGAAGACATACAGAGGATAGCAAAAACTGCCTATCGCTGGATCTCAACTGATATATTAAATTTTTTAAATGAATCAAAAATTGATTTCTCTCAAATTCCATTGACAGTAGAACATTTTTCAGAATTTCTATCTCATGTCTCTAAGGGATCTATAACTGCTTTTGTAGGTCATCGTATACTTTCTAAAATGCTATCAGACAAAATCAGCTATTCTCAAGCACTAGAAATTGTTGGGGGTGAAATATCCTCAGAGGAACTAAGTTTAGAGGACATAGTTTCACAAGTAATTCAAGAAAATCCAAAGCAAGTCGCCGAATATCATTCTGGAAAAAAAACAATTTTTGCTTATTTTCTTGGCCAAATAATGCGTAAATCTAAAGGAGTTTTTGATCCGCTACAAGTACGTCAACTACTCGAACGCTATCTGATAAAATAGTTTCTCTTTTTCAATTTGGTCTTGTGGTAGCACTTTGATTATCGTATCTAAGGTATGGTGATCAAACCATGTATATTGACGTTTAGCATATCTTCGTGTAGCTCGGATGGTGAGTGCGACAGCTTCATCATAAGAACACTCTCCCTTTAAAAACGAGACTATTTCTTTATAACCTATACCACTTAATGCAGGAATGTTATCTCCCCATGTGCTCCGTATTTTCTCTACCTCTTCGACAAACCCGTTCTCAAACATCTCTTTTACTTTTTTTTCAATATGCCCATACAACTCACTCCTTTCTGGACGCAAATATATAGTTTTCACATTGGAATAAATGAGGTGTGAGTCACATTCTTTAATTGTAAGAGATGTAGTGTAGCCCAGTTTCCATTTTGTCCAGAGTCTTCTTACTCGACGAATATTTTTTCTATCCAGATTCTCTGGGACAATTCCTGCTTTATCGAGTTCAGAAAGTAGTATGTCAGGCGAACTTGCATTTAAATATTCTTTATCTTGTGTTGAAAGCGATGGTTCAGGGGAATATACTCTACCGTGAAGTAGTCCATCTATATACAATCCTGTTCCACCAACTACAATAACTAAATATTTTGTTTTAACTGCTTCTCTCCAAATCTCTCGCGCCATAAGAAGCCACTGATACACAGAATAATTAGTATCAGGATGTAAAAAATCTAATCCAAACACAGGTGTTGTTCCGTAATAACCATGTGCTGGCTTTGAAGTCCCGATAGTGCATTCACGATATATCTGCCGTGCATCGGCGGAGACAATCACCGTGGATATTCCTTTTGATATGAGCCACTCATTAAGTTCTTGAGAAAACTTAGTTTTTCCGCTCGCGGTAGGACCTACCACCGCAATCAAACCAACATGCATACTGTGAGACTACTCTAAATTAGACTAAAATAAAATCCCAACTTTATTAAAAGTAGCCATAGAAAAAATCTCTAAAATGTATGAGAATAAAGAGGACAATACATTGCAAGCTTATCCAAATGTTTCCTAGATTTAGATTTTTCACTGCTTTGAAATAAAAATTTTTTAGAGTGTATAATGCAATAACCAATTATATTAATTTTTTCAAGAAAAATTTATTTATCACTTATTTTATTCATCATATTAGTTCACTGCACCGCCAAATAGTGGGTAACTAATTAAAAGATAGTCTAATAATTAACAGAAACATATATACACCTTTTAACATTAAAAAGACAGTATTTTAATACTTTAATACAGTTCTAGATGAGTTTTTTCATGATAAACTGCTGCTTGATTATTTGTTTTTATAGTTAACTAATTACTTTAGTAATTAGCATTAAATTAATTTCTCTTAAGTGATAGTATATTGAAATGAAAAAGGTTAAAAAAACTACATTAGAAAAAGAGAAAAATACACTCTTAAAGAAAGGGCTGAATAAAAATCAAATTAAAGCAATAATGACAATAAATGGACCTGTTATGATTATTGCAGGTGCAGGCACTGGAAAAACAAAAGTGCTTGTAGAAAGATATGCCTATCTTGTTTTAAATAAAAATATTTCGACTGAAAATATTTTAATGCTTGCATACAATGAGAGAGCTGCACGTGAAATGGAAGAGCGATTAGATGAATTATTACCTTATGGCTATACAGATCGTTGGGTGCATACTTTTCATGCATTTTGCACAAGACTTCTTCGTGCACATACTGCCAAAGTGCAACTCACATCTGATTTTACTATTTTAGATTCTGTGGGCCAGTGGTTAAAACTGAGAGAAATTGTAAGGCCCATGTCCTCACGAGGAGAACTACCACTCTGTGCCCCTGCTACATATCCAACAAAGTACCTATCTGACATTCACCTTCACATTGGACATTTACAAGAAATGGGTATTTCTCCAGAAGAATATCATGAATGGCTTTATGATCAAACAAAATTTGGTCAAGATCCACTTTTTTTTGACTCAGAAATCACAAAAACAAAAAGTACTCAAAAGAGCATTGATCTATATCGTGAAATTTCCAAAATATATACTGCCTATATATCATTTTTACGAGCTGAAGGTGCTACCGATTTTCCAGGTCTTCTTACTTTAACCTATTCTCTTTTACAAAACTCACCTGACGTACGCATGTGGGCCCGCTCACAATTTTTATATGCTATGGTTGATGAATACCAAGACACCAATGCTCTACAAGCAAATATACTTAAACAATTATTTCAGCCAGGTTCTTGTGCAAATATTGCAATTGTCGGAGACGACGATCAATCAATTTATCGTTTTAGAGGTGCACATATAAAAAATATCTTATCATTTACAGAAGAGTATCCAAATGCAAAAACTATAGTACTAACTGAAAATTATCGCTCGAGACAAGAAATTTTAAATACATCGGCACAATTAATCAAAAGTGATGCAACAGAGCGACTTGCAGGAAAAAAGATTGGTTCGATTGGGCGCATAAAGAAACATCTTACACAGTCAAAAAGAAATTGGATCTTACCAAAAGTACGTCAACCTGTACTGGCTGCATGGTTTGTGCATCATGAACAGGAAGCAATGTGGATTGGAGAATCGATACTTCAGTTAAAGAAAAAGAATAAAAAAATGAAATGGGGTGATTGTGCAATTCTTACCCGTACTAATGAAATGAGTAAATCACTCGCAAAAATATGTGAGTCTTATGGAGTGCCCTTTCAATGGATGGCATCCGCAGGGCTTTATAATACCCCCACAGTAATGGATGCTATCGCAGGGTTACGTGTCATGGCGCATCCACATGATTCTCTATCTTTATGGCGTGTATTACAATGGCCTATCCCTAATTGGACAATTACAATAGACCATTTAGCACGTGCGATGATTCTTCGCGAACGTAAGCCACATATAAGTTTATGGGACGCACTTTTGCATCCAGAAGTATGTACGTCCTCAAAAATAAAGACGAAAGTCATGCGTGTGCTTGATTGTATATCATCTGCAATACGAACTGCAGCACATCAACAAGCTCTCTCTTCACTTATTAATCTTTTTCACTCCTCTGGGTACACCTCTTGGATTCTTAGTCTTTCCGATGAAAAAGAGAAACAAGAAAGACTACGTCATTTAGAGCTTTTCTCGATTCGTCTTCATCGACATGCAACAGAAAATTATAACTCAACTGTGTCAACTTTTTTGGATGATTTTGAAGGCGAGTTAGAGGCTGATTTTGATGGTGATTTGCCATTTGATCCTAATGATGGTCCGGATGCAGTTTCAATTATGACACTGCATGCAAGTAAAGGCCTTGAGTGGCCTGTAGTTTTTATTCCAGGGTGTGCTGAAAGAAAATTTCCGAGCGATCGTCGCGGAGAGACATTTCCTGTCCCCTCAACACTTTCTCGCACACTACAGATAGATGATGAAAAAGAACAACACATTCGTGAAGAAAGAAGACTAGCATACGTTGGAATGACACGATCCAAAGAAAGACTTTACCTTAGCGGGGCAGCAAATTATGGAGGTTCGCGACAGTATACTCCTTCTCGATTTATTGCTGAGGCTCGTATACCAATTTTTTCTCCCTCAGTTTCTCCTCTACCATCTTTGTCGCATTCTGCAATACAAAAAAATATTCAACATGCACGTATTCCTTCACGAAGTAAGAATAAAAAATGGAGCTGGACACAACTGGAGACATATATGACCTGTCCACTGCAGTATCAATTTGCACACATATATCGTATTCCCAAGAAGGGAACACATCACTTGAGTTTTGGCAATTCATTACATAGAGCACTTCAAAGGATGCATGATACACTCTCATATCAAACACATGAAAAGGTGTTTACACCACAAGAGTTGTTTTTACTTGTTGACGATGCATGGAGTAATGATTGGTATCCCTCTCTTGCAGTTGAACGTGCTTGGAAACAAAAAGCGTATGATATGATTATGCGTTATTATGAATGGTATAAAGCGAAAAATGACATGACCATTGCTATGGAAAAAGATTTCATACTTCGACTTCAAAATGGCACATCACGTTTTATAATTAAAGGAAAAATAGATAGACTCGCCCACAAAGATAATAAAGTAGTAATTTATGATTTTAAAACAGGAAGTCCGCAGTCCCTGAAAAAACTCAAAGATTCCGGCCGTATTGGTCAATTATTACTTTATCGTCTTGCTGCTGAAAAAGCATTGCACCTTGATGTTGATCATGTTTCATTTCTTTATTTAGCAAGTGCATCAGATAGCGATGAAATTGTTGAAGTTGCAATAACGCCATCATCGCAAGATCTTCGTGATTTTGAACAAAAAATTTTAGATAACATGAAACGTGCTGAAAGTGGTGATTTTACTCCACTTCCAGAAAAAGAAAAATGCTCTTCATGTCCCTACCGCTCTATTTGCCCCTCTCGAAAAGAGTAATATTATGTCATTTCACTCTCTTGGTGGTCTTATTCCCCGACGGATTACCCATTTACCGCAAGGTGAAACTGTGCATGCTGCGGGAAGTGTGCAGTACTGGCAAAGTAAAATTTCTACGTGGGCACAATCAAATAACTTTATCTCACCCAAAGTACATTGGGTACGTAAACGCACTATTGCGTTAAGTTGCGTGAATGGCCAAATTGCAGAAACTCTCCTTAATGATTGGAAATCACGACACCAACTATTGTTTTCACCTAATGAAAAGTGCACGCTTATGCCGCTATTTATACCCCAACCAGATCACTTGGCTGATGGCACAATTCAAGATAGTATTTATTAAATTATATGCCCCTATTCCGCTCACTTAATCGTCTTTTAAAACGTAAAGAGCTCCCACACTCGCGCGTTTTGGTACGGGTAGACCTCAATATTCCTATTGATAAAAATGGCTATATAGGGTGGGCAGAATCTTATCGAATTGAATCAATTGTTGATACAGTGAATGCTATTAGAAACGCAGGCGCAACAGTTATATTACTCTCACATAGGGGACGACCTCAAGGAAAAATTGATGAATCTTATTCACTTCTTCCTTGTTGCATTCCACTCGAGAAAGCATTATCGTGTCCGGTTGAATTCCTTGCCGATCCATTTTCGCAGGAATCAAAAAAGAAGATAATTACTGCGTATCCACAACAGGTATTTCTACTTGAAAACTTGAGATTTTACCCTGGTGAAGAAGAAAATGATATACATTTTTCACGCGAACTTGCAAAATATGGCGATTGGTTTGTGAATGAGGCTTTTGCCGTTTCACACAGAAATGTAGCATCCGTCACCGGACTTGCACGTCTCTTGCCTGCTTATGCGGGAATTACACTTGCGCGTGAAATTAAAATGTTATCTCGTGTTATTACTCAACCAAAAAAACCTTTTATTGCTATTGTAGGTGGAGCAAAAATAAGTACAAAAATTGGAGTAATAAAAAAACTTTTAAAACATGCAGATGAAATTTGGCTTACTGGAGGGCTTGCGAATACATGTCTTGCAAGTAGTGGACAAAGAATAGGAGGGTCAATCACTGAGCAAAGTGCGTACGATGAAGCACGAAGTTTAATAAAGAATAAGAAAATAAAGCTTCCTGAAGATTATATAGTTACCGAAAGCATCAAAAAAAAGCCTTTACCTTTTTCACCTACAAATGTACGCGAGCCGAACGACATTCGTCCACGAGAATGGATAGGGGATATTGGTCCAAATACGTTACTATCCATGAAAAATTCTCTAAAAAATGCAGGCACGGTTGTTTGGAATGGTCCCGTAGGGTATATGGAGGATGCGCGATTTGCAAAAGGCACAAATCAATTAATTTCTCTTCTTACTCGATCGCATGCCAATGTAATAGTAGGGGGAGGTGAGACTGTACAGGCATGGAGACTCGTACACCATACCCCCACAATGTGGAAGAGTCTCTCTCACATCACCCTATCAACTGGAGGAGGAGCTATGCTTGAGTTTATTGAAAAAGGAACACTTATTGGAATTAAAGTACTTTCAAATTAATGACATTTTTCTTCTTGATAGGTATAATACCTTTATGAAAAAAACTTCAATAAAGAGTATACAAGGACTAGAAATTTTAGATTCAAGAGGAAATCCAACTATTCGTGCAATTGTGACCCTTCACGATGGCAGTAGGGGAGTTGCAGCAGTACCCTCTGGCGCATCTACTGGGAGCCATGAAGCGTATGAGCTGAGAGATGGGGATAAAAAAAGATTTGATGGAAAGGGAGTTTTAAAAGCCCTGCACTCAATACACAAAATACTATCAAAATATTTAATAGGGGAGAATGCACTTCTACAAGATCGAATAGATGCGATAATGTGTGATCTAGATGGAACTAAAAATAAATCAAAGCTCGGAGCAAATGCTATTTTGGCAATTTCACTTGCAAATGCAGTCGCAGCATCGATATCAAAAAAAATGCCATTATATCGCTACTTGCAAGAAATAGGTCAGTTTTCCCCGCGCATGAGCATGCCTATACCTTTAATGAATGTCATTAACGGTGGAGTACATGCGCCCTCCGGATTGGAAATTCAAGAGTGTATGATTGTTCCTCATGCAAAAAAAATGTCTGATCGTATTAGAATGGGGGTCGAAACCTTCATGGCGCTTAAGAAAATTTTGAAGACAAAATCTCTTTCAACTCTTGTGGGTGATGAGGGTGGATTTGCACCTCATCTCAAAAAAAATCGTGACGCTTTTCAATTGCTTGTAGATGCTATCGTTGCCGCAGGATATCAACCAGGTACAGACATATCTCTCGCGACAGATATTGCTGCAAATGAATTTTATGATAACTCTGAATATATTATTGATGGCGTGCGAAAAACTGGTAATGAGATGATTTCATGGATTGAAGATTTAATCAAAGATTTTCCCCTCATCTTAATTGAAGATGGGCTTGCAGAAGATGACTGGCTCTCATGGAAAGATTTAACGGAGCGTTTAGGAAACAAGGTAAAACTAGTGGGAGATGATCTTTTCGTCACAAATAGTGCGAGGCTTTCAAAAGGAATTTCTGAAAAAGTTGCGAATGCAATTTTAATTAAAGTAAATCAGATTGGAACTGTTAGTGAAACTTTCAAAACTATACACCTCGCGCGCGCACACAAATATAGTACCATAATTTCACATCGCTCTGGAGAAACATCAGATACTTTTATTGCCGATCTTGCGGTTGCAACTTCTTCTGAATTTATTAAAACAGGATCTTTATCTCGCTCTGAAAGAGTGGAAAAATATAATAGGCTTTTAGAAATTGCACTTGAATTAAAAAAATAATGCCTACTCCTGTTGCATTAATTATTCTCGATGGATTCGGAGTTGCTCCTCAATCTCCCAGTAATGCAATAACATCAGCAAACACACCTTATTTAAATTTTTTAAAAGAAAATTACCCCGTTGTTACTTTAAGAGCTTCCGGTGAAGCAGTGGGACTTCCGTGGGGGGAAATGGGAAATAGTGAAGTAGGCCACCTTACTATCGGCGCAGGTAAGATTTTATATCAAAGTTTACCGCGAATAAATCGTGCAATCTCTGATGGCACATTTTACTCCAACAAAGCCTTGGAAAATGCACGTGCACATGTACAACAAACAGGTGGAAAATTACATATATTAGGCCTATTTTCTCCAGGAGGTGTGCACTCGCATCAAGACCATGGATATGCGTTAATTAACTGGTGTGAAAACAACAATGTCCCGTTTGCAGTACATGCATTTCTTGACGGTAGAGATATGCCTTTTGATTCAGGAAAAGATTTCATCAGAGAACTAGTGACCAAGTTAAAGGAAACAAAAGGAATTCTTTCATCAATCTCTGGGAGATTTTACGCAATGGACAGAGATAATCATTGGGAGAGAACACTTCTTGCATACGGCGCTTGTCTTGGTGCAGGACAAAAAGTAACTGACCCACTTGCATCAATTATGACTTCTTATGCAAACACAGTATATGATGAGCAATTTTTCCCGATAACCGTTTGTGATGAACAAGGAAACCCCTTATCTCCTATCCAAGACGGAGACAGTATTGTATTTTTTAATTTTAGAGCAGATAGAGCACGACAATTAACAAAACTTTTTGTGCTTGAAAATCTTCCTGCAGCACCACATAAAGTGCTTCATAATATCTACATGGTTACCATGACTGAATTTGAAACTGGACTACCGGTAGAAATAATGTTTCCCCCTGAATCGATTACTATGCCTTTAGCAAAAGTATTAAGCGATGCAAATAAAAAACAACTTCATATCGCAGAAACTGAAAAATATGCCCATGTAACCTTTTTTTTTAATGGAGGAAAAGAAGAGCCATTTCCCGGCGAGGATAGAATTTTAATACCATCGCCAAAAGTTACCTCATATGATGTAGTTCCCGAAATGTCGGCAATAAAAATAGCTGATGAACTCATAAAAAATATTGCACGGAATTATTATGATTTCTTTGTAGTAAATTTTGCAAATCCTGACATGGTGGGACATACAGGAAACCTTAAAGGAACCATTGAGGCAATTGAGGTGATAGATGAAGTTCTTAAGCGTGTGGTAGAGGCATTTCTTGCGCTTGATGGCACTGTTTTTATCACTGGTGATCATGGAAATGCAGAAGAGAAAAGGAACATAATTAGTGGCGAGATCAGCAAAGAGCATACAACAAATCCAGTTCCATTGTATATGATTCAACGTTCATGGTTTGGAAAAAATATTCCTATTCCAGATGCAGGAGCAGATTTGGCTCTTGTCGAGCCAGTTGGTTTTTTGGCTGATGTTGCTCCTACAATACTTCATTGCATGCAAATACCTATTCCCTCAGAAATGACAGGTAGCTCACTTATCCCTTAATTAATAACGCAACAGTATTTTGTAGCTATTTTTATGAAGAGTAGTATGATTATTTTATTGACTTAATAAACTAAAATAGTAAAATAAAAAGATGAAAAAAATTACTTTTTCACGAAATTCTCTTTACTTGAGCGCTCTAGGCATTATTTTTTTTTCTCTGGTAGGTATATATGGTTATTACTATTTGAATTCTATTTCAAATGACCCAGTTCAAGAAGCATTCGCCTCTGAATATTCTACCGCCCGTAATGCAATGCGACTTTCATCTTTGCCGGATGGAAGATTGGAAATTAGATTACGCGACGCTTTAATGGTAGGAAACACGCAACTCCCACGACATGCAGAAAAAATTGCTATTTATTATATTACAGATAAACCATCTACTATTCCCTATGAATCAATCATTGAAAGCGAAAATAAACAAGGAAAGGTGTTTAAAGTTCCCAAAGAGTACAATAAAGGAATTTGGCATTTCAATTTTTTTTCTGGTTCTGATACCCGTGATGAGAACACATCTTGGTATCTTTTTCCCGAATTATGGTTAGGAAGTGAATATATAAGAGAAAACATTGCTATTCGAAAAAACGATAATGGATATTCATTTGCGCCAATTTTTCGTTAACATTATGAGGAGCAAGAAAATTATTATATACTCGATTAATGAACAAAAGATCGTATAGTAAAATTTATTTAATAATTTTTTTAGTTCTAATCTCTAGCGCTGCAGTGATACTTTTTTTCAACAAAGACACCACACAGACCCAACTAACTCCCACAGAACAAAAGCCCATTGATGTCTCTGTCACTATTCCGGAAGGTTTTTCAATACGCTTGATTGATGAAAGATTATCAAATGAGGGGGTCATTAAAAAGGGGAGTTTAATTGCCTTTTCTCAAGAGCCATCTATGTGGCCGTCTTCATGGAAGACAAAATGGTGGTATCAAATTGCAAGAGAAAGAAAATCTTTAGAGGGTTTTTTATTTCCTGATACATATCGTTTTTTTTTCGGTAGAGAGTCACAATATGTTGCTGAGATTATGGTAAATAATTTTGAAAAAAAAACTTCATCTTACTTAATATCTAGCACTTCTCAAGAAAAATATGAAATAGTTATTCTTGCTTCAATTTTAGAAAAAGAAGTACGCACCGCGCAAGAAATGAGTGAAGTTGCTGGAATATTTAGGAATCGGCTGAAAATAGGGATGCCTCTTCAATCTGATGCCACTTTTCGTTATGTTGCACCGTCGCAAAGAAATCGACTTAGTGCCGAAGAAGTAAGAAAAAAATCTCCTTATAACACGTATCAAATAATTGGATATCCTCCTACTCCAATAAGCAATCCCGGATTAAATGCTTTAAAAGCTGCTTTAAATCCAAGTGAAACAGAATACTTCTATTTTCTTACAGACCAGTCTGGAAAACCATATTATGCACGTACACTTGAAGAACACATACTCAATAGAAAGTTTCTCGATTAAGATAAAATAAGATGTTTTTTTATATAAATAAAATAAAACTCCCTTAAAAAGGGAGTTTTATTTAAAAATATATTAGAAAGAATAAGATCGAGAACCTCCTCTTGAATTACGATCACCACCGAAACGATTACCACTACGATAGCCGTCCTCGCGTCCACCACGAAATTCCCTACGAGGAGTACTACCCTCCTCTTTTGGTCGCGCGATAGTGACTAACATTTTACGACCAGCGAGATCTTGATCATGAAACATTTTAATTGCTTGTTCAGCTTGTTCAGCGGTTGCCATTTCAACGAAAGCAAAACCACGCATACGGCCTGTATCACGTTCAACAGGTAGGAATATTGAACGTACTTCTCCTGCTTGAGAAAATGCTTCGCGAATTTCTTGTTCACGAATTTTAAATGATAAATTACCCACGTACAGCTTAGCACCAACTGGCACAGCTGCGGGAGCTTGAGAGTTTTCCATAAAAAGGGGAAAAGAACCGATCAACCCGTCGGGATTCGGGAGCGTCATGGCTCGGAGTTTGCACAAAAGATGGGCGACGGCACCGGAACCTATATCGCGAAACGCGAAAACAAATTTGACAGCTTAAATAATGCTAACCCATGCCAGACATTTTGTCGAGAAGCCAGACATTTTGTCGAGAATTAATTTCTTGTATAATCAAAATATTATTACTAACACTATTTGTATGGATTACCCGATATTTTCCATTGGCGATCAATTAGGCAATGTTACACTTCCAAATCAAGATAATAAACTTATTAACCTAGATGAGTATAAAGGTAAATCATCAATTGTGCTTGTATTGTATCCTGGAGATGACACACCAGGCTGTACAAAGCAACTTTGCGCACTTAGAGATGATCATGCTGAAATCACTGCTGCGGGCGCTGTAGTTTTTGGTGTCAATCATGCATCAGCAGATTCACACAAAAAGTTTAAGAACAAATTTACATTTCCGTTCGATATTTTAGTCGATGAAAATAGAGAATTTATTAAAAGATTCGGGCCATTAAAAAAATTTTTTAAAACCGAAATTACCGAAAGAAAAGTCATTCTAGTTGATAAGAACGGAATTATTCGTGCAATACTACCTGGAATGCCCTCTGATAAAGAAATAATAAGTCAGCTAAAGTCTTTTGAAGAGATTTTATAAATTAATAAAGGAAGAGGTAAACCTCTTCCTTTATTAGTTAGGATTGATGCTTAGTTCTTTAATTCCTTAATTAATTCCCAAACTATATTATGTAGTTTTGCTTTATCTGTTGAACCTACCTCATTTATAGGTGAGCCATCAGAGTGGACTAAGTCCAAATCAGAACCATGGTTTCCATCCTGAATCCTGTTGTAAATCTGGAGAAAAAACACTTTTGGATGGTTTCCGGGATCTTTTATCGATTCTTGTACCTTATGATGAAATACATCTAACGAGAGATCATGATTTTGATATGTAATTACTGTTCCTTTATCATTTTCATCTTTTCCTTTTTTACAAAACAAAACACTCTTTTCATGTGAGTGTAAAGCTGAATGACCCTGAACAAAATTTTCTAATTGTGTTGCGAGGTCGTTAACTTTTTGGAGATGGGTTGACATTAGACAATAGTTAAAGTAATAATGATGCTTAATAATTATAGCATCAATTTTAAAAAAAACAAATTGGAGGTTCTTTATGATAAAAAAATCAAATGAAGAGAAATTTATATTAAAATTAGGTTTCTCTCTGCTGGAAAGTGAAGAAGATGCAGTTGAGTTACTCTTGAATCTTTATCCTCAAATTAAGGTTAGAGGAATTTCCGATGGATATATTTCAAGAATAAGAGAACTAAGTGAAGAAATCAGCCTACCACTTACGTATGTTGAAGGAGTGTTTTCAAATTTCACACCATTTTCATCTGCCTGTATCGGGAACAAACCTATATTTGAAATAAGAGCAACCTCATCTGGATATATCTTTATCGAGGAAACAAAGTTTTTTACTCTGTTGAGTAGAAATCGTTTTGTGAGGATAAGAATTGCTCTTATCGAGAAAAACTTATGGGGGGTAGTTGAATCAACTATTGCCGCTCATGAGAACCAAAAAAATTTTTTACACTTACTCTCTAGAGGAGATACAGAAAAGGCATCCGATCTTCTTTCACCCAATGTCATATGCTGCGAAGAATTATTTCCTCCATGGAGCCTCAAAGAAAGTCTCACAATGTTTAAAAATAGACTAAACTTTTTAATAAAATCAAATTTTAAGCCATAAGTGAGAACTTATGGCTTTTTTTTAAATTAGAATATTTTCAAAATTACCTTATAATTTAAAAAAATGTTAGTGTAAAAATATGAAAAAAACAGTGTATTTAGATTATGCTGCAGCTACCCCAGTTCACCCTGAGGTGATACATGCAATGATGCCTTTTTATGAAGAAATATATGGAAATCCTTCAGCTTTGCACTCTGCGGGAAGAAATGCGAATAAAGCGCTCACTGAAGCGAGGATTGGAGTTGCAGAAATACTTGATGTTTCACCTGCTGAAATAATTTTTTGCTCTTCTGGCACCGAAAGTGTGAATTTGGCATTGCAGGGAGTATTACGAGCAGCCAAGGGTAGAGGAAAGCATGTGATCACCACTGGCATTGAACATCATGCCGTCCTTCATACTTTAGACTACCTCTCAAAAGAGGGATGGGAGACAACTTTTGTACCTGTAAATCGCTATGGGCAAGTTTCACCTGACTCAGTTGTAGAAGCAATGCGCCCCGATACAGTGCTTGTAACTATAATGCATGCAAATAATGAGATTGGTACAATTAATCCGATAGCAGATATCACTCGTGCGGTAAAACAGAACAATCCTAAAGTTTTTGTGCATACAGATGCGTGTCAGTCTTCTGGATATATACCATTTACAATTCCGATGTTGGGAGTTGACTTACTCACTGCAAATGGAAGCAAAATATATGGCCCTAAAGGAAGTGGGATCTTGTACGTAAAAAAAACAGTAATGTTACATCCAGTTGAACATGGAGGAGGTCAAGAAATGAATCGTCGCTCTGGTACTGAAAATTTAGCAGCGATTGTCGGTTTTTCAAAAGCACTCAAAATTGCACGTACACATGCCGAGGAAGAATCAGCACGTTTATCTCACTTAAGAGATTATTTTATAGATGAAATATTTAAAAACATCCCCAAAACCATTTTAAATGGACATCCTACTGAAAGATTACCTCACAATGTAAATGTGTCTTTTTTGGATATAGAGGGGGAGGCGCTTTTACTTTATTTGGATAATGCAGGAATATACGCCTCTACGGGCTCAGCATGCACCTCAGGCTCACTTGAGCCCTCACATGTAGTAGTTGGCATTGGACTCTCATATGAGGCGGCTCATGGCTCAATGAGATTTACTTTAGGAAAATCAACTACACGAGATGATATTGATTATGTAATGTCTTTGCTCCCCAATATGGTTGCATCACTGCGGAAAATTTCACCTATAAATCTTGATATCAATGATTTTTTAGATACACAATTTCCTGTACGTTACTCTAAATAATTATATTAGTCTTTTTCAAAGCAAGTTTTATATTGAAAAAACTTAGTTTGTAGGTGATTACTTTTGGCGTATAGAACATGATATTTATGGCTTGGAAGATGTTATTTATTTTACGATATTTAGGACACTCTTCTACAGATTCACCTTAACATAGCAACGCCAAGAGTGATATCGAGAAGCAGAGGAAAAAGTTATTTTAAGCACAATATTTTAAAAAGTTAGATGAAGAAAATACACTGTGGAATGCTGTGATAGAGCTTAAAGAATCTGGACTTTATTCCTTATCTTTGAAAGTTGGTGTACTTTCTTTCAATGCGTTATACAAAGCCAAAGAGTATCAACAAAATTAGCCCATAAAAATCCAGCGTAGTATGCATGCTATCGTGAACTTTTAGGAAGACTAAGACTTAATGAGAGAGTGTGTCAGCTGAGAATTTCAAGGAAAGTGTCATGGTAAAACAGCCTTTAAGCATCATAAAGATCTATTTTCAACTCTCACTATATTTGCTAGACTATGAATATATGATTTTTAGAGAAACTGCGCATCGATTAACAGAGATCTGTTGCGCAGAATATTACAAAAAAGTACAAAAAGATTTATATGTCAAGATAGCAACAAGTTTTGTACCAAATCCTCCCGTGAATACTAATCGATTACACGAAATCATTGCGAAAGGTAAATTATGGCGTGATAATATCTCACACATCGGTATAGTTTGGGTTTCAGAACCAATTATCACGTAAACTACTTTTCGGTAATCACAACTTTTGACTACATTTAAAAAAAGATCAAAAATAGTTACTAAACAACTTTATCATTATTTTTTATGAGTACCACAATAACCACTTCTCATACTCCAGACGTATTCTCGTCCCATGAAAGGCAGGGGAATGCATGGGTATACACCGATATCGTCAAAGACCACTTTTTTAATCCACGTAATTTAGTAATGGATAAACCTCCCGAGCATTATGACGGTGTTGGCATGGTTGGAAGTCCCGCATGTGGAGATGCAATGAAAATTTGGATTACTGTAGACAAAAAAAAGGACAAAATCATTGAATGCAAATGGCAAACTTTTGGCTGTGCGTCAGCGATTGGATCCACATCAATGATGTCGGTTGTAGTTACTGAAAATGGTGGTATGCCCATTGAAGAAGCCTTAAAGCTTCGCCCTCAAGACATTATGGCGCGTTTAGGGGGACTCCCAGTGCGTAAAGTTCATTGTTCTGTACTGGGGGATAAGGCATTACGCTCAGCAATCAATGATTATTTTCGTCGCTCGGGACAAAAAGAAAGAATCGTTGATGAAGGAAAAAAATTAGTTGATAAAGTTTTGAAGATTTATGATAAAGATATTGAAGAGGCGGTTCTTGAAGGTGCGCGTACCGTTGAAGACGTTCAAAAGAAAACAAAAGTGGGGACAGGAGATCCATCTTGTTTACCCGAAGTTGAGCAACTAATTCGTTTTTATATTGAGAAATACTACGGTTAGAGAAATAAAATTTTTAAATAATAGCTGCTCAATTTATATTGCAAACTATATTATGTATAAAGGAAGTTTTTAGCTTTCGTAAAATTTTCATGCTCATTTTTATATTATCACAATTTTTATACCAATTTTTTTGTTAATTTTGAAATTCGGTGGCATAAGATGTAACAAATAAAATCTTTTTCTCAAGTTAGAGACAAATAACTAGATTTAGTCGAGTAGTATAACCTCTTCATCTCACAGCACAGAAAATATAACTACATTATCTATCTTGTAAAAAAATTTCATTGTTTATAGCAATATTCAGTTGATATGGTTTTTTAAAATGTCGTCAAATACGAGCTTAGAGTTGCCAAATCGTAGAGTATGGGAGCATATAAATTTCGGAAAGAATTTTTACTTTAGACCAAATAAACAAACAGTCTCATTAAGTTTGGAATTAGAAAATGCATGTTAGTATCCCTCATTTTGTAAAACAAACACATTAGTATCCAGCATATTAGTAAACTTTGAGAATCAGTAAATAATGACTTTAAGTTGCAGCGCAAGCCTAAAAGCTATATGCAAATTCAGTTGATAATACATATCAAAGTCCCAATCAAGGCTTGTGTATAGAAGCTTTTATTAACGATAAAAATTAAAATTATGAATTAATTAAAAAATTATATTAGGCAAGCGCTCCTGTAAGATATTTCGATCTACCCTTAATCTCTTTTACAAATCTGAAAATAAGAAACTATACCGAATGTTACATAATTTTTATCACTCATAAGTTTTCATTCTTTCTTATTGAATTGATTACATTTTTTTAATTTTATGCTTACATTAATTTATAAATATAATTTTTTTAATTAATTTTGCTTTTTTTATAGAATCAATCACTAATCTTAAAATTTTGTAATTTTAAATTACAGTTTTTATTTTTTACTTTCTTTTTACATCAAAACTTAAAAAGCAACCGTACTAATTACTTATCCTAATTCTGGTATTTACTTTTTCGTAAAAGAATTAACCGGTGAGAAATTAAGGTTGCTTTTACTTTTTTTGATCAAAAGCTAAATAAAATGCTATACTACAGTTATGTCATACATAACTTCTCGCGACTTCTCTCATGTTAGAGGTTTACAAGGGATT
>Ga0272446_1004093_pt1 | contig 17596 bp, 29 predicted proteins | sample YNPCB0061_FD_194587 | JGI IMG/M metagenome (GOLD analysis project Ga0272446, IMG submission 194587) | Hot spring microbial mat communities from Yellowstone National Park, WY, United States - YNP-CB-006-1 | ecosystem: Environmental > Aquatic > Thermal springs > Hot (42-90C) > Sediment | place... | reverse complement strand
GACAATGTAGCGCTGGATTTCATCTGAATTGGAGAACATGCGCGTCCAGTCGGGGTTTTGCGCAAAAGAATAGGAGTACAGATGGTTGGGCACATCGACCGCCGCACCGGGATACTTGCTGTCACGCCAGGTTCCGCCGACTTCGCTGGCCGCTTCGAGTATGACGAAGTCTTCTATGCCTGCATCCCTCAATTTCTTGGCCATTCCGAGTCCGCTGAAGCCTGCGCCGATCACAGCGACGGTCACGTCGGGTTTTTTCTTTTCTGTTGCCATGTTGCCTCCTCGCTGCCGCAGCCCGGTCTTTGGCGGAGCGCATTTTGTGCAGCGTCTAATGCGTATAAAAAGACCTGGTTATCCTGTAAATAAAAAAGTGAATACTTGTTCATTTTAAGAAATCGATTCCGCTGCCCGCTATGCACATATGCTCCTCCTTCTTTCTTTCTCGTCGTGCCGCTTTGGCGCATGGTGCCAGACAGGGAAGAATTGGAGCTCCGCCTGGGGGGGCACCCATTCTGCAGAAGGCATTTCATCCTTTTTTTAGGTATTTTTTTAGGTATTTGCGACCTTCGCGCAGAACCAGGCATGGGCAGAGGCTGAGCACGACCACCTTGACCGGGACGTGCCATACCTCATAGAAGAGACCCTGCGCGGGTTGCAACCTGGCCCCGCACCCATGGGGCTGCGCGGCAGGTCGCGCAGCCCCCCCTCTCAATCCGAAAAATCCTATTTTTATTGTCAGCCTGACACAATTCCAAAAAATGACTGCCTGTACTTGGTGGTTGAACCCTTCGGAGCGATACCGATAGGCCGACCTGGATTACAAAACCAGTGCGAACTTTTATGATTTGAGGCTTTGTCGCGCAGACGGCCCATGCGATTTTGAAAAAATCGCAACGGAGGTGCAGTGTGCGGCAGAGCCCGATATATTGAGGAGAACGTAAATGGCAAAAGAAAAATTTGACAGAAGCAAACCACACGTAAACGTCGGTACAATTGGCCACGTTGACCACGGCAAAACCACGCTGACAGCGGCGATTACTACAGTGCTCGCGCGCAGGTTTGGCGGTAAGAATAAAGCGGTATCATACGCTGAGATCGATAACGCGCCAGAAGAGCGCGCGCGCGGTATTACCATCGCGACATCGCACCAGGAATACGAAACAGCGAACCGCCACTACGCGCACGTTGACTGCCCGGGTCACGCTGACTATGTAAAGAATATGATCACTGGTGCAGCGCAGATGGACGCAGCGATTCTCGTCGTTTCAGCTATGGACGGGCCAATGCCGCAGACTCGTGAGCACATCCTGCTCGCCCGCCAGGTAGGTGTTCCACAGATCGTTGTTTTTCTGAACAAAGTCGATATGCTGCCCGAGAGCGAACGTAAAGAAATGCAGGAGCTCGTTGAGATGGAGGTGCGCGACCTTCTGACCAAATACGGCTTCCCCGGTAATGAGATACCGTTTATTCCTGGATCGGCTCTCAAGGCCGTCGAAGGGGATCCAAGCGATCTCGGCGAAGGTGCGATCCTGAAACTTGCTGAAACTCTCGACACGTATGTGAAAGAGCCCGTGCGCGTTGTCGACAAACCTTTCCTTATGCCGGTAGAAGACGTGTTTTCCATCACTGGCCGCGGAACAGTGTGTACTGGCCGCGTTGAGCGTGGTAAGATCAGTGTGAACGAAGAAATCGAGATCGTTGGGCTCCGTGAAACCCAAAAGACTATCGTCACCGGTATCGAGATGTTCCGGAAGCTGCTCGACTTCGGCCAGGCTGGCGATAACGTCGGCCTTCTGCTCCGCGGTACGAAGAAAGAAGAGGTTGAGCGCGGCCAGGTGATCGCGAAGCCGGGTTCGGTAAAGCCCCACAAGAAATTCTCTGGTGAAGTCCTGGTTCTGACAAAGGACGAGGGTGGACGCCATACTCCGTTTTTCGACAAGTACCGTCCACAGTTCTACTTCAGAACTACTGACGTAACGGGCACTATTCATCTGCCGCAAGGTGTTGAGATGGTTAATCCTGGCGATAACGTAACGATCACCGCTGAACTGATCAGCCCGGTCGCCATGGAAGAAGGTCTGCGCTTCGCGATCCGCGAAGGCGGCCGTACCATCGGTGCCGGTGTTGTCGGTAAGATCATCGAGTAACATAAGATGGCCGCTCAGAAGATACGCGTAAAACTCAAATCATTCGATCAGCGGCTGCTTGACCAGTCGACCGGTGAAATCGTCGGCACAGTGCAACGCACCCGCGCCAAAATCGCGGGTCCGGTGCCTCTGCCGACGAAGGTCGAAAAGTTCACGGTTTTGCGTTCGACATTCGTTTACAAAGATTCACGTGATCAGTACGAGGTGAGAACGCACTCACGGCTCATCGACATTCTTGAGCCAACTGAAGATACCATCGATGCCCTCATGAAGCTCCAACTTCCTGCAGGTGTGATGGTTTATATCAAGTCCTGAGAGATACTTATTACAGACACCAAGGGATTTCAAAATGGTAAAAGGCCTGCTTGCAAAGAAAATAGGAATGTTGAGCGTCTGGAGTGATGCCGGAGAACAGGTAGCCGTCACTGCTGTGCAGGCTGGCCCTTGTCCTGTTCTTCAGGTGAAGACAAAAGAAAAGGATGGGTATTCGGCCGTGCAGATTGGTTTTGGTGAAATTCCCGAGCGTCTCGCCACGAAGGCTGCACTTGGTCACCAAAAGGCGGCCAAAGAAAAAACCGGCAAGATTGTCCGCAAGGCCATTGAGTTGCGTGACTACAATACGGAAAAGCAGCCAGGGGACTTACTGACATGTGAAGTTTTTGCCCCAGGCGAGAAAATTTTCGTCACCGGCACGAGCAAGGGTAAGGGCTTTGCGGGTGTCGTGAAACGTTACAATTTCGGTGGTGGGCGTATGACCCACGGTTCGAAATTCCATCGTGCACCTGGTTCAATCGGTAACCGTAAGATTCCCGGTGAAGTCCAGAAAGGTAAGCGTATGCCCGGTCACAAAGGTGCGAAAAATGTTACGGTGAAGAACGTGGAGATTTTCAAAGTCATTCCAGAGCAGAACGTCCTGCTGCTAAAAGGTGCGATTCCGGGTGTAAAGGGCGCGACAGTTTTTCTGTACCAGAATTAAGGAAATCTTATGGCATCACTAAAAGTATATTCCTCCTCGGGAGCCGCATCGGGCGAAGCTCCCTTATCTGATAAGATTGCATCGCTTAAGGTGAATAAGCATCTGATTTGGGAAGTTATCAAAGCAGAACAGGCCAACGCTCGCCAGGGAACTCACAAGACCAAAACCAAGGGTGAAGTTTCCGGCGGTGGCAAGAAACCATGGAAGCAAAAAGGGACCGGGAATGCCCGGCAGGGTTCAATCCGCTCGCCGCAGTGGCGCCACGGTGGTATTGTCTTTGGCCCGCAGCCGCGCAGCTACGCCGAAGGCATCTCGCGCCAAAAAAAGCAGATTGGTGTGGCCCATATCCTGGCTGCTAAAGTACAGGCCAACAAAGTTGCCATTTATGATGGTCTCAATCTCGAGAAACCTTCGACCAAGACTGCCTTTCAGGCAATAAGCAGGATTGCCGAGGGAGCTAAGTTTCAGACTACGGGCCGGGAAAAAAAGAAGCTGCGCCCTAACAGTAATAAGGCGCGCCACTCGATCGCGGTGATCATGTCACCTGCAGAGGTGCAAGAGACTAAGTCGCTAAGGAATATCCCATGGGTGAAGCCGCTCAACTCGTCGCGCATCGCCGCCACATCGCTGTTCTATAACGAGGGTCTTGTTATCAGCAAGGCAGCATTGCAAGAACTCGATAAGAAGTTCTCTGCGCTACTATAGAGGAAAAATGAACCTGTACGATGTAATCAAAAAGCCGCTCGTTTCAGAAAAAGCAGAAGCACTGCGCGCGCAGAACTGCTATGTGTTCGAGATTGACATGAAAGCGAATAAGACGCTGGTGAAGCAGGCGATACGCAAGATATTCGGTGTGACGCCGGTTAAGGTGAACACACTCGTGGCGCGGGCTGACGGTAAAGCAAACCGTTACAACATTGGCTACACCAGGCGTCGCAAGAAAGCTTACGTTTACTTGGGCAAGAATGACAAGATTGCTCTGTTCGAAGGAGTGTGAGAGGTTTTATGGCAATCAAACGTTTTAACCCCAATACTCCAACACTCCGCTATAAGACCGTACTTAAGTCATCGGAAGTCACGGCAACAGAACCTTATAAGCCATTGCTGACGTATCTGAAAGAAACTGCGGGTCGTAACAATTATGGTCGCATTACCGTGCGCCGCCGCGGCGGTGGGCATAAGCGTCGCTATCGTATTGTGGATTTTCGTCGTAACAAGATGAATGTCCCGGCAACGGTTGAAACGATTGAGTACGATCCTAACCGCAGCGCGAACATCGCGCTGGTTTGTTACGCCGACGGGGCACGGGCATATATCATTGCGCCACAGGGCCTGCAAGTTGGACAAAAAATCGTCTCAGGCGAAAAAGTGGAAATCGAAGTAGGCAATGCCGCGCCCATAGGTACGTTGCCGATTGGCGCGAACGTGCATAACATCGAGCTCACACTCGGTCGCGGCGGCCAGTTGGCTCGCTCCGCGGGTTCTTTCGCGGTCATCACTGGCCGTGACGGAGAATACACTATTGTAAAATTGCCTTCGGGCGAAGCCAGGAAGATCCACAGCCGCTGCATGGCTACCATCGGTATCGTTGGTAACCACGAGCATGAGCTCGTGTCGATTGGTAAGGCTGGTCGCTCACGCTGGCTTGGCAGGCGTCCTCGTGTACGCGGCGTGGCGATGAACCCGGTTGACCACCCGCTGGGTGGTGGTGAGGGTAAGACCTCCGGCGGTCGCCACCCTGTGACACCGTGGGGCAAACCGACGCGCGGTAAGAAAACGCGCAATAAGCGCAAGAACAGTGAACGCTTTATAGTATCACGCAAAGTACGTACCAGAGGTGGTGAATAATGTCACGTTCTCTCAAGAAAGGTCCCTTTATTGACCAACACCTTTTCAAAAAGGTGGAAAAAGCTAAGGCGACGAACGACAAGAAACCGATTAAGACGTGGTCGCGTCGCTCGACGATTTTTCCGGAAATGGTTGGCATGACCTTTCTGGTGCACAATGGCAATAAATTTATTCCAGTCTTCGTGAACGAGAATATCGTGGGCCATAAGCTGGGCGAATTTGCACCGACTCGCACGTTCAAAGGGCATACATCCCTCGACAAAAAGAAAGCCGCCCAGGGTGGTTAACAGGATAATCCATGGAATCAAAAGCATCTGTTGATCAGGTCAGAATGTCAGCACGCAAGATGCGTCTTGTGGCAAACGAAATCAGGGGATATGAATACCCGGAAGCGGTGGATATTCTGAAGCATATTCCGCGCAAAGGTTCGCGCATTATCCTTAAGGCGCTGCAAAGTGCTGCAGCGAATGCCAGGGTCCTTAATCCGTCAGTGGATGAGCGCTCTCTGTTCATTAAGAAAATCTTCGTGGACGGCGGGCCGCTGATGAAGCGTTTTATGCCACGGGCGCGCGGTCGTGCAGACCGTATCCAGAAGAAAACTTCAAAACTCACGATCGTTCTTTCAGACGAAGGTTAAAATGGGACAAAAAACAAATCCGGTCGGGCTCCGCCTCAAAATTACACGTACGTGGGACAGCGTTTGGTATCATAAAAAAGAAACATACGCCCAAACCCTGCACGAAGACCTGAAGATCCGCAAGCACATTAAGGACCGCTTCAACAAGAGTGGTATTGTCAAAGTAGGGATTGAACGTTTTCCTGAAAAAGTGCACGTTAAACTGCACAGCACAAAGCCCGGCTTGGTCATTGGCCAGCAGGGAAAGAAAATCGAAGCACTGAAGGCCTCGCTCCGCACGATGGTGACGAAACCACTCGAGGTAAAGATAATCGAAGTAGCCAAACCTGACGGTTCAGCGCAAGCGCTCGCCGAGTCTGTGGCGCTGCAGCTTGAAGAGCGTATGGCCTTTCGCCGGGCGATGAAAATGGCCCTTCGTTCAGCAATCCGTGCCGGTGCCTTGGGTGTGCGCGTCATGGTTTCAGGCCGCCTGAACGGTGCCGATATGGCGCGCCGCGAGCAGTATCTCGAAGGCCGCGTGCCGCTGCATACGCTGCGCGCAATCATCGATTACGGTACGGCCGAAGCAGATACGACGTTTGGTAAGATTGGCGTAAAAGTATGGATTTATAACGGCGACTATCTTGAGGCAAAGGAGAGCGACGACGACAAGTACACGATTAAGCGTCGCGAAGCGTAGGTAAGACATGCTGGCACCGAAAAGACTCAAGTGGCGGAAGCCACACACTCTCAACCTCAAGGGGTTCTCAAAGGGCGGGAATACCGTTGCTTTCGGAGATCTTGGCCTGAAGGCTGTATCTGGCGAGCGCATTACCGCCCGGCAGATCGAGGCCGCTCGCGTGGCGATGATGCGCCATGTGCGCCGTGGCGCAAAAGTATGGATCCGCATATTCCCAGACCGCCCGGTAACAAAGAAGCCTGCGGAAACGAGGCAGGGCAAAGGGAAAGGCAGCGTGGAGTACTACGTAGCGATTGTAAAGCCCGGGAAGGTCATGTTTGAAATGGGCGGCGCAGACGAAAAGATCATGGCTGAGGCGCTGACGCGGGCGGCTGCAAAGTTGCCCATTAAGACTAAAATCGTCAAGCGGGCCAAGTAAATGATCGTATTTGACGGTATGTTTCGAAATCAAAAAATGGACTTCTCCCATGGCTAAAGTGGATAAGAAAAAAGCGGGAAAAAAGGTGAATTTCGCCGAACTCTCTGACGCGGAGCTTGCGCGTTACCACCAGGACTTTCGCAAGGAACTCCAGGAAATCCGTTTTAGCATGGTGACGTCTTCTTATACAAACAATGCCCGCATCGGCAATCTTAAGAAAGACATTGCGCGCATTCTGACTGTGCAGAACCAGAGGAAATCCCAGGCGGTTAAGCCATGAGCGAAGTGAAGAAAATCAGAAAGACGGTTCAGGGAACCGTTGTTTCGGCGCACAAAATTAAAAACGGTAAGACCATCGTGGTTAATGTGTCATTCCGTAAGCAGGATCCCCGGTTTAAGAAGACTATCGGAATGAGCAAAAAAGTTATGGCGCACGACGAAAAAGAAGAGGCTCGCGAGGGTGATATCGTTATCATTGAAGAATCACGCCCATATTCAAAGCGGAAACGTTATGTGCTGCAAAAGATTGTGGCGCGCCGTGCCGAAGAAGTGCCGGCAGCAGTATAAAGGAAGTAAGAGGCGAATATGCTACAAATGCTCTCATGGCTCAAGGTAGCCGACAACACAGGAGCCCGCCAGGTACAGCTTGTGAAGGTGCTCGGTGGATCGAAGAAGCGCTATGCCGGTGTCGGTGACGTCATCGTGGTGGCCGTGAAGTCTGCTACTCCAGCGTATGGACTGAAAGATTCGTCGGGTAAGAAAGATCACAAGAAGCAGGTACAACGGGCTGTGATAGTGCGGACGAAGAAAGAACTGCGCCGTCCGGATGGTTCGTATATCCGCTTTGATGAGAATGCATGTGCGCTGATCGATAATCAAAATAATCCCAAGGGTACTCGTATTTTCGGACCAGTAGCGCGCGAGCTGCGTGATCGCCAGTTTATGAAGATTATCTCGCTGGCGCCGGAAGTTTTGTGAGGTAAGATGAAAGTAGCTCCGCAAAAGACTAAAACCCGCCTCAAGGTCAAAGACGAAGTGATCGTAATCGCAGGTAAGCACAAGAAATCGCGCGGGGAGATTCTGCGCATCGACCGCGAAAAGCAGCAGGTGGTTGTCAAAGGCGTGAATCTTCGCAAGAGGTTTGCGCGGCCCACCCAGGAAAATCCAAAAGGCGGGATAATTGAAATAGAAATGCCGATTGCGCTTTCGAACGTGCAGTATTATGATTCTAAAGAGAAGAAGCCAAGCCGCATAGCATTCGGGGTCGATAAGAACGGACAGAAGGTGCGCTACTCGGTTGCTTCAGGACGTAAGAGGACGCTCGACTGATTATGGCAACAGCAGTACAAAAGACTCCCGCACGGCTTAGGAAACTCTACAGCGAGAAGATTCGGTCTGAACTCAAGCAGGAGCTGGGTGTTCGGTCGATAATGCAGGTTCCCGTTCTGAAAAAAATCGTGGTCAACGTGGGCGCAGGGTTTGCGGTTGCCAACCCAAAATCGCTCGATTCTGTAGTCAGTGAGATTGCGGCGATCACGGGTCAGGCACCGGTCAAGACGCGGGCCAAAGAAGCTATTTCGAACTTCAAGCTGCGCGAAGGCCTGCCCATCGGTGTCAGTGTAACATTACGCGGCGACCGTATGTACGAGTTCCTGGACCGCCTGATTAACGTGGCTCTGCCGCGCGTACGTGACTTCAACGGTCTCAGCACCAAGTCCTTCGATGCCCGGGGCAATTACAGTCTGGGCATTAAGGAACAGATCATATTCCCGGAAATCAATTTTGATGACGTTGAGCAGATTCATGGCATGGACATAACACTCGTGATACAGTCCGAAGGCCCAGAGCATTCTGCAAAACTGCTGGAAAAGTTCAATTTTCCGCTGCGTAAGAAGTAAACAGGGACGGAACGACAAATGGCAAAGAAATCCATGCAGATCAAGGCGAGCCGGAAGCCCAAGTTTTCTGTTCGTGCTTACAATCGATGTCCGCTTTGCGGTCGGGCCCATGGCTACATGCGGCGCTTTCAAATGTGCCGCATTTGTTTCCGTGAAAACGCCTCGCGCGGCTTGATTCCTGGAGTAAGCAAATCATCCTGGTGAGAATAATATGACAAACGACCTGATTGCAGATATGTTAACCCGCATCCGGAACGCCTCGGCGGCCGGGCACGAGAGCGTCGAGGTTCGCATCAATAATACATGCGAGAAAATCCTGGGCATTCTGAAGAACGAAGGCTTTATCGATTCATATGTCGTTTATAAGAGTGAAGCGACACGCATGGCGAAGGTAGAGTTGCGGTACTACCAGAACAAGCCGGTATTCTCGGCAATTGAACGTGTCTCTAAGCCAGGCCGGCGTATTTATACACCATGGAAAGAAATCAAGCCGACGCGAAATAACATGGGGCTTAGTATCTTCTCCACTCCCAAAGGAGTGCTTTCTGAGAAAGAAGCAAAGTTTCAGCATGTGGGCGGAGAGTTTCTCTGCCGCATCTATTGAGGTATCATGTCACGTATTGGTAACAAGCCCATTGAAATACCGGCCGGAGTGACAATCACGGCAGCTGGGGACACCGTAACGGTAAAGGGGCCCAAAGGTTCGCTGCAGGCACCTCTGTTTCCAGGACTGACCGTTGAGGTCTCGGGGAACACTGCCAGGGTTTCCCGAGCAAATGACGAAAAGGAGCTGCGCGCTAAACATGGACTGGTGCGTTCGCTGTTGAATAACTGCGTTGTCGGAACGAGTACAGGTTACTCGCAAACACTGCTGCTTCAGGGTGTGGGCTACCGGGCGCAGAAGAGGGGCAAAGATGTCGTGTTCAGCCTTGGTTTTTCGCACGAAGTGATACTGAAAGAACCATCAGATGTGACGATCGACGTTTTGGAGAATACTAAGCTGAAAGTCAGTGGTATTGATAAGCAGCGCGTCGGTCAGGTGGCCGCCCAGATTCGCGCCTTCAAAGAGCCGGAACCGTATAAAGGTAAGGGTATCCGCTATGAAAATGAGCAGGTGAGGCGCAAGGCGGGCAAGGCCGGGAGCAAGAAATAAAAGCAGGTAACTATGGCATCTAAGGCAAGACTTAACAGGCAAAAGGCCAAGCGCATTGCTCGGGTGCGCGCCAACCTCCGGAAGGGAAACCGGAGTGGCAAGCCACGCATTTATTTCCATGTCTCCGGACGCCACCTTTATGCGCAGGTTCTGGATGACGCAGCAGGCAAAACACTGCTGACGTGCTCAACGCTGGACAAGTCTGTTCAAACCGGTGGAAAAAAATCGTTCACAAATAAAGAGTTCTCAGCCAGGCTCGCTGAAGCGCTGGTCAGCAAGATGCAGGCTGCAAATCTGAAGCTCGACGCAGGCTATGTGTTCGATCGAGGAGCGAAGCTTTACCATGGACGGGTGAAGAGTTTCGCCGATACCCTTCGCGAGAAGGGTGTGAGGATTTAACAGGTAATTATGGAAGAATCAAAGCAACAATCAAGCAAGAAGCCGAGCCGCAAAAAAGGCGTCCCGAAAGAGGGAGCTAAGAAGAATCTGCTGGATATTGACGGTCAGACTATCGAACTGACCGAGCGGGTCGTTAGCATGGCGCGGGTGGCAAAAGTTGTTAAGGGCGGGCGTCGTTTCTCGTTTAATGCCCTCACGGTAGTGGGCGATGGCCAGTCTTATGTTGGCTTAGGTTTTGGAAAAGCCAAAGAAGTTCCTGAGGCTATCCGGAAATCCATCGAAGACGCAAAGAAGAACATGATGAAAGTGCGGAAAAAGGGGAATACTATCCCGCATGAGGTGATCGGTCGCTTCAAGTCGGCACGAGTCATGCTTAAGCCAGGCGCTCCAGGCACCGGAATAATTGCAGGAGATTCTGTGCGGGCTGTGGTGGAGCTTGCAGGTGTGCAGGATATTCTTACCAAAGCGCTCGGTTCGTCTAATCCTCTGAACATTGTGAAGGCAACGCTTGATGGTCTGCGCCAGCTGGGTGACATTGACGAGGTGAAAATGCGTCGGGGCATTCCTCTGCCGGTGCTTTTCGGAAATTATGCAAAACAACGCAGGGATGAGAAGCGCAAGGCTGCAGCTGCTGTCGCAACAGGGACGGCAGGCGCACCGGTAAACTGAGGTAACGCAAATGAAAAAGGTCCGGATTACGCAAACACGCAGCGCAGCCCGCAAATCTGACAAGCAGAAGGCAACTCTTATTGCTCTGGGATTGCGGCGCATCGGAATGTCACGCGAACACGTAGTAACTCCCCAACTTGAAGGAATGCTGAAGAAAGTCGGGTTCCTGGTAAAAATAGAGGCGCTCTGATGAATGAACTGAAGCCCAATGCAGGCGCGAACAAGCGCCGCAAAATCGTTGGTCGCGGTACCAGCAGCGGCCACGGTAAGACGTCAGGCCGTGGAGGCAAGGGCCAGACCGCGCGGAATGGCGGAAATATCCCGGCGCGTTTCGAAGGTGGGCAGTGGCCACTGTACCGCCGCATTCCAAAGCGCGGATTCCAGAACCTGTTTCGCGTAGAGTACACACCGGTGAACATCATGCATCTGGCGCGCACTGTAGCAGCTGGCAAACTTCCCGACGCGGCAGTTGATTTGACAAGCCTCAAAAAAGCAGGCCTGCTGCCGAAGAGTGCAGCGGCCTGGAAACTGCTCGGCAAGACCGATGGAAAAAGTCTTGCTCTGTCAGGAAAGAAAATTGTCGTTCATGCGGTGAGCGAAGCCGCGCGGAAGCTCGCTGAGGCGGCTGGGGCCACCGTAGAGGTGATAGAATCAAAGCCCAAGGCTCTGAAAACAAAATAAGGAATTGTTCGCATGGTAAGAGCACTGGTAACAATCTTCACAGTTCCTGATCTTCGGAAGAAGATTTTGTTTACCCTGGGTATGCTCTTGCTTTTCCGTGTCGGAGCGCATATTACTGTCCCTGGCCTGGATTTCAAGGTCTTACAGGACTATTTCAGCAAGGCGGCTGCAGGTCAGGGTGGTAACCTGACGGATTACATAGATTTGTTCGCCGGTGGCGCCTTCAAACGATTGTCGGTATTTGCCCTTGGTATCATGCCATACATCTCTGCGTCAATTATCATGCAGATCATGATGGTTGCCGTCCCTTCACTGCAGCGGCTGGCAAAAGAAGGCGATTTTGGCCGCCGCAAAATTAACCAGTACACACGCTATGGCACAGTCTTGCTCTGCGCCCTGCAGGCGTATGGTATAACCGTGTATATCACCTCGCTGCATTTCGAAGCCGTGCAGAGCGGCAAGGGTATGCTCATTTCCGGTGGCCCGGGTGCTGGTTTTACTGCGATGACAATGCTTACCATTACTGCGGGAACAATCCTGCTGATGTGGATGGGCGAGCTCATGACGGAGCGCGGTATTGGCAATGGCACCTCTCTGATTATCTTCGCTGGTATCATAGCCGGAGCCCCTGCCGCACTGGGGCAGTTTCTGGGCGACATTAGGAATAACCAGGCAGATGCCGTGCTTGCGCTGATCTTGCTGGTCCTCTTCATTGCGATGATTGGCTTCTCGATTCTCTTGAGTGAGGGTCAGCGGAAAATCCCCCTGCAGTACGGAAAGCGTATCGTCGGCCGGCGCATGGTTCAGGGTGCAAGCCAAACCTTGCCAATCAAGGTAAATGCCGCGAACGTAATGCCAATCATCTTCGCTTCCTCGCTGATGATTTTCCCTTCACAGATTGCGAGCTACTTCGGTTCCCGGTACCAGGGTTTTGCTGAGACTATCCAGAAATACCTTGCGCCAGGCACACTCACTTACTTCATCATTTATATTCTGCTGATTCTGTTTTTTGCGTACTTCTACACCAGTATCCAGTACAATCCGAAAGAAATTGCCGAGGCACTCAAAAAGAACGGCGGTTATATTCCGGGCGTGCGTCCTGGTGCGCATACTGAGGAGACGCTGGAGCGTATCCTGAACAGGATCACACTTTCGGGTGCGATTTTCCTCGCCTTCGTGGCAATTGCTCCAGATATTTTCATCAAGCTCTGGAGTCTTGAGAAGTATTCACAGCTGATTCACCTCTTCGGCGGAACGTCGCTTCTGATTACCGTTGGTGTCGCTCTCGATACCCTGAAGCAGATCGAAAGCCAGCTCATCATGCGTCACTACGATGGGTTTATGGATCGGAACAGAAAGAGCGCTGGTAGACCAAGGGTGGTGCGATAAGCTTGTATGCGGATTATCTTCCTCGGACCTCCAGGCGCAGGCAAGGGCACGCAGGCCAAGATATTCCTTGAGCGTGCCGGCATTGTGCAAATTTCGACGGGCGATATCCTGCGGGCCGCAGTTGCCAACGGTACCGATCTTGGCAAGCAGGCGAAGGCATTCATGGACAAGGGAGAGTTGGTGCCAGACTCAGTGGTAATCGGCATTATCGAGCAGCGTATTCAGGAGCCTGACTGCAAGAAGGGGTTTGTTTTGGACGGTTTCCCGAGAACCATTGAGCAGGCTCAGGCTCTCGATGCGATCCTGGATAAGATGGGTTTGAGTATTGACCATGTGGTCAACTTTGAGGTACCGGATGATGAATTGGTGCGTCGCCTGCTCGGCAGAGCCGCTGAGGAGGGTCGGTCAGACGACAACCCTGAGTCCATAAAAAACCGCTTGCAAATTTTCAAAGATAAGACTCAGCCTCTGATCAAGTACTACGAGCAAAAGCAGAAATTGCGCCACATAGCGGGTCTGGGCACAACGAACGAGATCGCAGACAAGGTGAAGGCCGCAATCGGAGCATGAAGTGGCTGTGCGCATTTATACCAGCAAAGAAGTCTCGCAGATCATGGAATCGGGCATGATCGCTTTCGAGACTCACATGCGCCTGAAAGACCACATTCGGCCGGGAGTTTCAACTGCCGAACTCGATGAAGTGGCTCGGGATTATATATACTCTCGTAAGGCAAAGCCGGCATTTTTGGGCTTGTACGGGTTCCCGGCCTGTATATGTACCTGCGTCAATGACGCGGTAGTGCACGGCATACCTAACAAGAAGACAATCCTCCGTGAAGGCGATGTTTTGAGTATTGACCTTGGCGTGAGCTATAACGGCTACTTCTCTGACACGGCTTGGACATGGCCCGTCGGCGAAGTTTCCGAAGAAGCGCGGCAGCTTATCACAGTGACTCAGCAATGCCTGTTTAAGGGCATCGCTGAGGCCCAGGTAGATAACCGCATCGGTGCGATTGGCGAGGCTGTGCAGAAGCATGCAGAGAGCAACGGGTTTGGGGTTGTGAGGCAACTGGTGGGGCACGGCATTGGCAGAGCGATCCACGAAGAACCGCAGGTGCCCAATTTTGGCCGGCGGAAAGAAGGCATGAAAATTCGTGCAGGTATGGTTCTGGCGATCGAGCCAATGATTAACGCAGGCACGTACGATGTGTACACGGACTCAGATAAATGGACTGTGAAAACAAAGGATGGCAAGCTGAGTGCACATTTTGAACACACGGTAGCCGTTACGAGTACTGGACCTGTCATTTGCACGATGCCCAAGGGTGCCAATGTCAATGTATTTGAACTTATGGGCCATCAGTCCGCGAAAACGGGCGTTGAATTAGCTGGAGTGAGCGCATGAAAGTCAGAGCATCAGTAAAAAAGATTTGCCCGCAGTGCAAGATTATTCGCCGGGCAGGAATCATTCGGGTGATTTGCAAGGCAAACCCGCGGCATAAGCAGAGGCAGAGGTAAAAAATGGCACGCATAGAGGGTATCGATCTTCCTAACCAAAAGCGGGTAGTCATCGGGCTGACGTATATCTATGGCATCGGCGCCAAAGCGGCGCACGATATCGTTACGAAAGCGGGCATCCCGCTGTCAAAGCGTGTGCACGAGCTGTCAGAAGACGAAGTCGGTAAGATCAAGAAGATTATCGATGCTGACTACACTGTTGAGGGCGCACTGCGGTCTAAAGTGCAGCTCGACATGAAGCGCTTAGTTGACATCGGCAGCTACCGCGGATCGCGCCATCGTAAGGGACTGCCCGCGCGTGGCCAACGTACAAAGACAAACGCGCGTACTCGTAAGGGTCGCCGCGTGACAGTTGCCGGTAAGAAGCAGGCACCAAGTAAGGGCTAATACGGAGTAGAATTACAAAATGAGCGAAGAAACAAAAGAGCCAAGCGCAGCAGCTGAAGAGGCCAAGGGTAAAAAAGGCAAAGACAAGGGTCGCGTACCACGGGGTCGTGTTTATATCAATGCGACTTTCAATAACACTATTGTTACGATCACCGATATGAACGGCAATTCGATCGCCTGGGCATCAGGCGGTTCACTGGAATTCAAGGGCTCACGCAAGGCAACTCCCTACGCTGCGCAGCTTGCCGCTCGCTCGGCTCTTGACAAGGCCCGCGAACGCGGACTCCACGAGGTGGAGATCTATGTGAAGGGGCCGGGTGTAGGCCGTGAGCAGGCGATTCGCACACTCGCAGGCTCGGGGCTGCGTGTAAGCCTTATCAAGGATATCACACCGGTGCCGCATAACGGCTGCCGGCCGCGCAAGAAGCGCAGGGTATAAGAGCAAAACGGAGAAATATGGCAAGAGCAATCGGACCAGCGTGCAAACTCTGCAGAAGGGAGGGATTAAAACTCTTCCTGAAAGGGCAGAAGTGCATGACAGACAAATGCATTTTCAACAAGCGTAAGAACCCGCCTGGACCTCCACCCAAGCGCAAGCCAAAGGCGTCAGGTTACGCAGCACAGCTGCGCGAAAAACAGAAGGTCAAGCGCGTCTATGGCATCCTAGAAAGGCCATTCCGCAATTACTTCGAGCGTGCAACCCGCATGAAGGGCATTACCGGTGAGAATCTGCTCATCCTGCTTGAGCGCCGCCTGGACAATTGCCTGTACCGCGTGGGCGTTGCGTCATCGCGTTCTCAGGCGCGCAATTTTATCACCCACGGCCATGTCAGGGTCAACGGCAAGCGCGTCGATATTCCCTCGTACAAGGTGGCCATCGGCGACATGATTTCTCTCGGCGAGAAGCTCAAGGCCAACAAGGTCGTTGGTGAAAATGTCGAGATAGCCAGGAACGCAGGATTGATTGCAGACTGGATGGAGCTCGGTGAAGATGGCAAGTCGGCACGGGTTGTGAAACTGCCTTCTCGCGAGAACGTAGATATTCCGATCAAAGAAAATGTGATCGTGGAATTGTACTCGAAATAAGAAACCGGAGGGCGATAGATGGCGAAAACAGCACCGAAAAACCTGCTCAAAGGTCTCAAGCGGCCTAAATCAGCTGAATTCCAGCACGTAGAAACCCGGCCTGATTACGGCAAGTTCGTGGCAGAACCGTTCGAAAAAGGTTTTGGCGTTACCATAGCCAACAGTCTGCGGCGGGTTTTGATGTCGTACATTGAAGGCGCCGCAATTGTGGCGGTCAAGATCGAAGGTGTCAGCCATGAGTTCTCGACCATGCCCGGCGTCAAAGAAGACGTTACGCGTCTGATTCTCAACCTCAAGCGCGTACGTCTCAAGATGGAAGGCCAGGGGCCACTGACCCTGGAAATTGAGAAAAAAGGCGCTGGCGTGCTTATGGCGGGTGATTTGGCTGTGTCAAACAGCGTTGAAATAATGAATCCTGACCTTGTGCTCGCGCACATGAACGAGGACGCAAACCTCAGGATGACCGTACAGATCGATAAGGGCAGGGGATACCTGCCGGCGGAAGTGACTAAGAAGATGATCGATGAGGTTGGAGTTATTCCCATCGATGCGCTTTTCTCACCCATCACGAAGGTCAATTTCGATATTAGCGAGACGCGCGTCGACCAGCGTACAGACTACGATAAAGTGACGATCGAGATCTGGACTGACATGACCATTTCGCCCGAAGACGCAATGGCGTATGCAGCAAAGATCCTGAAAGAACACCTTACTGTCTTCATCAATTTCGCTGAAGAAATGTACGAAGAAGAAGAGGAATTCGACGAGACAGACGAGCGCCTCAAGAAGGCCATGCAGGTGGCACTCGAAGATATGGAGCTTTCGGTGCGCAGTATTGCCGTGCTGCGTAGCCTGGACATGCGCAACGTTAAAGATATCGTCACGCGCTACGAAGACGATCTGCGTAAGAGTAAGCATTACTCAGACAAGGTTCTGTTGCAGCTGAAAAGCAAGCTCGCAAACATGAACCTGTCGTTTGGTATGCGCGACAGTCGCTGAGCGGACAAGAACCGGAGATACAATGATAAAGGGAAACAAAGTTAAACACCTGAATAAGAAAGTAGGTCACCGTCAGGCAATGCTCGGCAACCTTGTGCAGTCTCTGTTCTACCACGAGAATATTACCACGACGGTCGCCAAGGCAAAAGTGGCACGCCAGATTGCAGAAAAACTGATTACCCGCGCGCGGGCAAACCAGAACGATTCCTTATCTGCGGCTGAAAAGGTGCACAATCTGCGTGAAGCCGCAAAGATCATCACCGACAAGGAAATACTCCATAAGCTGTTCAACGACATCGCACCTCGCTTTACGACACGCCCCGGTGGTTATACCCGTATTCTGCGCGTCGGCCAGCGGATTTCCGATGCATCAGAGATGGCGGTGCTGGAGCTCGTGGACCGCAAGGCGCTGGCCCAGTTGAAAGACGACAGGAAGGCAGTTCGCGCTGCCCGCAGGAAAAAGTCTGGCAAAACTGCAGAAAAGAAACCTGACGAAGCGAAAGACAAGAAGAACAAGAAGAAGTAACGCAGTCAAACTGCTGCGGTTCAGGGGGCGCGCCATGGGCGCGCTTTTTTTTTGAAAGCGCAACAGGGGCTGCGCATTGTTCTTGCGGCCCCATTTCGTAAACAGGGATGCACCCTATGGCAGCGGAGGAGACATGTCGGTCAAGACGATCAATGATATAAGAAAATCGTATCTCGAATTTTTTGA
>Ga0272446_1004092_pt1 | contig 17598 bp, 14 predicted proteins | sample YNPCB0061_FD_194587 | JGI IMG/M metagenome (GOLD analysis project Ga0272446, IMG submission 194587) | Hot spring microbial mat communities from Yellowstone National Park, WY, United States - YNP-CB-006-1 | ecosystem: Environmental > Aquatic > Thermal springs > Hot (42-90C) > Sediment | place... | reverse complement strand
TCCCGCTTCGGCAAGCTGTAGTCTGCCCATGTTTCTATGACCGCATCCCTGTATATCCATATCCCCTTTTGCGTTTCCCACTGTGACTATTGCGATTTTTATTCTGAAGTAGCTCCAAAAGCTGGCTATGCCGGCTCTGATTTGCTCGATACCTATGTAGAAACCTTACAAAAAGAACTGGATTTTGTGTTTGATTTTTATAAGCTCCGTTCGGTGCCTACCTTGTACATTGGCGGCGGTACTCCTTCGGTGCTCGGCCGAAAGGGGCTAGAAGCGATACTGATGCATTTATCCGGTTTGCTTGAATCCTGGCCTGCAGAAGTTACTGTGGAAGCAAATCCTGAATCGGCCGACAGGGATGTATTGGCCATGCTGAAGGATCGGGGGGTGAACCGGCTCAGCCTGGGTATCCAGTCCATGAATGAAGCCAGCCGCCGCTCTGTTCACCGGAGCGGCACCGTAGCCCAGTGCCTTACAGCACTGGAACTTGCATCTGAATTTTTCCCCCATGCTTTTTCAGTGGACCTTATGGCGGGCCTGCCCTTTCAGACTGCGGCAGGGCTGTGCGACGACATAACCAGAGTGCTGGCCTCAGGCGCTGACCATGTGTCCCTCTATGCTCTTATTTTAGAAGAGTCTACCCCTCTGGCAGAGCAGGTCCGCTCAGGCCAGAAGGTCCTGCCATCGGAGGAAGAAGCGGAGGATATCTGGTTTGCCGGCCGAAATGCCCTGACCTTGCAGGGCCTTTTGCCCTACGAGGTTTCCAACTTTGCGCTTCCCGGCCGGGAAAGCCGGCACAACATGCGGTACTGGCGGATGGAAAGCTGGGTTGGCTGTGGCCCCGGAGCTTCTTCTACCCTGATTGATGAGCCCTTGGGCAGGGGCAAACGGTATACCAATCGGGCCGACCTGGCGGCCTATCTGGCATGGGACGGCAAAGGCCTGCCGCCGGGGGAGGAAGAGCTTCTGGATAGGAATACCCTCCTTAAAGAAAGCCTCATGATGGGGTTCAGAACCATCCATGGACCCGATGAAACCCTATTCGAAGGCAGATTTCATCAACCTATTAGTGATCTTATTCCACAGACCCTGGGTCGCTGGAGAAGCCGGGGCCTTCTGCAGGAAAACCGGCTTGCCCTGACCGCTGAGGGGCTGCTCCTATTGAATAGCTTCCTCGTGGACGCCTTCCAGGAACTGGAACAGCGGGGCCTGTAGCGAGCCTCAGGACAGGTACGAAGAAAGACGCCGATAGGTCTGGTTCACCCGGTCCTTCCATTCAATGTTAAGCTCATCCCCCAATTCATCGATAAGGTTTTCCAGGCTGGCCAAACTTTCGTTAATTGCCGTATGGAAGCCCCGGGAGCACTTGAACCAATAGTTGCCGCCATTGTCGGTAAAGAGACACAGAAAGCCCAATTCATTTTTCCCCTGTTTCCAAAGGGCTGGAGTTCCTACCAGGGGCAGGTTTTCGATAAGTTCCGGCAGGTCTTGGTGAATAGAAAAATTCTTTTTCCTTGGCCATGATTTAGTCAGGGCTTCATCGAGGTTTAGGGAGGGGACTAGGTTTAAGATGAGTTCAAGCCGTTCCCCCGCAAGAATGGTATACTTGTTTTTTAAGGTAACGATTCCCTTAAGGTCCTTATACATGCTTGCCGTGTCCATGCCAATGTGTCCCTTAATGGCATCCAGTTTCTCCCAGGGCAGTACCACTGTTTTAACACCCTTAATTTTTTCAATGTCAAAGACTTCGGTAAGGATTTTACACCGGTTGGTAAAGTCCCGGGCCTGTTTCGGTTTTGTCTCAGCCTTGGAAATTGTGCCCACCAGTCCTTCGTACAGGGTTGGATGAATTTTACCCAGGGCGCTTTTAGGAAGGGGTGAGACCGACATGGCATACATTCGGGTGGTTCGGACGATTTCTCCCGCTACAATGTAGGTCGGGTCTTCTCGGAACATGACCGATCCGGGGTGGATGAAAATACGGTCCGCGGTAAGACTGCGGTACATGTCCCGGCCGACCCGAACACAGACAAACTGGATAAGCCCCCGGCCTACACAACAGAGGTAGTCTTCGGTGGGACCCCCTGAGAGAATGGGAAGCCCCATATCGGATACGATCAGTTCCAACTGTTCCTTTACGTTAACAATTTCTACCATGGTCTTTTCGTCCAGGTAGTAGGTATCACAGAATTTAGTTTTATTTTTTGCTTCCTTAAAAGCCTTATACAGCTTGAGGTAGGAAACAAAATCCCCGGCGGGATCCCGGAAGGTATGGTGGGCCTTTCGGGCATCGGTTTCTTCCCCCGGAGGAAGTACATAGGGACTCTGGGTAGAGAGGAAGGCCGCTGCGATGAGGGTTTCCTCCGTAACCTGAGGGTAACTTCGGAGGGCTTCCACAATGATACGGGATTGCCGGGGGGGCAGGGGAAACTGGACCATCATTTTGCCGACCGAAGAAAGGTTCCGGTCTTCATCGAGGGCGTCCAGGAGGTTAAGGGTTTCTATGGCTGCAATGAGACCTTCCCGGTTGGGAGGGGAGATAAAATCGAATTCTTCAAAGGAGGTGACTCCCAGTTCTGCCATACGGAGTACCACCTCTGAAAGGTCGGTCCGGTAAATTTCTTCGGTAGTAAAGAGGGGCCGATTTTCAAAGTCCTTACGGGAATAAAGCCGGTAGCAGGTGCCCTCCTGGGTGCGGCCGGCCCGACCCTTGCGCTGGTTGCAGGAAGCCTTGGAAATGGGGCCTTCGATAAGACTCGATGTAAAGGTTTTGGGATTATAGTAATTAAGTTTTGCCAGCCCCGAATCGATTACGGTGGTGATGCCGTCTATAGTAACGGAGGTTTCCGCAATATTGGTGGAAACCACCACCTTGGTTTTTCCCCATGGAGCAGAATCAAAGACCCGTTCCTGTTCATCCTTGCCAAGCCTGCCGTAGAGGGGCAGGATATAAAGGCTCCTTCCTACAGGGCCTGAGGCCAGCATGGACATGCAGTCCTTAATAGCCTTTTCTCCGGGTAAAAAGATAAGGATATCCCCGGGTCGTTTTTCAGAAACCACCCGTTCGACAATGCCGGATATTTTTAAAAGCTGGGCTTCCAGAGCGGCCTGTCCCGTAGCTACCCCGTCGTTTATCGTGGTCATATCTGGCGGGTCATATACTACCGTAACCGGATAGGTGATGGCATCAATTTTAACTACCGGACATTCGCCAAAATATTCAGAAAAAACCTGGGTGTTTATAGTTGCCGAAGAAACGATCACCTTAAACTCAGGCCGTACCTCTAAAACCCGTTTCAGGAGCCCCAAGATAAAATCGATATTCAGGCTCCGTTCATGGGCCTCGTCTACGATAAGTACATCATATTTTGAAAGGTAGGGGTCCAGCTTCATTTCCTGAAGCAATATGCCATCGGTCATAATTTTAATTTTGGTACTATGATCGGTCTGATCCTCGAAGCGCATCTTATAGCCCACAAGGCCAGGAATTTTGGTCCCCATCTGCCGGGCAATAAATTCACTGACCGAAACGGCCGCAATCCGCCGGGGCTGGGTGACCCCGATCATGCCATGCTGGGCAAAACCGGCATTATATAAAATGACCGGCATCTGGGTGGTTTTCCCTGAACCGGTGGGACTTTCTACTACGATAACTTGATGGGACTGTAAGGCAGATACTATGAGGTCCTTATGTTGATAAACTGGCAATTCGGTATATTTCATGGTTCAAATATACTATAAAGCTTCATAAAACAATAGCAGTGAAAATTATGAAAATATTCCCCCTTTCTTTTTTTTGTATATATGTTATTCTTAATCAATATGGAGGAAAGAACTAATGGCTAAGCAGAAATTTGTGTATTTCTTCGGCGAAGGTAAAGCCGAAGGGGATGCCAAGATGAAGGATCTTCTTGGCGGTAAGGGTGCCAATCTTGCAGAAATGACGAATCTGGGCATCCCCGTTCCCCCGGGATTTACCATTTCGACCGAGGTCTGTGCTGCCTACTATGAGAATAAGCAAAAGTATCCTGAGGGACTGGAAAAGGAAGTTCTGGACAATTTGGCTCGGCTGGAAAAAGTAATGGGCAAAAAACTGGGTGATCCTGAGGATCCCCTTTTGGTGTCTGTCCGTTCCGGTGCTGCGGTTTCCATGCCCGGTATGATGGATACCATCCTGAATCTTGGAATGAACGACAAGGCCGTGGTTGGCCTGGCTAACAAAACCGGCAATCCCCGTTTTGCCTGGGATGCCTACCGGCGCTTTATCCAGATGTATGGCGACATTGTTATGGGTATTCCCCACGACGAGTTCGAAGAAGCCCTGGCAGCCATGAAAAAGGCGAAAAAGGTAGAGCTGGATACCGGCCTGGATGCGAAGGATCTGGAAAACCTGGTAGTGGAATATAAAAAAATCTACAAGAAACATACCAAAAAGGATTTCCCCCAGAATCCCTTGGATCAGCTGTGGGGTGCAATTAATGCAGTCTTTGGTTCATGGATGAACGAAAGGGCCATTAAGTACCGGGAACTGAATAATATTAAGGGCCTTAAGGGCACCGCTGTTAATGTTCAGTCCATGGTATTTGGCAACTTCGGCGATGATTCCGGCACCGGTGTCTGCTTTAGCCGGGACCCCTCTACCGGAAAAAATGAGTTCTACGGTGAATTCCTGATGAATGCCCAGGGCGAGGATGTGGTTGCCGGTATCCGGACCCCCGAAAAAATCGCCACCCTGGCAAAGAAAAACAAGAAGGTCTACGAACAGCTTCTGGATATTAAGGACAAGCTGGAAAACCATTTCCGCGACATGCAGGATATGGAATTTACGGTCCAACAGGGGGTGCTTTACATTCTGCAGACCCGTAATGGCAAACGGGCCGGCGCCGCAGCGGTTAAAATCGCCGTTGATATGGTCGCAGAGGGCCTGATCGACAAAGAAACCGCCATTAAGCGGGTTACCCCTGAACATCTGGATCAGCTCCTGCACCCCATGATCGATCCAAAGGCCCTGAAAGGTGCCAAGTCCCTGACCAAGGGACTCAACGCATCCCCCGGTGCAGCCTGCGGCCGTATCGTATTTACTGCCAAGGATGCTGAAGAATGGGCTGAAAAGGGCGAGAAGGTGCTCCTCGTGCGGAAAGACACCAGCCCCGAAGATATTGGCGGCATGGTCGTTTCAGAAGGTATTCTTACCAGCACCGGCGGTATGACCAGCCATGCGGCGGTTGTTGCCCGCGGTATGGGGACCCCCTGTGTGGCCGGTGCCAAGGGCGTTTCGGTCCAGGGCAAAAAGGTCGTCATCGGTGATAAGACCTTTAAGGAAGGAGATTGGCTCACCATTGATGGTTCCACCGGTGAGGTCTATGCGGGGCAGTTCCCCCTCATCACGCCAAAGATGTCCAAGGATTTGGAAACCTTCCTTTCCTGGTGTGACAAGGTTTGTACCGATTCGGTCCGCGGTAATGTAAAGGGCTTCCTCGTGAGAACCAATGCGGACCAGCCTGAGGATGCCAAACGGGCCTTTGATTTCGGTGCCCAGGGCGTCGGACTTTGCCGCACAGAGCACATGTTCTTTGACAAGGAAAAGCTTATCCACTTCCGGACCATGATTGTGGCCGACACTGAAGAAGCCCGTAAAGAAGCCCTGAAAAAAATTCTACCCCTGCAGAAGAAGGACTTCTTCGGCATCTTTAAAGCTATGGAAGGCCGGCCTGTAACCATCCGGCTCCTGGACCCGCCGCTCCATGAATTTGTACCCCATACTAAGGAAGAAGTGGCCGAACTGGCTGAACATCTTGGTGTAAAACCCAAGGATTTACAGCCCAAGATCGACCGGCTCCATGAAGCGAACCCCATGCTGGGGCATCGGGGCTGCCGCCTGGCTGTTACCTATCCTGAAATCTACGATATGCAGGTAGAAGCCATTGTGCTCGCTGCGGTGGATTGTGTAAAGAAAAACATCCCCGTAAAGCCTGAGATCATGATCCCCATTGTCTGCGATGAACAGGAACTGAGACTCCTCCGGCCCAGGGCTGAAGAAATCATTACAAAGGTCTTGGAAAAAGCCAAGGTAAAATTGGATATCCAGATTGGTACCATGATCGAAGTTCCCCGGGCGGCTCTCCTGGCTGATAAAATTGCCCAGTATGCGGACTTCTTCAGCTTCGGAACCAACGACCTGACCCAGATGACCTTTGCCTTCAGCCGCGATGACGTGGGCTCCTTTATGCCGGCCTATGAAAAATTGGGGCTCCTCGAAGTAGATCCCTTTAAGTCGGTGGATGAAGAGGGTGTGGGTATCCTGATGAACTGGGCCACCACCAAGGGCCGTTCGGTGAAGGAAAACCTGAAGGTTGGTATCTGCGGCGAGCAGGGCGGAGATCCTGCGACCATTGATTTCTGCTTCCGTACCGGGTTAAACTATGTATCCTGCTCTCCCTTCCGGGTACCTATAGCCCGGCTTGCGGCAGCCCAGGCTGTTCTACGGAATACAAAAAAATAAAGGGCTTTTAAGTCCGTCCCGGTACCCATTGGGACGGACCGAACACTTCTAGTAAAGGGGCTGGGGCAGTTGTCCTGGCCTCTTTTCTTTTATAATATGTATGCATAAGAGGTATCCTATGAAAAAGATCCTATCTATTCTTATTGTTTCATGTTTTGTGGTGGCCGGTGTTTTTGCAGAAACCATCCCCATTACCGTTTATGCCCTTAAAGGGCCTTCCGGCGTGGGCATGGTTAAACTCTTCGAAACAGCTCCACAAGTTTCTGGATACACCATCTCCGTAGAAGCCCTTGCCCAGGCAGACCTGATGGCGGCCAAGTTTTTAAGCGGTGAAGCCCAGGTGGGTATTCTGCCTCCCAATGTGGCGGCAAAAATCGCCAGTTCCGGCAAGGGGATTGCCATGGCAGCGGTAATCGGCCAGGGCATGCTGAAACTCATTTCGGCGGACCCTGCGGTTACCCGTATCGAAGACCTGAAAGGCAAGACTGTGGAAGTTGCCGGCCAGGGTGCAACCCCCGATTATGTGTTCCGCCGAATCCTTCGTTTTTATAAGATCGATCCCGATAAAGACATTCAACTGGGGTATGCCCTGGCCTATCCGGAAATGGCCCAATCTTTAATCGCCGGTAAGATAAGCCTTGCCCTGCTTCCTGAACCCTTTGCTACCATGGCTCTGGCTGGAAACAAATCCCTTAAGATCGTCGGGGATATTCAAGCCGAATGGGTTAAGGCTGGGGGCAGTGATAACTACCCCATGACCGTACTGGTGATTTCCCGGGACCTGGCCCAGAAGCACCCGGCGGCGGTCAAGGCCATCTATGAATCGGTGCAAAACTCTATTCTATGGGTAATCGCCCATCCTGCAGAAGCCGGTGCCCTGGTAGAACAGTATAATCTGGGCATAAAAGCTCCGGTGGCTGCGGCGGCCATCCCGAAAAGTTCCTATGTATTCATCCCCGCACTGCAGGCAAGGCCTTCACTGGAATCTCTTTTTAGGGCCTTTCTGGAATATGCACCCCAGTCTATCGGTGGAAAACTTCCCGCAGACAGCTTCTATCTGGACATAGGAAGCCTTGGCAACTAAACAGGAAACCCTCTGGGTCCTCTTGGGGGTGCTGGCCCTGCTATTATGCTGGGAACTGGGAAGCCATATCCTTGCCAGTGACCTGCTTCTGCCAGATCCCCGGAAGACCCTGATGGCCTTACTAAGGCTCATAGGTACCCGGCGTTTCCTGCAAGCCCTGGGTATGAGCCTTGTACGAATACTTTTCAGTATGGCCATTGTTATTCCGCTTTCTTTGGTCATTGGTATTCCCTCGGCGCTGAACTGGCGGATCCAGGCCTTTATGCGCCCCCTTTTTATTGTCATCGCCGCCACACCGGTCCTTTCCATCATACTCATAGCCTTTATCTGGTTCGGGCAGGAACGGACCCCCATTTTTTCCGCCTTTCTTATGATGTTTCCGGTGCTTACCTCTAATATCATGGCGGGTATCCAGTCCGCGGATCCAAAACTTAAGGAAGTGCTGGACCTCTATGAAATGTCCGAATTACAGCGGCTTCGTTACCTCTATATTCCAAGCCTGCTTCCCTATCTTTTTGCAGGGCTTCATTCGAGCCTTTCTCTTTGCTGGAAAGTGGTGGTGGCCGCTGAGGTTATAGTGCAACCCCGGCATGCCCTGGGGACGGGGATGCAAATGGCGAAGGCTCAGCTCGAAACCACAGAACTTTTAGCCTGGACTGCCGCGACGGTTATCATGGCGGCCCTGACCGAGTCGGTGTTCCTTGCATATAAGAGGATGGTACATGACCATCAAGATTGATAACCTTTCATTTACCTATCCGAATACAGAAACGGCGCTGTTTCAGAATTTTTCCCTCTATTTGCAGGGTCCCGGAGTTTGTGCCTTGCTGGGCCCTTCGGGGTGCGGCAAAACCACCCTGCTCAGGCTTATTGCGGGATTTCTGAAGCCCCAGTCCGGTACTGTAACGGTTGAGGGGCCTGTTTCCTATGTGTTTCAGGAAAGCCGGCTTTTCCCCTGGCTCAGTATCCTTGATAATGTAAGCCTTCCCTTGTTCAAAAAAGCCTCTAAAAAAGACAGCCGGGAACGGGCTCTGTATATGCTGGAATTGGTAGGATTGGCCGACAAGGCCCAAGCCAAACCGGCCGAGCTCTCTGGCGGCCAGCAACAGCGGGTCTCCCTGGCCCGGGCCTTTGTATTTCCCGCTTCAGTCATGTTGATGGATGAACCCTTCCAGGCTTTGGACTTACCCCTGCGGATTCAGCTTATGGATCTGTTCTTGAAACTCCTTTCGGAGGCTCCCCGGTTGGTGCTGGCCGTAACCCACGACCCCCGGGAAGCAATTTACCTGGCCGACCGCAGCATTATTCTGCAGGGGAAACCCCTACGTCCTGTTTGGGATGAACAAGTAAGCCTTTCCCGGGAAGGCCGCCTATACAGTTCCCCGGCCCATGCGGAATTGGAAGCCCGGATGTTTGCCGTACTGGCTCACAGTGCTACCGACCAAACCGCAATTCCAGGGCATGGGCGGTTTCCTTGGCGGAGATAATAAGCCGTTCCAATACACTCGGTATCAGGTGAACCATCATCGCAAGGCCCTTTTTGCCGCCCCGGGCCAGCCAGGCATCTTCTGCCTCGGACCATTCAAGAAATACCCGGGGAATAAAACCCAGGGTCAGGGTAAAGAGCAGCGAGAAGCGATAGTAGGGGTGTTTTTTTTTGAATAAACGATGTTCCACCGATTCTATGGCTTCCCTCAGCTCCGTAAGTTTGGTGGTGTAAAAAAAGAGGGATGCTGAAGAAAAGGAAATCCCAATGGCCCACAAAAACCGCAGGCCTGAATAAAGGGAATCCAGCTGAAATGTGAGGGGATTAAAGTCCAGGGCACTAAAAAGCACAATAATGGCTGTAGTAAGCAAAATGGATTTTGCACCGGCAAGTAGGTTCTTAGCTGCAATCCCGCCAAAACGGGCAAGTAAGAGCACTGCAAGGCTGAGCAGGCTGAGGCCCAGCACATCCGCCCCCAGGGCGCCCAGGCTTGCCGCAGCCATAAAGGCGAGCTTAACGATTGGGTGCAGGCGATGGAGGGGCCCCGTACGGGGAGTATACTCAAAGGCTAGGCTTCGAGCCATGTACAGTCCTTTACCGAAGTATAGCTATGCCGGGGGTCCCGGATGCCGTATTCCATCTTAAGCCTATTCAAGACCGCCTCCGGTTCCCCATCGTCGCAGATACAGCCCCGATGCAAAATGATAAGCCGGTCCGCCAGGCCCAGCATTTTTTCCAATTCGTGGGTCAGTACGATGACCGTCTTATGTTCTTTTTTTAGGTCCCTTATAAGCTGTAACACCTGTACCACCCCAGGATAGTCCAGGTTGGCAAAGGGTTCATCCATAATGACCGTACTGCCACCCATGGCAAGGATCCCCGCCACGGCGAGCCTGCGTTTTTCACCCCCCGAAAGACGACGGGGGGGCGCATCCTTTTTTGCATAAAGCTCCAGCCTGCGGAGTATTTCATCAACCTGATCGGTGAGGGCTTTTCCCCGCATACCCACATTTTTTGGACCAAAGGCCACATCGTCGGCCACCGTTTCGCCGATAATCTGGGAGTCCGCATCCTGAAATACCAGTCCCACCGATTGGCGGACCTGGCCGAGGGCTTCCGTAAGGGGCTTTCCCCGGTAAAAAATGGCCCCTTCGGTGGGTTCCACCAGGCCTACCAGGGACTTCATAAAGAGGGTTTTCCCCGATCCGTTAGAACCCGCAATGAGGGTGCAAGCGCCTTCCCAAAGCTCCAGGCTTATGCCCTTAAGGGCTTCGGTTCCATCGGGGAAGCGCTTCCAGAGTTTTTCGACCCGATACAGTGGTTCAGGCATGGTAAATATCGGATACAAGACTCCGCAAACGGGGGCTAATAAGGCAGGCGACAGCCCCTTTCACCAGGTCTCCCATAATAAATGGAATGAACCCTGCGGTAAGCGTTTTCGCCCAATTACCGTTCATCACCACGTTAAGTCTGAGCAATCCAGGAATATAGATAACAATAATCCCTGCCAGGGCGGCTACAATAATGCGGACCCAATTGGTTCCCTGATGGGTTCGGGGGGATCCGGCAATGAAACCTGCGGTCAGGGATGCTAATAAATACCCCAGCAGATAACCACCGGTCGGTCCCATAAGAACTGCGAAACCGCCCTTAGCTCCCGCAAATACCGGCGCCCCAATGGCTCCGATAATGAGGTAGACCGCTGTGGCCGCACTTCCCATGATGGGGCCCAGAATCATTCCGGAAAGGAGGGCAAACATATTTTGTAAAACCACCGGAACCGGTGAAAAGGGCAGGGGAATGCTGATAAAGGCTCCCGCTGCGGTAAGGGCCGCAAAAAGTGCCACGAGAGAAAGGGACAAAAGAACTCTGGTTCGGTTTTCCATTACGAAACTCCTTCAATATATTATTTGTTTTCACAACCCTGGGTTTCCCAGGCTGTAAGAAATTCCTTAAGCAAGGCTTTCCGTGACAAGGGCCTTCCTGCAATACCGCTGCAACTCGCACTGAGACTGTCCTGCACCTGATCATTCACATGGACCCCAATGCCAATGGACATCCATTGCACCCGCTCATCCAGGGCATGCAGTTCCGAAACAATTCCGGCTATTTTTTTATTATCCGCATACAAATCTGGATATCGGTCGTATTGCACAATGGGCCCCAATTCTTTTTCCAGGGCCTGTCCGAGACAGCTCTGGGCAAAGCGGATATACCGTTGATACTCAGAAAGGGGACATTGGGGCCGTTCAAGAAGGCTTACATAGAGTCCGCCGGGCCCAGATTCCCAGCGTCCGCCCTGGCGGGCTACCGGGCCGGTTTGGTACTCGGCCACAATCAGCGCTCCGCCGGGGCTTCCCCCCTGGGCTAATTGGCGGGCCCGGTTCATGGTACTGTCGATACTCTCATAATAGAAAAAACGGTCTTCCCGGCCGGGAAATTCCCAGGGATACAGAAAGTCATCGGTCCAGGTTGCGCTCAGCCGGTACCCTTCGTTTTCAATACTTTCGATAGGGTAGCCTGCATGTTTCAGCGCTTCGATAGCCTTCCACACCGCGACCCGGGAAACCTGGGCCGCATGGGCGATTGCCTCACCGGACAAAAGTTGCCCCTGTGAACCTCTCAGCAGGGACAACACAATGGCTTTTGTAGAAGCTTTCCCCGATTTCCAGGGTTCCGCCGGGTCCGGTTTTATGTTAACCATGTTGTGGTAGTGGTTAACATAAAATGAGCCCTCTGGTCAAGCAGTACGGCGGAAAAAGTTTATAACGATGAGACTGAAAAAGATGAGGGTTACCAGGGCGGCAAACCAATCACCCAGGAGGTAATAGGTGGTAAAAGCCGGGCTTTTCTGCACCGGCACTATGGTCGCCAGATGCTGCTGGGTAAAGGGGGGCAGACTTTGAATTATCCGGCCCTCCGCATCAATCACCGCCGTAATGCCCCCATTGGTCGAGCGGACTAAAACCCGCCGGTTTTCGATGGTTCTAAACCGGGCAGCCACCAGGTGCTGTGTTTCAGAAGATACGGTCTGGGACCAGGAATCATTGGTCAGATTGATGAGCAGGTCCGCCCCATTTTTAAAGAAGTCCCGGCATACGTCGGCAAAGGCATCTTCAAAGCAGATGGGTGTTCCAAAACGGATATTCCTACCCTCCGGGGTCTGTACCGCCATGACCACCGCCTCAGTCCCCATGGTCCAGGTACCATCGACCCCAACGACTTTGGCCATAAAGTCCCGCATCCATTTGTATTCCCAAAAGGGTATGGCCTCGGCAAAGGGTACGGGATGGCGCTTCGCATAGGAATACAGGATTGAGCTGTCCGGTTTGATGTAAATAACCGAATTGGTTGCATCGTAGGTCTCCCAGTTTAGCACAACCGGCGCCCCCGTTAGGAGCGGAACGTCCTGTTCTGCCAAAAAAGGTACCAGCGGATCCGTTTTGGGGTTTCGTTTGTAATAACCGAGGTAATCCGCAAAGGGCCGTCTCAGGACGGTTTCGGACCAAACAATGAGGGCTGGCTTTTTAATGCCCGTTTCCTTTTCATAGTTGGCCATGCCTTCCCGGCTGAGCCGTACCGCCGTTTCCAGGGCAGTAAGCTCGCCACCCATCCATGAATCGGCATTATGCTGGATGAGCAGCAGGGGTAAGCGGTCCACCGTGGGGGTGGGATTGGCAAGCCGATACATACCGTACCCTGCAAACCAGATGAAGATGAAGACCCATAGGAGAACCGCCCGGCCCCACTGGGGAAGGACCTGTTGGAGATACGCTCTGTGATTATCCAATAACGAAAGCACCTCTGCCAGCAACGCCGAGGCAAGGGCCAAGATAAAACTAAGCCCATAGACCCCTAATGCATCCACAATCTGGATCATCCGGGGATAGTTATTAAGCCCATAGGCCACAAGCCCCCAGGGGTAGCCCAGAAACCCAATGGACTTTCCCCATTCCCAGGCGGTCCATCCCAAGGCAAGGACAAAGGGCCTGAGTAGGGATAACCGGGACCGAGCCATGGTCCCCCGATGAAGCCTATTATTTTGGGCCTTCCAGAAAAGGGCTTCGAAGGGGGTAACACTGGCCCAGCGCAGAAAGCCCGCCACAAGCATGTGGAGCAAGCCGTAGGCGATGCTTGTGGACCCGATGGTCCAGATGGCAAAGTCCTTAAAATAATAGAGCCAATAACTGGAAACCGCATGGGAAAGGGTCCCAAAAATAAAACCAAGAAAAGCCGCACCCCTGTAGGAAGGGCTTCGCCTCAGGGCAATAAAATAGGGGGTAAGGCATACAAAGGCCACCAGGGCATTCCCATAGGGCGCAAGCTCATTTGGAACCGCCAACGCAATAAGCAAAGCAGAAAGTATTGTTGCAAGCACATTCATAGACCCATCTTATCAAAAGAAACGGAGTTTTAACAGAAGAAAAAATATTTTGATTGAATAATAGGCAAAATTCATATATTATGAGAGATAAAGAAAACTATCGGGGGCCTGCATTATGAAGGACATCGGTTCTATACATCTTAAGGAATACGAAGCCGATATTGACCGTTCAGAGCCGGTCATGATTGCTGAGTCCCCCGGCCGTCTGCATTTGCTTGGCGAACACGGGGAACCAGGGGCCACGCTGCTCCTAACCACCGGCATCAACCGCTTTGTTCGAGTTGCCATCAGTCACCGGAAAGACAGTTCCCTCCGCTTCTATGCCGCCGATTTAGGCGAACGAAAACGGACGACCCTCATCAATCTAAAATATAAACGGGAAGACCGGTGGGCCAATTTTATCAAAATGGCAATCCATGGCTTTTCTGAATGGGGCTACCCCATAAAGGGACTGAACTGCACCCTGACGGGGGATATCCCCCAACAGGTGGGCCTTGCATCGTCTTCGGCCATAGAAATCGCCAGTGCCCTGGCTCTGCGGGCCCTCCTTGCCCCGGATATGTCTGACCAGGACCTGCTCAACCTCCTTTCCGACGCCTCCTTTTCATTTTTCGGCCGCAACGAGCATCCCCTGGATCACCTGATTGCCCTCTCCTCTCAGCAAAATCATTTCCTTGTGGTCGATGAACTTACCATGTCCGTTCGCCCGATACCGCTCCCCTTTAAGGATTACAAGATCCTCATTACCGATTCCCGGGTTCCCCGCTTCTCCGTCGATTCAGAATTAAAACAGCGAAACCGGGATATCCGCAAAGGGCTGGAACTCCTCTCCCATAAACGGGAAGGGGCCACCTTCCGGGACTATGTTACCGAAGACCTTATGGAATCCATGGGAGCCTTGCCTGAGGAAATCCGGCGCCGGTCCCTTCATGTGGTAAAGGAACTCCGCCGTATCAACGAAGCCGAAGAGGCCCTGAAAAAGGGCGATCTGAACGTTTTTGCCAAGGCGGTGTACCATTCCCACGAAAGCCTCCGGGACCGGCTGGAAGTGTCCTGTCCGGAAATCGACTGGCTTATCAAGCGGTCCGCCGAAATCCCCGGAGTTCTCTGTTCCCGTATGACCGGACAGGGCTTCGGCGGCTGTACCTATACAATCATCAAACATGATGCGGTAGAAGAATACACCCGCCGCCTGGAAGACTATGAACGGATCTTTGGCTTTAAACCTATCGTTCATGAAGTAACCGAGTCCGGACCTGCAACGGTACTTCACGCAGAACCTTTAGTTTCCATAACGGAATAGGGTATGACGGGTAGTTTACAAACCGGTATTCGCCTGTATCGTTCAAAACGCTGGGATGCGGCATTAAAGGAACTATTGCAGGTCGACGCCTCCCGTTTTGACGCGGAAGACAACGCAGAACTGGCCTATTATCTCGGTCTTTGCTATACCAAGCTCGAACAGTTTGATGATGCCCTCCTGTACCTGGAACAGGTGGTGACCGGAGGTTCGGATCCGCTCAGGTCTTATCAATGCCGGATGACCCTGGCTTACATCTATTCTGTAACGGGCCGCTCAAAGCTCGCAGAATTTGAACTGAAGCGGCTTCTTGAAAAGGGCTTTGAATCGGTTCAGATTTATGCCGCCATGGCCTATGCCGCGTACAGCCAAAAACGGTATGATGATGCCATTGAACTATACCAAAAAGCCCTGGACCTTGAGCGGGATAATCCTACTGCCCTGAACGGTCTGGGGTATATTCTGGCAGATACAGAAAAGGATGTCAGAAAGGGTCTTGTGCTCTGCAAAAAAGCTGTGGAAAAAAAGCCCCAAAACCCTGCCTATATGGATTCCTTAGGCTGGGCCTATTTTAAAAACGGCGAACTCCTCGAAGCTCGTACCTGGATACGGCGGGCCCTAGACCTGCTTCCCCGGCATCCTGAAATTATTAGTCATATGCGAACCGTTTTGGGAGCAGATTGATGAACAAATCCCTCATTCTTGCAGCAGTTCTCTTCCTTTCTGTTAGCGGCCCGGTCCTTTTCAGCCAGGACACCACCATCGCTGTGGATCGCAATGCGGTCCTTGCCCGGGATGAATTCCGCCGGGGTATCCTAGCCTATAACCGGTTTGGCTTTAACGAGGCTATCCTTTCCTTTGAAAAGGCCCTTTCCTATAAACCCTCTGAAGCGCTCATCCTGGAATGGCTTGGCCGGGCCTATTACCGATCGGGCCTGGAAGAAACGGCCCTGCGCCAATGGCAGGAGGCTATCAGGCTCTATCCGGCCGCTTCCAGCCAATCCCTCCTTCTAACCAGTTACCTTGAAACCATCCGGAACCGCCGGGCCCTCTTTTTTATGGCCGAAGACCAGGTCCGTTTTGTCGAATCGGGCCGGTACCCTGCAAAACAGGGGGGACAGGTACTGTACCGTCAGCCCACCTCAGTGCTTCCTCAGCCGGACGGCTCTGTTTGGGTGGTCGCCTATAGTTCCAACGAAATCCTCCGAATCGATGTAAACGGTATCATTAAACAACGGCTTCGGGGACCTCTGAACGGCTTTGACCGGCCCTATGATATAGCCCAGGCTTCCGACGGACGGCTCTTCGTCTCTGAATACCGGGGTGGCCGCGTCAGTGTCCTTGATGCACGGGGTAACTGGATGTCCTATATTGGCAGTAAGGGCAGGGGCCCCGGGCAGTTCATCGGTCCGCAAAATATATGCATTGATGCAGAGGACTACCTGTATGTGGTCGATTTTGGGTCCCTGCGGATTTCCAAATTCGCCCCCGATGGCACCTTTTTGTTCTCCTTTGGCACCAAAGATCTCGATTTCCCGGGCTTCCGGGCCCCTACGGGTATTGCAGCCATAGACAACATCGTGTATGTGGCAGACCAGCTGGACCGGGTCATCTACAGCTTTGATAAAAGCGGAAACTATCTGGGTGTGGCTGTTAAAGAAGGCCTGCAGACCCCCGAAGCCCTGCGACCCACCAGGGAAGGAAAATTCCTGGTGGCCGATGGAACGCGGATTCTCCTTGCTTCTCCCGATACGGGCTTCGTACAACCCATAGGGTCCCTGGGCAATGCGGGCGGCCGGATCCTTGCCGCCGATTTCGATCAGAACGGCTCAATTACGGCGGCAAACTTTCAGGCCGAAGAGGTTACCCTCTTAAACCGTACCGAGGATATGGCCTCAGGACTCTTTGTGCAAATAGAACGGGTAATCGCTGATAAGTTTCCCCTGGTTACCCTGGAAATTCAGGTTCAGGATCGGCATCGGCGGCCCATTGTGGGGCTCGATGCCCGGAATTTCCTCATCACCGAGTCGGGAAAACCCGTGCTTGAACAAACCTTTGGCGGGGCGGCTTACCTTTCTAACAATTCAGCCATATCCCTCGTGATGGAACGATCCCCAGAGACCTCGGCCCTTTCTACGGAGCTTAAAACCGCCGTAAAGGACTCGGTCTCTGCGGTGGACCGCCTGGTTTCCCTCGTCTCCGCCGGAGATATTCCTGTAAAGGAACGGATCGATTCAGCCGCTGGCCTCGAACAGGCCGCATGGGGCAATGGCGCCAGCTACAGTCCCCGCTGGCGTTTTGACCTGGCAGTCCGGCTTGCGGCAACGGACCTGCTCCCGGTAGAAAAAAAGCGGGCCCTGGTCTTTGTCGGTTCAGGTAAGCTCGGTCAAAAAGCCTTTGACAGTTATGGGCTTTCTGAACTGGCTTCCTATATGGCCAATAATGGAATTTATTTTTATACGGTGCTCATAGGAAACGGAACTGCGGATAGGGAATTACAGTACCTCTGTGATCAAACCGGCGGCCAGGTCTTACGGTTGTACCAAAGCCAAGGCATCGGAGCGGCCCTTAAAAAAATCCGGCAGAGTCCCTCCGGTTCTTATACCATCCAGTACCGCTCCCAACTGCCCACCGATTTCGGCCGGGCCTTCCTGCCGGTAGAAGCAGAGGTGTATCTCCTTGAACGGTCCGGCCGGGATGCCCTGGGATACTTTGCTCCGCTCCAGTAAAATGGCTCTTCGCTAAAACGTGTGGGTAAGCTATAATAAGCTACTATGAAAGATTATGAATTATTTGAGGCTGCTCTCGGCCTTGGGAACGAATGGTTTGTAGTACAGAGTGA
>Ga0272446_1004091_pt1 | contig 17609 bp, 19 predicted proteins | sample YNPCB0061_FD_194587 | JGI IMG/M metagenome (GOLD analysis project Ga0272446, IMG submission 194587) | Hot spring microbial mat communities from Yellowstone National Park, WY, United States - YNP-CB-006-1 | ecosystem: Environmental > Aquatic > Thermal springs > Hot (42-90C) > Sediment | place... | reverse complement strand
GACCAGCCCGTAGGGCGCAGGACAGCACGTAGTGCTGGTCCCGAGCGCAGCGAGGGATGGGCCGCAGGCCCACAAAGCGGGCGCGTAGCGGGCTCACCTTTCGGGTGAGCGTGAACACAGCCACAAACGTCACAATCCATGCGCCTTCTCAATGGCCACCCAGCGGTCAACTGAGGTTTTTAGGGTTATTTCTCACCCACCTGCAGGATGGCTAGGAAGGCCTCCTGGGGGATTTCCACGTTGCCCACCTGCTTCATGCGCTTCTTGCCTTCCTTCTGCTTCTCCAGGAGCTTCTTCTTGCGGGTGATGTCGCCCCCATAACATTTCGCCAGCACGTTCTTGCGCAGGGCCTTCACGGTTTCACGGGCGATGATGTGGGAGCCGATGGCGGCCTGCACTGCCACGTCGAACATCTGCCGGGGGATCAGCTCCCGCATCTTGGACACCAGTTCCCGGCCCCGGTACTGGGAGGTGGAACGGTGCACGATGAGGGCCAGGGCATCCACCTTTTCACCGTTCACCAGCACGTCCAGCTTGATGAGGTCGTCGGCGCGGAATTCCTTGAACTCGTAGTCCAGGGAGGCATAGCCCCGGCTGGTGGACTTGAGCTTGTCGAAGAAGTCCAGCACCACCTCGTTCAGGGGCAGGTCATATTTCAGCATCACCTGGCGGCCCAGGTACTTCATGTCCACCTGGGCACCCCGCTTCTGGTTGCACAAGGTCATGACATTGCCCAGGTAGGCCTCGGGCACCAGGATGGTGGCGGTGATGATGGGTTCGCGGATCTCCTGGATCTTGGACAGATCCGGCAGGCGCGAGGGGTTCTCCACCTCGATCATGGTGCCGTCCTTCATGAGCACCTGGTATTCCACGGAAGGGGCGGTGGTGATGAGGTGCTGACCGAATTCCCGCTCCAGGCGCTCCTGCACGATGTCCATGTGCAAGAGGCCCAAAAAACCACAGCGGAAGCCGAAACCCAGGGCCTGGGAGGTCTCCGGCTCGAAGCGCAGGGCCGAATCGTTGAGCTGGAGCTTGGTGAGGGCATCCCGCAGGGAATCGTATTCGTGGGATTCCACCGGGTACAGGCCGGCGAACACCTGGGGCTGGATCTCCTTGAAGCCCGGCAGGGGTTCGGCGGCAGGGTTGGCGGCCAGGGTGAGGGTATCGCCCACCTTGGCGTGCTTCAGTTCCTTGATGCCGGCGATGACGAAGCCCACCTGGCCGGCGCGCAGTTCGGGCCGGGCCAGGGACTTGGGCGTGAACACCCCCAGGTTCTCCACCAGGTAGTCCACGCCGGCGGCCATGAGGCGGATCCTGTCCTTCTGCTTCAACACACCGTCCACCACCCGCACCAGCATCACCACGCCCACGTAGTTGTCGAACCAGGAGTCCACCACCAGGGCTTTCAAGGGGGCTTTCTCATCGCCGCTGGGCGGCGGCACGTGCTTGACGATGGCCTCCAGCACGTCGTCGATGCCGACGCCGGTCTTGGCGGAACAGCGCACCGCGTCTTCCGCCGGGATGCCGACGATCTCCTCGATCTCCCTGATGACCCGCTCCGGCTCGGCGGAAGGCAGGTCGATCTTGTTCAGCACGGGGAAGACCTCCACCCCCAGGTCGATGGCCGTGTAGCAGTTGGCCACGGTCTGGGCCTCCACGCCCTGGGAGGCATCCACCACCAGCAGGGCCCCCTCGCAGGCGGAAAGGGAACGGGACACCTCGTAGGAAAAGTCCACGTGACCGGGGGTATCGATGAGGTTGAGCTGGTATTCCCGACCGTCCCGGGCCTTGTAGCGCAGGGCGGCGGTCTGGGCCTTGATGGTGATGCCCCGCTCCCGCTCCAGGTCCATGGAATCCAGCACCTGGGCTTCCATCTCCCGGTCGTCCAGGCCGCCGCAACGATGGATCAGGCGATCCGCCAGGGTGGACTTGCCGTGGTCGATGTGGGCGATGATGGAAAAATTGCGGATGTTTTGCATAACCAGCTTGTAAAAAGCAGAGGCGCCCGAGCAGGGCGCCTCCAGAGACGAAAGCGGGGCGATTTTAGCTGAAAAAACCCGTACTTAGCGGAAAACGGGGCCGGGAAGAAAGGTTTCCCCGCTCTCGCCGCCGGCCCTGTGCCCTGCCTGCGCCGGCTTACTTGTCCAGGCGCAGGGAGACATAGTGGGCACTATCGCCCCGCTTCACCAGCAGGGCCACCCGCTGGCGGTCCTCCCCCAGCAGCCGGGCCAGATCGTCGGCGCTGTTCACTTCCTGGTTGTTCACCGCCAGGATCACGTCGCCGGCCTCGATGCCCGCCCGGGCAGCGGGACCGGTGGCGTCCTCCACCAGCACGCCGCTACCGATGCCCAAGGCCTTCTTTTGCTCGGCGCTGAGTTCGGCAACCGCGAGGCCGGCGCGGTTGCTTTTCTTCGCCGCCGGGGCCTGGGCCACCTGGTCGTCCTCGGGCATGGCGCCCACCGTCACCTCCAGCTCCTTGGTGGCCCCCTTGCGCCAGACGCCGAGCTTGGTCTTGGTGCCGGGCTTGGTGGCGCCCACCATGCGAGGCAGATCGATGGAGGATTTCACCGGCTGGCCGTTGTACCGGAGGATGATGTCGGACACCCGCACCCCGGCCTTGTCGGCGGGGCCACCCGCCTCCACCTCGGCCACCAGCGCGCCCTCCGGCGTCTTCAGACCGAAGGAGTCCGCCAGGTCGGCGGTGACCTCCTGGATCATGACCCCCAGCCGGCCCCGTTCCACCCGGCCGCTGCTCTTGAGCTGCTGCGCGACGTCCATGGCCACGTCGATGGGAATGGCGAAGGACAGGCCCATGTAGCCGCCGGAGCGGGAGATGATCTGGGAGTTCATGCCTACCACCTCCCCCTTCATGTTGAACAGGGGGCCACCGGAGTTGCCCGGGTTCACCGCCACGTCGGTCTGGATGAAGGGCACGTAGTTTTCCTGGGGCAGGCTGCGGCCCTTGGCGGACACGATGCCGGCGGTGACGGAGTTCTCGAAGCCGAAGGGGGCGCCGATGGCCAGCACCCATTCACCCACCCGCAGCTTATCGGGGGAGCCGATGACCACCGTGGGCAGCTTGTCGGCGTTGATCTTGATGAGGGCCACGTCGGTTCGGGCGTCCTTGCCCACCACCTTGGCGCGGAACTCCCGCTTGTCGTGGAGCTTCACCACCACCTCGTCCACGTCGTCCACTACATGGGTGTTGGTGAGGATGTAGCCATCGCTGGAGATGATGAAGCCGGACCCCTGGCCATGGCGGGGCGGCAGGTGAGGCGTACCCCGGCGCGGATCCCGGGGGTTCATGTCCGGCGGCAGCATGCGGCGGAAGAAGTCGAACATCTCATCCGTGTCCGGCACGCGTTGCCCACGCCGGGCCTGGCGGCCCTCCTGGACGGTGGCGATGTTCACCACGGCGGGGGATTGGCGTTCCACCAGGTCGGTGAAATCCGGCAACTGGGCCAGGGCGGCTTCTGCCATCAAGCCCAGGCTCAGGCCCATCAAAGCTAACCATTTGTTCATGACATACCTCATCAGGACGAAGGAAAACAACCTTAAGTCAATGTCCGCCGGCGCACCGGGTGGCGCCGCGCCGCAGGATCACCGGATGGCCGGCCTGGGAAGGGCGACGACGCTTGAGCCAGAGGCCCGCCAGCAGGAGGCCCATCAGACCCCCCAGGACGGCGGCCGGTTCCCCACCCCCGGCGTCGCCCAGCAACTGCCCAAGCCCCGCCCCCAGCAACAGGGCCAGCAGGGGAATCACGTAGGCCGCGCCGCTGGCCCGTAGCAGGGCCCCCTCCGGCAGGCCCACCACCACCGCCTCGCCGGAGGTGGCGCCGATGGGGTTGTCCACCTGGAACTCCGGATTGTCCGGGTGCCACAGGCGATTGAAGACCGAGGTGCCGCAACCCTTGCCGCCGCAGGCGCCGCAGGAAGTGGGGGCCTCGCTGACGACCCAGGCAACGGTGCCGTCGACCCGGGTGACCCGGGCGGGGGATTCGATCAACGCTTTTCCTCCAGCCCCAGGGCGATGCTTTCCACCGTGGCCCAGGGCGCCTCGCCCAGGATGGTGGCCTGGAAACCGCCCACCTGGCGCTTGATCATGTTGATCATGCCCTGCTTGCTCTGGCCCTTGATGGCCTCCACCGGCTGCCGGGCGGGTTCCAGGAACAGGGACACATGGGTCAGGCCGTCACTGAACACCCAGTGCTCCACCTCGTCACTGCGGTTGGGCAACTGGCGGCGCACGGCGGCGATGCGGGTGAAGCCGGGGGGCAGGCCATTGGCCACGATGCGCTCGTTGGCCACCGGCTTGGCGGCATCAGGCACGGGGGGCATGGGGCGGGGGTCCGCCTTGGGCAGGGCGCCCAACCGGATCTCGCCGAAACTGTATTGCATCAGGGGCTGGCCTTCGCCGTTGACCATGACCGCCCGCAGGGGAAAGGACGTGGTCCTGTCGATGCAGAGCAGATAGCCCCAGCGAAAGAGATCCTTGGGCGTGAGCTCCACATTGCCGCACTCCCGTCCCGCCACCCGGTCCGGCGCCCCCAGCCGCACGCTGTACCAGTTGGCCAGGGGAGCGGCGTTCTCGGGCAGCAGGTCGGGAAAATGGCGATTGTTGAGGCGTTTTTCCAGGCGCAGCTGGGTGCCGTTGATCATCAGGGTGACCGAGGACTGCTGGGTGCAGCGCACCTCGCGCTGGGTGCCGTCCATGGTGATGAGCCGGCTTTCCATGACGCCGCCGCTGGGGCGGTTGCTCACCATCAGGGTCTGGACGCTGCCGTCGTGCTGGAACAGGAAGACGCCTTCATAGCCCATGCGCCGCGAGGCGTCGGCAATTCTTTGCAGCAGGGCCGCTGCTTCGCTGGGGGGGAGTGGCTCGGAGGCATGGGACGATGCGGCCAGGAAGGGTACGCCCAGCAGGGCCAGGATCGACAGCCAGCTACCTCTCATGGACGGACCTCTGCCAGGGATACCTGGGTGAAGTTCATTTCTGCGGGGGCGATGACGGCCTGGGCGAAGTCCTGGTGGGCGGCCAGATAGGCCTGCATGTCCGTGGAGGAGGGCGTGTCCTTGGCCGCCATGGGCACGGGCGCGGCCTGCTCCGGCAGGTTTTGCCACAGGCCCCAGGTGATGGCGGTGATGGCCGCGGCAGCCAGCCACAGGGTGACGCGCCGATCGCGGGGCTGGCGCATGGGAGCCAACACGGTGGGTTCCTGCTCCAAGGCCGCCATGACCCGGTGGGTGAGATGGGGGGCCGTGGTCCCGGCATGCAGGCCACGCAGGGCATCGCCCACGGCGATGTAGTCCCACAGCAGGGTTTGCGAGCCGGCATCCTTGCCCAGTTCGCGCAGCACCTGGCGGGCCTCCTCGTCGGGCAGTTCACCATCCAGGAAGGCGGACAGGGTCTCGTCCTTGTGTGCCTTGGGGAGGGGTTGGGTCGCTGGTTTCATCATCATGCTCACCACCTTCGATCTTCCGATGTGCCCAGAATGGGGCGTAGCTTTGCAGCGATGGCCTCCCGCGCCCGGAATATGCGGGAACGCACCGTCCCGATGGGGCAGGCCATGGCCTCGGCAATCTCTTCGTAACTCATGCCTTCAATCTCGCGCAGGGTGATGGCCTCACGCAGTTCCTCCGGCAGGGCCTCCACCGCTTCGTTCACCGCATAGGCCACTTGTTTCGACAGAAGTTCCGATTCCGGCGTGCCGAGGTCCTGGGCCATCAACCGCTCGTCCGGTTCGTCCTCGTCGTTGAGGGCCTGGTCCGACACGGTCTGCATCCCCCGGCCCCTGGCCGAGAGATAGTTCTTGGCGGTATTCACCGCGATGCGGTACAGCCAGGTATAGAACGCCGCGTCGCCGCGGAATTGCGGCAGGGCCCGGTAGGCCTTGATGAAGGTCTCCTGGGCGATGTCTTCGATTTCGTCCGGGTCGCGCACCATGCGCGACAACAGGCGCAGGAGCTTGCGGCGGTATTTCTCCACCAGCAGCCCATAGGCGCGCTTGTCCCCTTCCCGAACCCGTTCGACCAACTGTAGGTCGATTTCCCGATCGCTCACGCGGCTGTTCTCTCTCGTCCCTGGATAAACATGGCGCGGCTTTGCTTTCCGCGCCGGGGCGAGTATAACCGCCCGGTCAATGGGTCCGCCGCAGGCACAGACCGGGTGGTCGGAGCCGAGTTCCTTTTCGAATGCCCCCCGTCTATGCAGCGCTTCGACGTCCTCATCATCGGCTCCGGCCTGGCGGCCGCCACCCTGGCCCTGTCTCTGCCCCGATCCCTGCGCATCGCCATGGTCACCAAGAAGCAGCCCATGGACAGCGCCAGCGCCTGGGCCCAGGGGGGCATCGCCGCCGTCATGGGGGCGGAGGACTCCTTCGCGGACCACGTGCGGGACACACTGGTGGCCGGGGCCGGCCTGTGCGACGAAACCGTGGTGCGTCATGTGGTGGAGTCGGCACCGGCGGCCATCCAGTGGCTCATCGACCTGGGCGTGCCCTTTGACCGGCAGAACGGGGGCTTCCACCTGACCCGGGAGGGGGGACACAGTCACCGCCGGGTGCTGCACGTGGCCGACGCCACGGGCCGGGTGGTGCAGGAGCGGCTGCTGACCCTGCTCAAGCAACGGGACAACATCACCCTGCTGCACCACCACATCGCCGTGGACCTGATCACGGACCGGCATCTGGGCCTGCGGGGCCTGGGACGCCATGTCCATGGCGCCTACGTGCTGGATACCATGACAGGCCACGTGGTGACCCTGGGGGCGGCCAACACGGTGCTGGCCACGGGGGGCGCGGGCAAGGCCTTCCTCTACACCACCAACCCGGACACGGCCACGGGGGACGGCATCGCCATGGCCTGGCGGGCGGGCTGCCAGGTGGCCAACCTGGAGTTCGTCCAGTTCCACCCCACCTGCCTGTATCACCCCCACGCCAAATCCTTCCTCATCACCGAAGCCATGCGGGGCGAAGGGGCGGTGCTGCGCCTGCCGGACGGCACCCGCTTCATGCCGGAACACGACGAGCGGGCGGAACTGGCGCCCCGGGACGTAGTGGCCCGGGCCATCGACTTCGAGATGAAGAAGCGGGGCCTGGACTGCGTGTTCCTGGACATCACCCACAAGCCGGCCAAGTTCATCGTCAGCCACTTCCCCACCATCCACGCCCGCTGCCTGGAACTGGGCCTGGACATCACCCGGGAGTGGATTCCCGTGGCGCCGGCGGCCCACTACACCTGCGGCGGCGTGGTGGTGGACCTGGCCGGTCGCACGGACGCGAAATACCTCTACGCCATCGGCGAGACCACCTGCACGGGGCTCCATGGCGCCAATCGCCTGGCTTCCAACTCCCTGCTGGAATGCCTGGTCTACGGCCGGGCCGCCGCAGAAGCCATCGCCGGCGACGAAATGCCGCCGCCCCGGGAATTGCCTCCCTGGGACGAGAGCCGGGTGACGGACGCGGACGAGGAGATCGTCATCGCCCACAACTGGCACGAACTGCGCCGCTTCATGTGGGACTACGTGGGCATCGTGCGCACCAGTAAACGCCTGGAGCGGGCCAGCCACCGCCTGAAATTGCTCACCGACGAGATCAACGAGTACTACAGCAACTTCCGCATCAGCAACGACCTGATCGAGCTGCGCAACCTGGTGCTCACCGCCGACCTCATGGTGCGCTGCGCCAAGCTGCGCCACGAAAGCCGGGGCCTGCACGCCTCCCGGGACTATCCGGACCTGCTGCCCGAGGCCCGGGACACCCTCCTGGACCCGGCCTCGAACGCCTGACCGATCCCGAATCCCGGCCTCAGACCTGACCGGCCCGTTTGGCGAGGAAGTGCACCAGCAGGGGCACGGGCCGGCCGGTGGCGCCCTTGTCCTTGCCGCTCTTCCAGGCCGTGCCGGCGATGTCCAGGTGGGCCCAGTGGTACTTCTCCGTGAAGCGTGACAGGAAGCAAGCGGCCGTGATGGTGCCGGCAGGGCGGCCACCGATGTTGGCCATGTCGGCGAAGTTGCTCTTCAGTTGTTCCTGATAGTCGTCCCACAGGGGCAGTTGCCAGCAGCGGTCGTAGGCCGCGTCGCCGGCGTGGATGAGTTCCCGGGCCAAACCGTCGTGGTTGGCGAGCAGACCCGTGGCCACGTGCCCCAAAGCGATGACGCAGGCCCCCGTGAGCGTGGCGATGTCCACCACGGCGGCGGGCTCGAAGCGCTCCGCGTAGGTCAGGGCGTCGCACAGGATCAAGCGGCCTTCCGCGTCGGTGTTGAGCACCTCGATGGTCTGGCCGGAGAGGGAGGTGACCACGTCGCCGGGCTTGTTGGCCCGGCCCGAGGGCAGGTTCTCGCAGGTAGGAATCAGGCCCACCACGTTGAGCGGCAGCTTCATCTCCGCCACGGCCCGCAGGGCGCCCAGCACGGAAGCGGCGCCGCACATGTCGTATTTCATCTCGTCCATTTCCGCCGCCGGCTTCAGGGAGATGCCGCCGGAGTCGAAGGTGATGCCCTTGCCCACCAGCACCACCGGTTTCTGCCCCTTGTCACCGCCCTTGTGCTCCAGAATGATGAAGCGGGGAGGCTCGTCGCTGCCCTTGGCCACGGACAGGAAGGAGCCCATGCCCAGCTTCTCGATCTGGGCCCGCTCCAGCACCTGCACCTTGAGGCCCGCCTCCTTGGCCAGTGCCTTGGCCTGGTCCGCCAGGTAGGAGGGCGTGCAGACATTCCCCGGCAGGTTGCCCAGATCCTTGGCGAGCGTCATGCCCCGGGCGATGGCCTGGCCCCGGGCGGCGGCGGCCGTGGCCTCGGCCATGTCGCCCCGCCTGGACACGGCCAGGGTGAGCTTGCGTGGCGCCTTCTTGCCCTCGCCCGGTTTGCTCTTCATCTGCTCGAAGCGGTAGGCGGCCTCTTCCGCCACCAGCACGGCCTGCTCCACGTTCCAGGCCAGATTCCGCTTCCGCACCGGCAACTCGCTGAGGTAAACGAAGGCCTCCGCCACGCCCAGGTCGGACAGGGCCTTGACCGCGGCGTGCAGGGCATCCCGATAGGCCTTGTCGTGGAACTCCCGTTCCTTGCCCAGGCCCACCAGCAGCACCCGTTCGGCCGTCACGCCCGGCACGTTGTGCAGCAGAAGGGTGGCACCCGTCTTGCCGTCCATGTCGCCACGCCGGAGAATGTCGGCCAGATAGCCGTTGGCGGCCTGGTCCAGGATCTGCCCCGCCAAGCTGAGTTTTCTGTGTTCGAATACGCCCACCGTCACGCAGGCGGTGCGTTGTTTTTCCGGGCTGCCGCTTTTGATGCTGAATTCCATGAGTTTCTCCAATGGTCCTGTGGATGTGCCGCGAGGCATGCCGACGGATTATTGGTGGGCTCTGCCGGCGAGTCAAAAGAGCTGACCTCCATGACCCGCTTCGATCACGCCCTGACCCGTGAAATGGCGGCCATGTCCGCGTTCGCCTTCGCCGCCCTGACCTCCATCTTCATGGTGGTGATCCTGGTGCGGATGCTGGGCAAGGCCGCCATGGGGGATCTGGAGGTGGGCGCCGTGCTGCCCATGCTGGCCTTCGGCCTGCTGCACTTCCTGCCCGTGCTGCTTTCCCTGGGGCTGTTCATCGGCGTGTTCATGTGCCTGTCCCGAATCTGGCGGGAAAGCGAGGCGGTCATCTGGATGGGGGGCGGCGTGGGGCCCTGGGGCTGGGCGCGGGCGGTGCTGTGGTTCTCCGTGCCCATGGTGGTGCTCATCGCCCTGGTCAGTTTCATGGCCCTGCCCTGGGGCGCCAAGAAGCAGTCCGAATACGAGCGCATCCTGAAATCCCGGGACGAGGTGTCTTCCCTGGCACCGGGCATGTTCACCGAGTACGACAAGCGCGTCCATTTCGTGGAATCCGTCTCCGCCGATGGGCAGCGGGTGGGTAACATCTTCGTCCAGTCCCAGATCCACGGGCGTACCGGGGTCATGGTCGCCCGCCAAGGCCACGTGGAGACCACGCAAAAGGGCGAGCGTTTCCTGGTACTGGAAGCCGGCCGCCGCTATGAGGGCAACCCCGGCGAAGCGGATTTCCGCCTGGGTGAGTTCGATTCCTATGCGGTGCGTATCCAGCCTCGGACCCTGGCGGAGACCGCCCCCAGCCCGCGCATGCTGACCATGGCCGAGCTGTGGTCCAGCCCCACGCCCGTCAACATGGGCGAATGGGTGTGGCGGGTGGGCTACCCCCTCAGCGCCCTGCTGCTGGTGCTGCTGGCGATCCCCATGAGCTACGTCAATCCCCGCGCCGGACGCTCTCTGAACGTGGTCTTCGCCATCCTCATCTACTTGGCCTACAACAATTTCGTCGGCCTGTCGGAGGGATGGGTGACCCGTGCACGGCTGCACGCAGGTGAGGCATTGCTCATGGTCCACGGCGGTATGCTGCTGGTGCTGGCGGCCTTCTATTGGCAGCGCTTCCGGGGGCCCTGGCCACGATGAGCATTCTGTTCCGCTATGTTTCCCGGGAGATCCTGGGGGCCTCCTTGTTGGCCCTGCTGGCCCTGTTGGGCCTGTTCTCGTTCTTCGACTTCATCAGTGAACTGGGGGATGCCCACACCGCCACCTATACGCCCTGGCTGGCCCTGGCCTATGTGGCCCTGAACACGCCCGTGCGGCTGTATGAACTGGTGCCCGTGGCCTTGCTGATCGGCAGCCTGTTTGCCTGGAACCGGCTGGCCCTGGGTTCCGAATTCAGCGTGATGCGCACCGCCGGCCTTTCCATGTACCGCCTGTTGCTCTGGATGGTGGCCTTGGGCACGGTGGTGGGAGCCCTGACCCTGACGCTTGGGGAGTACGTCATGCCCTACGCGGAACGGGCGGCCAAGCAGCTGAAGGCCCGTGCCACCACCGGCGTGGTGGCGCGGGAGTTCAGGACCGGCCTATGGGCCAGGGATGGCAATACCTTCATCAACGTGCGCGAGATGCGTCCCGACGCCTCCCTGCACGGCCTGAGCCTGTATGTGTTCGACGACACCTTTCACCTGCGTGCCCTGCACCAGGCAGAGGAGGCCCTATGGGATCAAGGCCGCTGGACGCTGCACGGGGTGACGGAAACCCGTATCGCCGACGACCACACCGTCACCGCCCACCTGCCGGAGGTGGTCTGGAAGTCCGCCGTCACACCGGACCTGCTGGCCGTGCTCATGGTGTCGCCGGAACGCATGTCCATCGCCACCCTGCGGGCCTACGTCCAGCACCTGGAGGAAAACCATCAGGAAGCGGGGCGCTATGAGATCGCCCTGTGGAACAAGATGATCTACCCCGCCGCCGGGCCCATCATGCTGCTCCTGGCCCTGGCCTTCGCCTACCGCCCGCCCCGCAGCGGGGGAGCGGGGGGCCGGTTGCTGCTGGGTGTCTTGCTGGGGCTTGGATTCCACCTGATCAACCGCCTGGTGGCCCAGGTGGCCACGTTGCTGACCTGGTCCGCCCCCCTGGCCGCCATCGTCCCCGTCCTGCTGATCGGCGGGGCCGCCTACCTCGCGGTCTGGTGGCAGGAAAACCGATGACCCACGCCGCTCCCGGGAAGATGGCACATCCCCCTGGGCCCTTCAGGAAACCGTAACCAGGCGCGTACCGGCCAGGCGGTCCTGCAGGAACTGTCTGTCGGCGCGGAACCACGCGGCCCACCAGCCCACGCCCAGCAGGGCGATATTGGCCCAGGCCAAAAGGTAACGCAGGCCGGCCTGCCCCCAGCCTGGCCGCCCTCCCGTGTCGGTTTCCAGGCGGAATCGCCAGGTCTTCATGGCCAGGGTCTGGCCTTTGCGCCAGAACACCGCGAAATAGCCCCCCGCCACCAGGAACAGATAGGCTTGCAGCAAATGCCTCGCCAGGGTGGGCTCCAGCCGCTGGGTCAGGGCCACGAAGGGAAAGGTGGCCACCAGCAGCAAGGCGCCCAGCAAAAGGCCGTCATAGAGGACGCACAACAGCCGCCGGACCACGGAAGGGGTATGGGCCGCACTCACTTACCACTCACTTACGGGCGACATCCCCATCCCGAGGCGAGAATTCCCTGCACAGGGCATCCAGCCAGCGCTGCTTGATCCTGGCCTGGTCTTCCTCCGGCAGGGTCTGGATGCGGCTCAGGTTCTGGCGCGCCGTCTGGCGTTGTTCCGGGGTGAGGCGGGACCAGGCGCCCAGGCGCTTGTGCAGCAGTTGTTGCTGCTGAGGCGTCAGCGTGGGGTAGTGTTTGGCCACCGCCAGGAGTCGCTCCTGCTGGAGGGTCGGAAATCCGTCCCACTCCCCGGCCAGGGGGGCGAGGGCCTGCCTTTCCGCTGCGGACAATCCCGACCACGGATGCTGGCCAGCCCAGGCGACATTGGCCATGAGGGCAATGGCCAGGCCCAGAACCGCGATAAAGACCACGCCCCGTTTCATGAATCCGTCAGACATACGGCATCCACGTTTTCCCGGGTGACCAGGCTCCAGTCCGCGAAAACCTGGGGCGGCAACTCGCCCGTCAGGAGCTGGATGTCCAGACGGCTGGTATCCGAAACTGAGCTCCCCCCGGGAACAAACCGGCCCAGGCCGAACCATAACCCGACGACGAAGAGCGAAATCAGCCCCAGGCCGACAAACAGGGCAGGATGCCGGCGCAGAACCAGCAAACCCTGGCCGGCGTGATGGGCGTGAAGCGTGGACAAGGCCCGCCGCCGGCTGTCATACAAGCGCGACAAGGTCCCGGCGTCCAGATGCCGGGTACCTCGATCCAAGGCGCCGATCACCCGCCTGGCCACCGGGCCAATGGTTTCAAAATCTTGTTCATTCATGGTGCGATGCCGATTTTCTTCAGCTTTTGGGCTAGGGTGTTGACGGCGCGGAAACTGTGAGTTTTCACACTACCTTGACTGCAACCCATGATTTCGGCGGTTTCCGCCACATCCATCCCTTCCCAGTAACGTAACAGAAAGGCTTCCCGTTGACGGGCGGGAAGTTCCCCGATGGCCTGTTCGATGAGGGCCAGGTGCTGGCGCTCCATCGCCGAATCTTCCGGCGAGGGGGAGACGTAGTCCTCGGCGCCGGCCGCCAGGCTCTCCAGCGTTTCCGTGTTTTCCTCGTCCTTGTCCCGCAGGGGGGACACCAGACGCACCCAGAAATCCCGCACCTTGGCCCGGCGAAAATGGTCGTGGATGGCGTTCTGCAGGATGCGCTGGAACAGCATGGGCAGTTCCTGGACCGGCTTGTCCGCATAACGTTCCACCAGTTTCATCATGGCGTTCTGCACCACATCCAGGGCGGTGTGGTGATCATGGAGGGCATAGAGGGCGTGCTTGTAGGCGCGCCGCTCCACTTCCGCCAGAAAATGGTCGATTTCCAGATGGGTGGCCACGGGTTTCCAGGGGGCTGGGTTGCAGCTATATATACCAAAGCTCGCCCAAGTGCTGTGCATTGATTTGCAAAGGGAAAGCCCTTCGCATAGAATGCCGCGTTTTCCGAATCGACCCAGTAACTGGAGACAGGCATGTACGCTGTTATCAAGACCGGTGGCAAGCAATACAAGGTATCCGCCGGCGGCAAACTCAAGGTGGAAAGCCTGCCCGTGGACGTCGGCGGTGAAGTGGAAATCAAGGACGTGCTGATGGTGGCTGACGGCGACAGCATCAAGGTGGGCACCCCCCTGCTGGCCGGCGCTTCCGTCAAGGCCACCGTGCTGGCCCACGGCCGTTACGACAAGGTCTTGATTTTCAAGATGCGCCGCCGCAAGCACTATCGCAAGACCCAGGGGCATCGTCAGAACTACACGGAAATCCGCATCGACGGCATTTCCGCTTAATCAGGAGCCGACAACATGGCACACAAGAAAGCAGGCGGCAGCTCCCGCAACGGCCGCGACTCCAATCCCAAGATGCTGGGCGTGAAGCGCTACGGCGGCCAGTTCGTGCCCGCCGGCAACATCCTGGTGCGTCAGCGCGGTACCCAGTTCCACCCCGGTGCCAACGTGGGCGTGGGCAAGGACTACACCCTGTTCGCCAAGGTGGACGGCGTGGTGGAGTTCACGGTCAAGGGCGAGAAGAAACGCCGCACCGTCAGCGTGATCCCGGTCGCCGCCTGAGGCCGCCGACGTCCGCCCGAGAGCCCTATCTCCGGATAGGGCTTTTTAGTTTCCAGCCCCCGAACCTGAGCCGCCCGTGAAATTCATCGACGAAGTCCGCATCGACGTGGCCGCTGGCAACGGAGGCAACGGCTGTGTGTCCTTCCGGCGGGAGAAGTTCATCCCCATGGGGGGCCCGGACGGGGGCGACGGAGGCCGGGGCGGCAGCGTCTGGCTGGTGGCCGACCGCAACATCAACACCCTGGTGGAATACCGCTACACCCGCTCGTTCAAGGCCCGCAACGGCGAAGGCGGGCGGGGCTCCGACTGCTACGGCAAGGGCGCCGACGACATCGTCCTGAAGGTGCCCGTGGGCACCGTGGTGCAGGACGACGACACCGGCGAAATCCTCGCCGATCTGGCCCGGGACGGCCAGAAGGCCCTGGTGGCCCGGGGCGGCAAGGGCGGCCTGGGCAACCTGCACTTCAAGTCCAGCACCAACCGGGCGCCGCGCCAGTCCACCCCCGGCGAGGAAGGCGAGAAACGTCGCCTGCACCTGGAACTGAAGGTGCTGGCGGACGTGGGCCTGTTGGGCATGCCCAACGCCGGCAAGTCCACCTTCATCCGCGCCGTGTCCGCCGCCCGCCCCAAGGTGGCCGACTATCCCTTCACCACCCTGCATCCCAACCTGGGGGTGGTGCGGGTGGACAGCGAGCGCAGTTTCGTGGTGGCCGACATTCCCGGCCTCATCGAGGGCGCCGCCGAGGGCCACGGCCTGGGCCACCAGTTCCTGCGCCATCTGGCCCGCACCCGCCTGCTATTGCACCTGGTGGACCTGGCCCCCTTCGACCCCGGCGCGGACCCGGTGCGAGAGGCCCGGGCCATCGTGGAGGAGCTGAAGAAATACGACGAGGGCCTGTACCGTAAGCCCCGCTGGCTGGTCCTGAACAAAACGGACCTCATCGAGGAGGACGAGCGGGCGGAACGCATCGCCGCCTTCGTCAAGGACTATGGCTGGACCGGTCCCGTGTTCGCCATCTCCGCCATCAGCGGCGAGGGCTGTCAGCCCCTGGTGTTCGCCATCATGGACCACCTGGACGCCGAGCGCCGGGCCGACAGGCGGGAGGAGGCCACGGAATGAGCCATTCCGTCATCGCCGAAGCCCGCCGCCTGGTGGTGAAGGTGGGCAGCGCCCTGGTCACCAACGACGGTCGGGGCCTGGACCACGCCCGTCTGGCCCTGTGGTCCGGGCAGATCGCCAAGCTCACCCAGTTGGGCAAGGAGATCGTGCTGGTGTCCAGCGGCGCCATCGCCGAGGGCATGCAGCGCCTGGGCTGGGCCCGGCGGCCCAAGGCCCTCAACGACCTCCAGGCCGCCGCCGCCGTAGGCCAGATGGGCCTCATCGAGGCCTACGAGCGCAGCTTCCGCGCCCACGGCCTGCACACCGCCCAGGTCCTGCTCACCCACGCCGATCTGGCGGACCGGGAACGCTACCTCAACGCCCGCTCCACCCTGCGCCGCCTGCTGGAGCTGCGGGTGGTGCCCATCATCAACGAGAACGACACCGTCACCACCGACGAGATCAAGGTGGGGGACAACGACACCCTGGGGGCCCTGGTGGCCAACCTCATCGAGGCCGACGCCCTCATCATCCTCACGGACCAGCGGGGCCTGTACACCGCCGACCCCCGCAAGCACCCGGACGCGGAATTCGTGCACGAGGCCATGGCCGGCGACCCCCGGCTGGAAGAGATGGCCGGCGGCGCCGGTTCCAGCGTGGGCACCGGCGGCATGCTCACCAAGATCCTGGCGGCCAGGCGCGCCGCCCGCAGCGGCGCCCATACGGTCATCGTCAGCGGCCGGGAACCGGATGTGCTGGCCCGCCTGGCCGCCGGCGAGCCCCTGGGCACCCATCTCATCGCCCGCCAGGCCCCCCTGGCCGCCCGCCGTCAATGGCTGGCGGACCATCTCCAGGTGGGTGGCGAGCTGGTGCTGGACGATGGCGCCGCCCGGGCCCTGCGGGAAGGCGGCAAGAGCCTGCTGCCCATCGGCGTGGTGGAGGTGCGAGGCGAATTCCAGCGCGGCGAGGTGGTGGGTTGCGTGGACGCCACCGGTCGGGACCTGGCCCGGGGCCTGGTGAACTACTCCGCCGACGAAGCCCGGCGCATCGCCCGGCATGCCAGCAGCGAGATCGAAGGCATCCTGGGGTATGTGGACGAACCGGAGCTGATCCACCGGGACAATCTGGCGCTGCTCTGACTCAACTTCCGCGCTCTCCCCCATCCCATCCCTTGGCGAACCCCGCCAACCCCATCGCGCCCCGCACCAACCCATAGGCCAGCCAGGACGCCGCCCGGGCATACCAGGGGATGCGCCGCCAGGCCATGCGGTGGATGCGATGCCCGCCCCGCCGCGTCAGCTCCTCCAGGCTGGCCAGCAAGTCCATGGCGAAGCGGCGGTCGTGGACCACCACGTTGGCCTCCCGGGCCAGCAGCAGGCTGAAGGGGTCGATGTTGCTGGAGCCCACCGTGGCCCAGCGGGCGTCCACCACCGCCGCCTTGGCATGGAGTTCGCTGGCGTTGTACTCGAATATCTCCACCCCGTTCTCCAGGAAGTAGCGGTAGAGGGCCCGGCTGGCGGCGCGATAAATGGGGTGGTCGGTGTAGCCCTGCATGATGAGCACCACCCGCACGCCCCGCCGGGCGGCATCCACCAGGGCATGACGGAAACGCAGCCCCGGCAGGAAGTAGGCGTTGGCGATGAAGATTTCCAGTCGTGCATGGCGGATGGCATCCAGGTAGGCCCTCTCGATGGAGCGGCGGTCGCGCAGGTTGTCCCGGACGACGAATTCCGCCCGCTGGTCGCCCACGGCATCGGCGATGGGCTTCAGCCACACGTCCTCGCCCCGGCGCAGGCCCAGGCGGCTCCAGGCCACCAAACGCCAGAGACGGTAGGCGCTGGCATGAATGTCCGCCACCAGGGGGCCCTCCACACGCACCGCGTAGTCCCGGCGGGGCTGGTCCAGCCGCCCGTTGTCCAGATCATCGATGATGTTGATACCCCCCACGAAGGCCAGCCGGGCATCCACCAGGGCCAGCTTGCGGTGCAGGCGACGCAGGCGGTGGCGGTGGCGTCTCGGACGCATGGGCAGGGCCCAGCGCTCGGGGCGGAAGAAGGCCAGCTCCACGCCTGCATGGCGCATTTCCGCCCGCAGGGCCGCGGGCAGGTCACGGGCGCCAAAGCCGTCCAGCAGGAGGCGGGTGACCACGCCACGCCGGGCCGCGCGCATGAGGGCCCGGGCCACGGCCAGGCCGGTGACATCGGCGCGGAATAGGTAGCTTTCCAGATGGATCTCATGCCGGGCACCGTCGATGGCCTCCAGCAGGGCCGGGAAATAGGCCGTGCCGTTTTCCAGCAGGGTCAGGCGGTTTCCCGGGCGAATCATCCTAAAAACCTCAGTTGACCGCTGGGTGGCCATTGAGAAGGCGCATGGATTGTGACGTTTGTGGCTGTGTTCACGCTCACCCGGAAGGTGAGCCCGCTACGCGCCCGCTTTCCGGCCCAGG
>Ga0272446_1004090_pt1 | contig 17622 bp, 13 predicted proteins | sample YNPCB0061_FD_194587 | JGI IMG/M metagenome (GOLD analysis project Ga0272446, IMG submission 194587) | Hot spring microbial mat communities from Yellowstone National Park, WY, United States - YNP-CB-006-1 | ecosystem: Environmental > Aquatic > Thermal springs > Hot (42-90C) > Sediment | place... | reverse complement strand
ACTCGCTGGTCATGACGGGGGTTAGCGAAAACAACAATCGCGTCGCCAATCATCCTAGCTTCGGCGCAGTCATGTCCCGCATTCGCGGCGAATCGGCCAACGACATTCCTCCCTTCGTCAGCCTCCGCGGGTCTTCGCGCGGCACGGAACCGGGCTTCCTCGGCGTGGCCCATCGGCCGTTTACTCCCGATGGCGACGGCTTCCGCAATCTGCGTCTGGCCAATGGCATCAACGCCGACCGCCTGGAGGATCGCAAGACTCTGCTCTCCAGCTTCGATCAAATTCGTCGCGACATCGATGCGACCGGCACCATGAAAGGAATTGACAGCTTCACCGCTCGTGCCTTCGACATGGTTGCCTCTGGGGCCGTCCGTAAGGCCCTCGATCTGAGTCGTGAAGATCCCCGATCGCGTGATCGCTACAAGAAAATCGAGCAATTCCTCACGGCCCGGCGACTCGTCGAGGCAGGAGTCGGCTGTGTCACTCTAGCCTATGGCGGTTGGGACACCCACTCCAGCAACTTCAAGACTCTCCGCAATCAGTTGCCCGAACTCGATCGCGGCATTGCCAATCTGGTCAACGATCTGCACGACCGTGGCATGGATAAGGATGTCGTTGTCGTCGTCTGGGGCGAGTTCGGCCGCACGCCACGCATCAACAACAGCGATGCCGGTCGCGATCACTGGGCACCCGTCATGAGCGCCCTGATCGCTGGTGGCGGTCTCAAAATGGGGCAGGCTATCGGTGCTAGCAGTGCCCGTGGCGAGTATCCCAAGGATCGTCGCTACAGCGTCCAGCAGGTTCTCAGCACCCTCTATCGCGCGGTGGGGATCGATCCGGCTCGCACCTTTGTCAACGGCACCGGCCGGCCCGTCCACATTCTGTCCGATCGGGAACCCGTTAGCGAACTGATCTGATCGCACGCTTTTCCGAGCCAACCCCCTCTCCATCGGCGAGAGGGGGTTGCGCCGTTTTCCTAGCCTCTGCGGTCGCTGACGCTGCCGGCTCGCCTTATCACCACCTTTCATTTCCCTAGCGAATCACGAACTTGCTTGCCGCGTTCCAGCAGTTCCAGGAGCTTCTGACTATCTTTGTTTGCCAGCGCGGCGCGAAAGCTCTCGAAGAGATGCCCGAAGCGTTCCAGAGCTTCGAGGACGGCCTCGCGGTTGGACTCGAAGATGGCTCGCCACAATTCGGCGTTACCTGCGGCGATTCGCGTCGTATCGCGAAATCCGGTCGCGGTCAGCGACCGCCATTCTTCCGGCAGGCTGGCGGCCAATACACTGGCCACAGCATGCGGCAGATGACTCGTCGTGCCCAGTGCCCGATCGTGTTCTTGAGCGTCCATCGGCTTGACGGAAGCTCCTAGGGCGTGCCAGAACCCCATCACTCGCAGTACCGCCTCTTCGGGACTGTGTGGGCCGGGTGTGACTACCACCAGCCGATTCTCGAACAGATCGGCCCGCGCGTATTCCGGCCCACTTTTTTCCGAGCCGGCCAGGGGATGGCTGCCCACAAAGGCCACTCGATCTTCCAGCCAGCCTCCTAGTGCCTGGACAATGCTCGACTTGGTACTCCCCACGTCCGTCAACACCGCTCCAGGCCGGCAGTAGGGAACGGCCTCTCGCACCTGATCGACGATCACGTTGACCGGCGTGCAAAACACCACTAGGTCGGCATCCGTGACGGCCAGACTCAGGTCAGTGACCGCTTCGTCGAGGATGTCCCGAGCAACGGCTCGTTCCAGTACCTGCGGGCGGTCGAACCCGACCACCCAGTCCACCACGCGCCGTTGCCGGGCGGCCAAGGCCACCGACCCGCCGAGCAACCCCACACCGATGATACTCAGCGTTTTGCGCGGCATGGCCGAGAAACCCGTGAATGAGGAACCCCGGAGCGACAGACTGGCCGTCGTCAAGGAACAACCTTGCCGGCCCGCAAGGTGTTGGCCATTTCGCGAGCTATTCGCGTTCGTAGCTCACGATCCATCAGAGAACTATGATCCTTGCCTGGGAAAAGCTCCACGCGAGCATCGCTGCCCAGTTTTTGCAAGCAGGTCTGGAGCAATCGTGTGGCCCCTTCGAGATAGAAAGTATCCTCGTCGCCCATGTAGACGTGCAACTTGCCTCGCAGGCGCGGCTGGAGCGTTTTCCAGTTGCGTTCCAGCACGAGGCGAATGTCGTATTTCTCCCAAGTTTTCGCCACTTCCAGGTCGATCGCTCCGGTCTTGCGATCCCAGAGACGGCGCGGCTTGCCATCGGCACCACGCGGACTAAAGACTGCCTCGAAGGAGGCCAATTGGCCTCCGTGCCCCATGATCTCCTCCATGTCGGAGAACGCTTTGTAGTACAGCACCGGCTTGCCGTTGCGGCGAGCAATCGGACGGGGCTGTCCCTTGCTATCGGTAAACATGTTCTCGCCGGGCCGATACAGATTGATCCGCTGGAAGTCACGAAAATCGACCGGATCGGGCGCAGTCGACCAGCAGCCGGCAAAGAAGTCGGGATAGGTCACTTGCAACCACAGACTCGACCAGCCTCCTGAAGAGTGCCCAGTCACCAATCGCCCTGCGGGCGTGCCCACAGCCCGGAAACGCGACTCGATGGCGGGAATCAATTCTTCGAGTAGTGCTCTGCCACAAGGGCCATTGTTCTCTGAGTCGGCGAAGACGTGATGGCCATGATGGCAACTGGGATCGAGCATGACGTGCAACACCTCGACCCCGGCCAGGTTCGTTGCCCCGCGAGCTAGAGCCTGATGGATCGCTGTGTGCGTGCCGCTGAAGCCTGGAATCTCATACACAACCGGATACCGCCTCGACACGTCCTGAACATAGGACGCGGGCAACGCGATCCCAGCACGCAATCGCGTGGGCCGACCGTGAAAGGTACTCAGCAACTTACTCTCGATCTCTACCAGTTTGATACGATCCGATTCCTTGAACGGCCGTTCTTCGTAGACGCGATCCAGATGCAGGCGGATTGGCCCCGAAGCAGCCGGATCAAGCGGCACTTTGCGAGCGACGGTGTAGAGGTTCCCTGGTGCCGTGCTGAAATGCATGTGGTTGGGATGACGATCGAGAACGGCTTGTACCGTGTAGGTGGCACGCGGCAGGCGGTCGAGCGGGATAGGAAACGCTAGGGCGTTTCGATCGATGGTGAGGATTTCGCCGGGTTTCCAGTTGCGAACGTCACGAGCGAAGACCGGCTCGGGATTAAACCAGTTCAGGCCGCGCTGCAACTCGGGCCGATCGGTGCGAAACAGCAGCACATACACTCGGCCGGTAAACGGGCGGTCGAGGAGTCGGCTGTCGAAAGAGAGATCGAAGGTCAGCGGCTCGCCCGCCTGGAGCGAGGCCGTGTGCAAGACCACCGTGAGGAGTACCGCGACGAGAAATCGCAACATGGAAGAGTCCTTGGCTGTCAGGTGGGCTTCGTGGCAGTGATTTTAGCAGCTCTGGAGCAGGAAACCAGGCATTCAGCGTCCCAAAGCTTGCCATTGCAACTCCGCCGAACTGGCTCGCAGATAGAGAGGTTCGAGCCGAAAAGGATCGTCCCTTTTGCCGGCGGCCAGATGCTCAAGAGCCACTTCGAGCAGTCCAGCCACCCCAGGGAGTTGTCGCTCCTCAGCAACGACCCGAGCCTCGGCAGGCAAGTGGGTCTGCCAGCGAGACAGCCCTGGGCCGCTGATCCAGCTATCGAGAGGATGCGAGGCCAGCCACTCGGCAAAGGGCCGAATGGTCAGTTCCTCGATGGCTTGCCAACCGGTGGGCTGACGAACAAACGATTGCACATACACTCGCTCTTGTTGGGCATCGGCTAGAACCGTTAGGCGAGTGCATTGCTGCGGAGCCTGACGAGCGACGACCGCAAAAGTCTCGATGCCCAGCAGCGTGCAGCCGGTGGCGTAGGCCAGGGTCTTGGCGGACATGATTCCCACACGCAGGCCGGTGTAACTGCCTGGGCCACAACTGACCGCCACAGCGTCCAGATCGCGAATCGTCCAGCCCTGGTCTCGAACGAGCTTGACGACACTCGGAGCTAGATCCCGAGCGTGCCGACGACCTTCGTCGAGTAGCTGCACGCCGAGAACCTTCGACCCAGCAGCGACCGCGACGAATCCCTGACGACCGGATGTTTCCAGCAAGAGCAGGCGAGGGGAAGTGGTCACGAGGCTTTCTCAGAGGGTGTTGTACGAGCGATGGATCTATTGGATGGTTCCGAGGAAAACCTGTCAAGAGAATACGAAAAGGCCCGTGAGGGGAGTCACGAGCCTTTGTGCGTTCGATGTGTGGGGACTTACATGCCAGGCGGCATTCCGCCGGGAGGCATTCCGCCGGGAGGCATTCCGCCGGGAGGCATTCCGCCAGGGGGAGCGGCTGGTGGCACGGCACCTCCGCCGGGAGGCGCGGCCGGTGGCATGGCCCCCCCGGTAGGAGGTGGACTGGCCGAAGTGATCGCTGGCACCTTGGGCGGGGCAGTGGACGGATAGGAACTGTAGTCGAGGTAGAAGAAAACCACTCCCGCGATTTGGGCCAGCAAGGAGATCAGCAGCAGTCCAACGTAGACATCGGAAGCCACCGGCTGGGACATGGTTTCACGCGATCGAGCTGCCATCGGTCGAACTCCTTCCAAGGATAACTCGTGTCGCGATCACTCGCCAAGAATACGACTGGCCACGCGGTCATTGACCTGAATCGGCGTGCTGACACGACCCACCACCTGACCGACCGCTTCCTTGGCCGTCACATCGACAATACGAATCCGCCCGATGTACTTGGCATTCTGGCCAAGGCGGAAGACTTCCAGCGTCTGCCCGCGAGCCATGCCCGCATCACTGCCCAGAGAGATGGTCACGAGATTGCCATCCGCTCGCCGAACCAGTCCCTCGACGTTGGCAGGAGGCGGATTAACGCTTGTACTGGCCAATCCACCGGCCACACGAGAAACGCCACTAGCCTTCAGTTGCGCCAGTTCTCGTTGTGAATCGCGGAGAGCGGCTTCCAGTTGGCTATTGCGATCCTTGAAGGTGCGAGCGGCGATCTGCGCCTGCACCATCTCGTCACGCGCCTTGTTCACCTCGCGAACGAGCTGGAAGTTCTTCTCATATTCACTCTTGAGTTGTGCGCGGAGGGCATCTGCATCCGCCTGCCGACGGTTGCGATCGAGATTGTCCGCCTGCTCCTGAGCGCGATAGCTGGCAATGGTGGCCTTGTCTTTGGCCCACGCTTCCTGGGTGGTCTTCAACTCAGTTTTAACCTGATCGAGAATTCGAGTTCTCTCGCTCAGTTCCTTGAGAATCAGATCGGCTATTCGCGAGCCGACATCCGGATCATCTTTGCTTGCCGGTGCCCAGACAACCCGTTGGGCGTTGAGCTTTTCATACAACTGAGCGCGTTCCGCCGCGAGACGATCTGCCTCGCGTTTGTAGGTATCGGCCACGCTTCGTAACGTGGTGTTCTTTTCTTTGGCATCATTGAAGGCATCAGCCCAATGGGTGCGAGCGGTATAGTCCATCACGGCAACCGCACCTACCGCCAGACTGAACACCAGATTCAGGAATACCAGGATCTTCCCGACGACTGTCATGATCCGATCCCCCTTCGGTGTGGACGTCCCCACGTCCTTACACGTCGACTCCTGACTCCCCCGAGTCCGCCGTGTCTCTGCATCGCTCTGTCCATCCAGAGCGGCTCCTTATGCCGTGTGTGGGTTCCGTTGTCAACTACAGTTTCTTTTCGCTGGAGAACTCTGTTCTCCAATCAATTAGCCTATCTTACTTGTCCTTATCCGCCGTGTCCACTCCATGACGCAGTTTTAGATAACGATGGAGTTCGTCAATCCGCTCATTGATCAACTCCAGTCGCTTGAAGATCAGTTCCGAATCGACGGTTGCATTGATCCGCATGCCCTCAACCACGCCTTTCTCAGCAAGGATGCCTTGTTGCTTGATGCGTCGTTCCTGGACAAGCAACTCGCGCAAACCGCGTAACTGGGCCTCTTTGTCACCTAGTAGCTTGTTCGTCAGAGCGACATCTTCCTTGACCTTGGTTTCCAGTTGTTCGCGCAAGCGAGCGTTCTCGGCACGCACCTCGGCTAGTTGCGTCTGATAGACGGGCAAGGTCAAAAGCGGATTGCCTCCCGCAGATTCCTCCGCAGGAGCCAACACAGGTCGGCCTGTGCGAGGATCGATCTTATCGCGTACCACCTCCATGACCGGGTTGTTACCCTTGATGAGAAGATTCAACTGCTCGACATACCAGTCGCGATCGATACGACGAACGGTTTCACTATCCCAGAGTTCCTTGCCGGCCTGTCGCCAACTCGCTTCGGCGACGGGCAATTGGGACTTGAGAATGTCGTCCAGTTCGGCGCGTTTGCTGAAGAGTTTGCCATCGGGCAATCCTGCTTTGCCACGATCCGCACTCCAGTCGATGCCGGTCAGGTACACGCCGAACCCCATGACACCAAGCATCAAGCTCAGGGCCAGGTTGCACAACACAAACAGTTTGCCAACGAATGTCATGGCTTCCTCGCGCAATGGGTGGGGATCTCACTTCTCCAGATCGCGGATCTGCTTCTCCAGTTCGCGAACGCGAACCTCGCCCTTTTCATTGGCCTGAATGGCATCTCGAATCTTGACCCGGAGTTGCAGCACCGTGTTGCTGAGTTGGCGGAGTTGATTGATCTCAGCTTGAGTAGTCTCACGAGCGCGAGCTAGCTCCGCCTCAACCTCCTTGATTTCCGCTTGTCGCTGCTTAACCACCTCGCTACTGAGGGTGATTTTCTCCAGGTTTTCGCGGATGAGATTGCGCTGATACTGAACTAGAGCAAGTTGTCCGCGAATCTGATCGATCAGGAACTGATGGTCGCTGACAAACTGCTGTTGTTCTTGAATACGTGAGCCGGCAACGGCAGCCGCGAGTTGTCGCAACACCGCGGCCCGCTCCATGACGGGCGGTACGCTCGCTCGCAGTCCAACCACAGTGGCATATCGCTGGAAGGCTTGCTTGAAAGGAGCCGAATCGAGCAGCAATTGCTGATAGTTCTGGTTGTTTGCCTGAGCTTGCAGCAGTTGATTCTTTTCCGCCTCTCGGGCCGGATCGGTGAGAATGGCTTCTTCGGCCAGGAACGGACACAGGCCAAACAGCAAGGAAGCGATCGCCGCTTTCTGACCGGCCAGTTCCGGCTTGGGGCCCGCCTCGGCTGGCGGACTGGCCAGCGCGAGTCCAAACAAAGCGTTGTAGCGATCCTGCAATTTGGCCAGTTGCGAACTCAATGCTTCGTCGAACAGCGTGTCGAAGGACAACTGAGCGGCCTTGACCCGGTCGTCGGGAATGTCCTTGCGAAGAAATTCGGTGACGAATTCCTCAGCCGATCCACCGGGTAGCGTGTGGAAGGCGATGCGAAACACCTGGGCCAGCGACCGCGGACGTTCCGCCTTGGCATCGTCGAGATTCAACGCCTGCTTCCAGGCCTGAAGCAGACGATTCTTGAACGCCGCTGCCTTTTCGGGACTGGCCAACTGGGTCTGACAGGCCAGCAGACGATCCCGTTCGACGATGGTAGTGGTCATGGGCAACAGGATGCGGGCGAGCAGATAGGTTCGCTTGACCTTGTCGTCGCCACATGCATTGAGTTTGCCATCCAGTTCGTTCTTGAGTCGCTCGACCTCTTTCATCTGGGTCGGCACTTCCCTACCGCCTACGGGACTGAACAATTCCCGCAGCGTGTCCTCGCCGTACCGATCGACGATCGGCACATTCTCTGCATCGATCTCCTTTTCGGAAACCGGCAACCCATTAAGCACCAGTTCGTGCTGGAAGTAGGCGTAAGTCCAGGTCTGACGTTTGCCGTAATCCAGTGCGGCAACCGCCACCAAACCGACTGCTCCCAGAACATTGAGCAGAGCGAGGATCTTGCCGAGCAGCGACATATAGAAAGCCTCTCCAGGACACCTCAGTGCAGGCAAGACGAGTAGACAGAACCATCCATTACAAATTGTGCCCGATAGCCCACGATTACGCCAGAGCAATTGCTGCGGAATGCTCAGGTTGTTAGTCGGGAAGCGCGGAATGGAACGATTGACCAGAGAAGACCGGGCCGAACCAGCGAAGATACCCCCTTTTGCTCCTCGGCAGGCAATCGTATGCTAAATTAAAAAGGGTTTCCTACACTGGCCCTCACCCAATGGCGATGTCCTGACGAGTTGGTACAATGAAGTAGCAGGCACAAAGGCCGGGTCTTGGCTGCCGAATCCAGCGAACTCGCGGAGAGTCCGGCGATGGGCGCAAACACCAGCAAATCCATGCAAGTAGTCGGCAACTACGAATTGCTCGAAAAAATTGCCGAAGGCGGCATGGGTGCGATCTATCGGGGCCGCGATGTCCGTGATGGTCAGATCGTCGCCGTCAAGATCATGCCGCCTCACATGGCTGCCAATCCCGTTCTCCTGAAGCGCTTCGAGCAGGAATTCAAGGTCGCCAGTCGTCTGGATCATCCCCATATCGTTCGCGCTCTGGACTTTGGCGAAAGTAACTCCTCGCCCTATCTCGTCATGGAATTCGTCGAGGGCGAATCGCTCGGCCAGCGCATCGAACGAGAAGGCCGAATGCCCGAATCCGAGGCTATCCGCATCATCGCCCAGGTCGCTCAGGGCTTGCATCGGGCCCACAAAATGGGGCTGGTGCATCGAGATGTCAAACCCGACAACATCCTCATCCGCAACGATGGGGTGGCCAAGCTCGTTGATCTGGGACTGGTCAAGGAAACGGAAACCGATCTGAACCTCACCAAAACTGGTCGTGGACTTGGTACGCCGCACTTCATGGCTCCCGAACAGTTTCGCAATGCCAAGAATGCCGACCCGCGCTGCGACATCTACAGCCTCGGCGCAACCCTTTACATGTTGGTAACCGGGGAGTTGCCCTTCAAATCGTCCGGGCCACTCGATGCCTGGATGAAAAAAATCCAGAATGACCTCAAGGCACCTCGCGAAATCGTGCCCAGCATCAGCGAACGAACCAACTGGGCCATTCTGCGAGCGATGAGTGCGGAACCGGATCTGCGGCCCAAATCGTGCCGCGAGTTCATCGAAGATCTGACCGGCCAAAGCACTCGCACACGAGCGGCCACCGTCGGAGTCGCTCAACAGGATCTCTGGTATCTCATCTACAAAGACGAGAATGGCACGCCCCACACCGTCAAGGGAAGTACCGCCGCCATCCGCCGTTCTCTCAAGGAAGGCCTCCTCGGCGATGCCGCAAACATTCGCGCAGGACGAAGCAAGTCTGGCCCATTTGAACCCTTGTCCGAACTTCCTCAGTTCCGCGACCTGATCCTGGCTACCGGAAGCAAACAACCCCACACAACCCTTTTGCGTGCCGATCCGTCCTCCAATCGACTTCCAGGACTTAATCCCAGCAGCGGTAGTTCTTCAGCTAGTCAACGTAGCTTGACCTCCGCTCCCGCGGCGCCGGCCGATCCTGTGCCTCACATCAGCCTTACTAGCAAGCCTACTGAGGAATCCGGCATGGGGTGGGGAACGCTGGTCTTTCTGATCCTCGTCGCCGTGGGCAGTGCTGTGGCGGCTTTCTTCCTCATGCCCGAAAGTTGGCTGCGCTGAGGCCTGATTTTCAAGCCACTCTCTGGCCGCGCGAGGTGGTTTTCGCCTCGCGCAGTCAGGCATTAGTTCACCACACTCCCAGGCAGCAACCCGGCCCTGCGCCTCCAGTGAGCGGCAGTGCCCGTCGTGATAGGGGTAGCGAGAGATACTCCGCTCTGTCGTAGACAATGCGTCCGTCGATGAGCGTATGCGTGACATGCGTGCTGGTCTCGAAGACATCGCCATCGTAGAGAACCAGATCGGCCACCTTGCCCGTTTCGATGCTGCCGTGCGTGCTGTCAATCCCCAGCACCCTAGCCGCATCGAGCGTGATCGCAGATAGAGCGCGATCGTGTCCCAAGCCGTTGGCCGCCGCCACGGAGGCTTCATGACGCAAGACACGCTGTTTGGGAACGTACCCCTCGAAACTGGTGCAGATCGCGAAGGGGATCTTTTTCTGAGCGAACACCGTGGCAGTGGCCAGTTGGCTGTTCAATGTCTCCATGCTGCTGCCGGCTCGCTGCATGGTTGGATGCAGCACCACGGGAACCCTTGCCCGCTGCAACTCGTCGGCGACCAGATAGCCTTCGGTAGCCAAGTGCAACTGCGCATCCAGCTTGAATTCTTCCGCCAGTCGCAATCCCGTAAGCAGGTCATCGGCTCGATGGGCCGCGAACAGCACGGGAATCTTGCGCGCTAGGGCCAGGGCCAGCGCATCGAGTCGGGCATCTGCGGTAGGTTTCTCTTTGCCAGCGGCCTTGCGAGCCTGGCCCTGGGCCTTGGCAAAAGCCTGGCGAACTAACGCAGCGGTAGCCATCCGCGTCGTCGGAGCCTTGTTCGGATAGGCTCCCTTGGGCGATTCGCCGAGGTTGACGAGCAGCCCTGCCGGGAACCGCAATTGCATGCGTTCTGCGTTGATTCCTGCTGTTCGGAAGATGCCCGTCTGGCCGGCCAGCACATTGACCCGACCTGGCACCACATGAACCACCGTCACGCCCTCGCGGCGCACGAATTCCAACAGCCCTTCGTCCGGATTGAAGCCGTCCAGCACACGCAGGTCGGCCTGATTGGGATCGGATCGCTCGTCCTGATCCTGATCGGCAGACGTGTTCGATCCCCCCGAAAGCCCCACGCTGCAACTGGCATCAATCAAGCCGGGAGTCACGACAGCGGCACTGAGCAGCGGCGTTCCTGGCGGCACAGCGACCTTGCCGCGAGGGCCAACGGCCACGATCTTGCCCTCGTTAACGAGGATCACGCCGTCATGGATGGTGCCCTGGCTAACGGTGTGAATGCGGCCTGCCAGGATCGCCAGTTGCCGATTCGCCGTTGTCGCCGCTTTGGCCTTGTCGGGCAACGCCGGAGCTTTCACCGTGGGCAACGGCTTCATCGGTGCCGGCAGTGGCGGTAAGCGATCGCGACCAGCTAGCGCGAATCCGCCGGCCTGATACGGCCAGTCGGTCGCTCGGTCGAAGACTTTTTTACCATCGATCCAGGTCTGCAAGACCTGCGTGTAGGCGGAGAAGGGCGGGCCGGACAGCACCACGAAGTCGGCATCCTTGCCCTTCTCGAGCGAGCCAAGGCGTTTGTCTAGATGCATCATGATGGCGGGGTTGATGGTCAACGCCTTGAGGGCATCCGCCTCGCTCATGCCGCCGCGTACCGCGATGGCTCCGGTTCGCAGATAAAACCGCGACTCGGTGACCGGATCGTCGGTGTTGATGGCGACCAGTACTCCCGCTTTGGCCAGCACCGCCGCGTTTTCCTCGACCAGCCCCATGACTTCGAGTTTGCCCCCAGGACTGTCGATGAGTGTCAGCGAAACGGGGATTTTTCGCTCGGCCAACTCGCTGGCAATCCGGTAGCCCTCGGTGGCATGTTGCAGGACGATCTCGAAATCGAACTCTCTGGCCAGCCGCATGGCACTGAGCAAATCGTCGGCGCGATGACAATGGAAGTGAACGGTGCGCTTGCGTTCGAGTACCTCGACAATCGGTTCCAGAGCCAAATCGCGTTCCGGTTCGGAGACTTCCTTGCCGGCTGCCCGCGCCTTGCGGTAATCGGCCCACTTGCGCTGGTATTCGCGAGCCTTGACGAATTCCGCCCGTTGCAATGCGGCGAGCTTCATGCGTGTGGCTGGGGGAGTCTTGTTGCGACCGAAGTTGAAGGTCTTGGGGTTTTCGCCATTGGCCATCTTCAAGCCGCCGAGTACGCCATCGGCAGCGACACGCATGGCCTCGATGGTGTTACCGCGCAGCTTGACGTAGAGTGTTTGCCCACCGATGACGTTGCCACTGCCGGGCATGATATTGGCCGTGGTCAGTCCACCGGCCAGGCCCATGCGAATGCCTGGATCGTCCGGCCAGATGGCATCGAGGGCACGCAACGCTGGCTGCACCGGGCCAGAGGCTTCATTTCCATCGGAGTGCGCCGGCACGCCCGGACGCGGATAGATGCCCAGATGGCTGTGCGTATCGACCAGACCAGGAATGATGACCTGGCCGCTCACGTCCTGGACGACTGCCCCGGCTGGGATCGGCGTATCCGGCCCGCCGACCGCCACGATTTTGCCTTGCGAGACAACCAGAACTCCATTAGCAATAACAGGGCCGGTCACGGTGTGGATGGTCGCTCCCTTGAAGGCAAGCGTCGCCGAATCGGCCTGCGGTCGAGCGAGCAGCCAGGCAGTGGTGGCATACAGAGTCAACAGAGTGGTGAGAGGAATCGCACAGCGGAGCATTAGCTTGGTTCCCTGATCGGCCTTGAGCAATCGGACTGGAGCAATAGCATATGTACTAGTGGCCAGCCTGGTAGGGCCGGCTTGTGCTTGTAGTCCCCCTGCCTCGCTGAAGGACAACGCTTGTCCGCACCACCTCCGACGAGATTTTGTCCTGCTGTCTTTCGCTGAGGCTATTCTGAGGGGTCGTCCTCATCAACGTCATCCGTATGATTTCCAGAGAAGGATGCTGACGGATCTGGCGTGCCTTTCTTTGCGAGCGAACGGCAAACGATCCTGCGGTTCCTAGCGTCACACGATCGATCTGCCGGCGTAAAACAGGATGACCACCATGAATTCGGATCAGCAATTGTCGAACCGTCCCCGTACTGTCAGTCTGTCTGACGAAGAGAGCGTCAAACAAATCCTCGTCAACACGATCTTCAGCCTATGGGACATCGTCAACGACCTCACGCGGATTCGCCCCTCGAAAAAGGATCGCTATCGGGTGACGATCTTCGGGTCGGCTCGCGCCCAGCCGGGCACCCCGGTGTATAACGAGGTCAAGCGTGTGGCCGCGGCTCTGGCGCAGATGGATTGCGACATCATTACGGGAGGCGGCCCTGGTTTGATGCAGGCGGCCAACGAGGGAGCGGCTTCCGTGGATGCCCCCGAACGCAATCGCTCGGTGGGCATTCGCGTCGATCTGCCCTTTGAACAGGGAGTGAATCCCTTCGTCCAGCAGGCGTTCGAACACAAGACCTTTTTCACCCGGTTGCATCACTTCGTAATCGCCTCCGATGCTTTTGTGGTGGCACCCGGCGGTATCGGAACCGTACTGGAACTCATGATGATCTGGCAACTGTTGCAAGTGCGGCACGTCCACGACACGCCGTTGATCCTTATCGGTTCTATGTGGGCCGCCTTGCTCGATTGGGCTAAAACCCATCTGTTGGCTCCGCAACCACCTTTGGTCAATCCTGAGGATCTCCGGATTCCTTGCTGCGTCCAGACAGCAGACGAGGCGATTGCCAAAATTCGCGAGCATCATCTCCGCTGGATGGCGGAGAACAAAACCTGAGCAGCCCATGTCCCGCCCTCTACAGTGGTCGAGGCGCGGAAGTAGCCGTCATCGCAGATTCTGCAAGTAGGTATGCATGGCGGCGGCGGCTCTGCGTCCAGCGGCCATCGCCAGGATCACGGTGGCGGCACCCGTCACGATGTCGCCGGCCGCGAATACCCCTGGTTTCGAGGTCGCCAGTGTCTCGTTATCCGCGACGATGTATCCCTTGCGATTGGTCTGCAAGTCCGGCGTGGTCGCCTGCACCAGCGGATTGGCTCCGGTTCCCAGGGCGATCACCGCCATGTCCACGGGCAGTTCAAACTCCGACCCCGGTATTACCACGGGCGATCGTCGCCCCGAGGCATCGGGTTCGCCCAGTTCTATGCGAACACAACGCACCCGCCGCAACCAGCCCTGCTCGTCTCCCAGGAAGGCGACCGGATTGGCCAAACATATCAGTTGCACGCCCTCTTCCTTGGCGTGCTTGACCTCCTCGATGCGAGCCGGCATCTCCTTTTCCGAGCGTCGATAGATGAGATAGCTCGTTTTCGCCCCGAGTCGGCAGGCCGTGCGGACGGCATCCATCGCCGTGTTACCGCCGCCCACCACCGCCACCTCCTTGCCCCGACAGTCGAACACGGGTTCGTCGTGAGCGCGGTCGTAAGCCTTCATGAGGTTGACGCGTGTGAGGAACTCGTTGGCGGAGTAGACTCCATTGAGATGTTCGCCGGGGATGTCGAGGAACTTGGGCAGACCGGCTCCCGTGGCGATGAGGACAGCCTGATAGCCTTCTTCTTGCATTAATTCGTCGATGGTGACGGTCTTGCCGACGACCACGTTGGTCTGAAACTGCACGCCCATCTGCCGCAACACCTCGACTTCCTGACGAACGATGTCTTTGGGCAGGCGGAACTCGGGAATGCCATAGACCAACACTCCGCCGATTTCATGCAGAGCCTCGAAGACGGTGACCTCATGACCGTGGCGCACCAGATCGCCGGCCGCAGACAGGCCGGCAGGGCCACTGCCGATGATGGCCACCTTCTTGCCCGTGGGAGCGGCTCGCGGCGGAAGACCGACCTTGCCGTGTTCGCGCTCGTAGTCGGCGACGAATCGCTCCAGATAGCCGATGGCTGCCGGCTCGAACTTTTTGCCGAGGATGCAGCATCCTTCGCACTGGGTTTCCTGGGGACACACGCGGCCGGTGATGGCCGGCAATACGTTGTCCTCACGGATCTTGGCGGCTGCCCCGAGGTAGTCGCCCGCAGCGATGAGTTGGATGAAGTCGCGGATCTTGACGTTGACCGGACAACCAGTCTGGCAACCGGGGTTGGCGCATTCCAGACAGCGCATGGCCTCGGTGGTGGCTCCCAGGATCGGCAAGCCGAGATTGACCTCGCTGAAATTGTGACGGCGTTGCTCCGCGGGTTGCTCGGGCATGTGCTGACGAGGGATCTTCACACGCTCTTTGGGCGGCAGTTTCCGCTCGCTCATGATTGGGCCTCCAGATCCCTGGTCGCTAGTTCCAGTTGCCGTTGCAGTCGGCATTCCTCACGCACCTGACGCACGCATTCCTGTGGATGGGCCAAAAACTCGCGTAGTTCCTCAGCCTCGCGATCGGCATAGGCTCGGTTTCGTTGGGCGAGGATGTTGAAATCGACGGTGTGGGCATCGAACTCCGGGCCATCGACGCAGGCGAACTTGGCCCCGGAAGAGGTGATGATGCGACAGCCGCCACACATGCCCGTGCCATCGACCATCAGCGAGTTGAGGCTCACCACTGTGTGAATGCCGTGCGGTCGGGTCACCTCGGCAACGGCCTGCATCATCCGCACCGGGCCGATGGCCAGTACCAGATCGATTTTCGGCTCCGACGCGATCAACTCCTTGAGCGGATCGGTGACGAGGCCCTTTCGGCCATGACTGCCATCGTCGGTGGTGACGAACAGTTGCGTGCAGATGGCGCGTAGTTCGTTTTCGAGAAGGACGAGGTCGCGGGTACGACCACCGAGGATAGACAGGACGCGACAGCCAGCTTGATGCAGGGCACGAGCGGTCGGATAGGCGATGGCCGCTCCCACGCCACCACCGATGACGACAGCGGTGCCCTGGTGAATGAGGCGAGACGGCTGCCCGAGCGGGCCGACCACGTCGCGCAGGCAGTCGCCGGCCTCTAGGGAGTTGAGCAGCATGGTGGTCTTGCCGATGCCCTGCACGATGAGCGTGATGGTGCCGCGTTCCGGGTCGGCATCGGCGATGGTCAGCGGGATGCGTTCGCCCTGTTCGTAGATGCGCACGATGACGAACTGTCCGGGCCGCTGCTTGCGAGCGATGCGTGGCGCATGGATCACGAAGCGTTTGATCTGGGGCGCCAAAAATTCCGCCGACTGGATGGAGAACATCCGCTCACCTCCTGAGAGCGACCCAGAACTGGGGCTTCCCTACAGATTACCCCAGACGCCATGCTCCACGCAATCCGGCTTGTCAGGCATCGGCCGGAGTCAGTCCTAGCACGATGTTGAACTGGGCCTGAAGTTCGCCGATTCGGGAGCCTTTAAGGGGAACGAATTCGGCCAGCAGAGCCGCCTGCGCCTTGGGATCGCGGACGCTGCGGAAGATGCCGTCGCGTTGGTTCTGCGGTTCGCCCTTGATGTACAGTTGCGTGGTCAGCAGTTCCTTGCCGCCCTTCTTGACCTTGACGTGAATGTGTGGCGTGCGGCCGGGATAGGGCACCGGCTTGATGGTGCGAAAGTAATACTCTCCCTTGCTGCTGGTCAGAAAGCGACCAAAGCCCTGGAAGTTCTTGTCGCGCTTGTCGCGATTGCTCGTCCCGGAGTGCAAATAGGCACCGGAGTTGTCACACTGCCAGATTTCCACCACGGCGTTGCGTACTGGGTTGCCCTTGAGATCGCACACCCGCCCTGTCAGATGCGTGATCGTACCCACGGCGGGCGTGATGCTGTCGTTGATGATCAGCAGATCGTTGTCCGTGTCAAGGGGCAGGCGGTCGGGATAGAAAGGCCCCTCGGTCTGGCGCGGCGTGCGGGTCAGTTCCTCGGCGAACACGCCGGGCACCATGAAGGCGCTGGCTCCCAGGGCCAGCGAACCTAGGAACAGACGACGGCTTGGCAACAGAATGGCTCGGCTCATGAACAGTGTGACTCCAGAGAGGTCGATGGTATCGCCCAGAAGGGCTGCTGGCACTTGAAACCCCGCGACGTAAGCAGCGTCCCGGAGAAATTGTAGCAGCACGATGACACGGTTAGCCCTTGCTGGGCGGGGCGGTTGGCCATAAGTTCAGCATCTGAATCTTTGCTTGGAGGTTTTCCATGCGTGCCTTGCTCGCTTCTTTGCTTCTAACCGCTCTGCCTCTGCTGGCTCTCGCACAATCTCAGCCGGCCAGCGACGAAGCACGATTGCTTCGCTTTCCCACAATGCACGGCAATAAGGTCGTGTTCAGCTATGCCGGCGATTTGTACACCGTTTCCAGTTCAGGGGGCATCGCTCGTCGGCTGACCAGCCACGAGGGCTACGAGATGTTTGCCCGCTTCTCGCCCGATGGCAAGTACATCGCCTTCACGGGTCAGTACGACGGCAACACCGAGATTTACGTCATCCCCGCCGAGGGCGGCATCCCGCGGCGACTCACCTACACGGCCACGCTGGCTCGCGATGATCTATCCGATCGCATGGGCCCCAACAACATCTGCATGGGCTGGACTCCCGACGGCAAGTCCATCGTGTTCCGCTCGCGAATGAACAGCTTCAACGACTTCATCGGGCAACTGTACACCATCCCCGTCGAGGGCGGACTGCCCGAACCGCTGCCCCTGCCGCGCGGTGGCTTCTGCTCGTTCTCGCCCGATGGCAGCAAGTTGGCCTACAACCGCATCTTTCGCGAGTTCCGCACCTGGAAACGCTATCGAGGCGGCATGGCCGACGACATCTGGATTCATGACTTCAAGACTAAAAAGACCGTGCAACTGGTGAAAGATCCCGCCCAGGACATCATCCCCATGTGGCACGGCGACAACGTCTATTTCCTCTCGGAACGCACCGGCCGCATGAATCTTTTTGTCGTGCCCGCCGCTGGTGGCGAGCCTCGGCAGTTGACCGATTTTAAGGATTTCGACATCAAGTTCCCCTCACTGGGTGACTCGGCCATCGTGTTCGAGCAGGGCGGCTACATCCACAAATTCGATCTGGCCAAGCAGCAGGTCGAGCGGATACCCATCCGCAT
>Ga0272446_1004089_pt1 | contig 17624 bp, 13 predicted proteins | sample YNPCB0061_FD_194587 | JGI IMG/M metagenome (GOLD analysis project Ga0272446, IMG submission 194587) | Hot spring microbial mat communities from Yellowstone National Park, WY, United States - YNP-CB-006-1 | ecosystem: Environmental > Aquatic > Thermal springs > Hot (42-90C) > Sediment | place... | reverse complement strand
TTATCTTTTACGCCTTGTTCTTGAATTAACCTTGATGCATAAAATAAGATGCGTTTTTGAAAGTATTTTTGTTTGGCATTTTGTACTTCTATGATAAAATGTTCGCCTTCTTCACTAATGCAATACAAGTCTAAAATGATTTTTTTATCTTCTTCGTATTCCCCTACAAATTCCGTGTTTTTATAGGAAATATCTTTAATTTGAACACCTTGAAAGCACATAATAGAGTTCAAAAAATCTATGAGTAAATCTTTGTTTTTTTCATCAGCAAAGATGCGTTTGAAACCAAAATCGGTTAAGATATTGATGTATCTGGAAATCATTGATACAAAAATAGGATTTTTTGTCAATTATTCATTAGGTAGGCTGTTTTGTGCGTGCTGTGCATCTGCGTTAGGCATGCGGAGGGCATGCGTGCTTGCACGCATGGTGCAACGCACCGAAGCGATAGCGTAGCCCGTAGCACGCCGACTGCGCCGCGCAGCAAGCAGGAACGCCCAAAAAATCTACCTTCTTAATAATCATACCCACAATATAACTGATTTTACGCACATTTTTTGTACCTTTGCAAATATGAATAAAGCCAAAAATAACCTTTATGTTATTTTACTTATCATGATTTTATCGGGAAGTTGTATTGAACGTCCTGCACTCCCTGTGGTGTATATTGCGCCTAAACCCGTCATCAAACCAATGAATGTAAAAGATGTATGGGTATATCAGGGGAACAATAAAGTTTTAGGTGGTTATGAATTGGATTCACAATTGTATATCCCTGTTCAAAACAAAGAAGACAAGCAATTCACCTTTGTTGGTGGTGTTTGGGAAGATGGGTTAAGTTCTTTGCATGCTATATATCCATTCTGGAAACCTTACACGGCTACACTCAAATTAGACAAAACTGAAATAAAAGATGCAGAACCCGTATCTCTGAAATTTGAGTATATTTCTACAGCTAAGGAAGCTATTTATCCAGGAAGTACAAGTATAGAAGGCGAAAATTTTGACCGTACCTCACTCGCTTTTGATACACTTACAGGCAGTACAGCTGTTTTGGTCAGACAAAACTATGAGGTATATGAAGGCGTGTATGCAGGGCATATTCAACTCAATAGCACCAATAATTACATTGAAATTATTACGCAAAAAAATGAAGAAGGCATGAGTATCCCCCTACCCAGTACTTGTTGGTTAGAAATCACTTACAAGTCTGATGTAAATATAGATGTGGTCGTTTTAGCTAAAAGCACCAGCAGTCCCGACTATGTCATCAACACCAAAGGAGGGCTATCGCCGCGAAATAACTGGACTACGGCTTATATCAATATGAATTATTTGTTAGGCAATGGCATCATTACCAGTCAAACCTACAAATACAAACTCGATTTGCGTGCAAAATTTGATGAGAACCTCGGAAAACCTGTACAGAATGTTTATTTAGACAATATCAGGATACTTTATTTGTAATTATTGTTTAGGAACGTGGTTAGGAAATTCAACAGTAAAAGTAGTGCCACTCAAATAGGTGGAAGAAACTGAAATTTTACCCTGCATTTTTTCTAATACTTGTTTTACAATATACAAGCCCAGACCTGTACCCGGTGTTTTTTCCGTAGCTCTATAAAACATGTTGAAAATTTTCTCAATATGTTTTTCTTCTATACCAATGCCATTATCGGTTATTTCTATACGTACATTATTAGGGTCAATATTCATACTTAACTTAACCCAGTTTTTGGGCTTATGTACATCATGGTAATGAAAAGCATTACTTAACAAATTTTGGAGAATCATTTTTAACCTCAGACGGTCTGTATACAAGGTAGTATTTTCTTGAATAGCTGTAAAAAACTGAATATGACTAAACGCTGGATTTTGAATATAGAGGCTTGTAATTTCCTGAATATAAGTTTGCAAATTATCTATGGGTTCATAAACAACAGGTAATCTTGAATTGCGTGTATGGATAAGAATTTCCTGAATAAAATCATCTAATTTAACAAGACTTTTCTCCATCATCTGAAAATATTCTTGCAGATTTTTTATTTCATGCTCTTCTTTCGCCAAATATAACAATCCAAGAGTAGAACTTATGGGCGACCTTAAATCGTGGCTTACGCGATAGGCAAACTGGTCTAATTCTGCATTTAAGTCTTTTAAGGATTTATTATGTTCGTCTAAATTTTTCGCAAAATTGATGAGTTTGTCTTCTACTTCATTATTTAGGCTTATGAGTTGCCATACAAAAAAAGTATTGAGTATCAAACAAAGTGTAAAGTTCATGTTTCTTACAACATTACAATCCTGCTCAGAAAGTTTTTGTAACCCAATAGAAATATCCACATAATAACTGAATAAAGCACAGAAAATTGTAAAGAAAGAGTAAAAAATGAGTTTTTTCTTGTTCCTGTTATCAATCAAAAATCCTATTATTAAAAATATAGTTGTGTAATAAATACTTGTAAATGTATTTTTTCCCACAAAATAAATACCCATAGCCAACATGATATTCATCACAATTACATACAATTCTCCTAACCATGAGCGGTAATACTTTCTGTTTATAAGCCAAAAAATAATGATTACAATACAAAAAGAGATAGCCACTGCACTGCTCACATATATACCATGATACAAAGTAGGAAATGCGCTTATAAAAGTAACCAAGATGCCCGCAAGACTAAAATGATGAATAAATTTTTGCTTACGGACATGTTTTTGTTGGGCAATAAAGTCTAAGTAATGACTCTCACTCATACAAAGCAAATAACGGAAAAAAGATTAAATAAACCTCACACTTTACTACTTTTTAATATGAAAAAACTTAACTTAACGTATAAAAATCATACTTTTCTGTGGTATGTAATCGGATAAGTCCTATACTTACCATATTAACAAGAATACGGGAAGCTCTTCTGCGGGAAATATTTACCAACTGGCAGAACCCCTTTAAGGTGATTTTTTCATGATGCGAAAGATATTCTATTAGTCCTTGTTCCAAATGAGTGTACTGCAAAGTAATAGGTTCTTGAAAATGTTCTTTTTTCAGCACTTCTATTACTTCTTTACTGGCTAATACAGATTTGTCTTTGACACGTATGTAAACCCATTTTTTTCCCTCCTCGTCTTGTGCGTAATGAGGTTTATCTGAACTGTTGGGAATAACTACTTCTATCACAATTGTTTTTCCTATCTGATGTTCTATCATTTCTACGTGTACGGGTGGGTGGCAAAAAAACTGAGATGCGGTTTCTATCATGTAACTATCCTCATCAGATTTAATGCCTGCTAAGGTTTTATTGTCGTTTACACCTATGAGAATACTACCCCCTTTGGTATTGGCAAAAGCAACAATAGTTTTAGCAATTTTATATACATTGGAAATGGTTTTCTTAAAATCTAGAACATCACTTTCTCCCTCTAATATTCGCTTTAACAAGGGGTGATACGCTTTCATACTTCAAAAATAACAAAAAATATTGAACTATATATCCGCCATAAGCAAGTTTTTTAGTGGTTCTTATGGAATGACATTTTTAGAACTGTATCAGTTTCTTTAAATCAGCTATAAACTTGTCAAACATTTTAACTTTGCCGCTTTCTTCTATGTCAGTTTCTGTCAAAACGTAACAACCATCGGTATCCATTTCTACAATTGCTCTGCCTTTTCTGACGGATTCATTTATGGTAAGTGTTCCATCTTCATCAAGAGTAATAAAATAAACCTTGATATGTTTGGTAACATCATCATTAGCAAGTTTTAATTTCCAGTAACCTGTTTGAGCAATTCTTTCTCGCAAAGTTACTTTACTTGACAAAACGGCAATAACTTCATAACTTTTAGGTTCATAAATTATCAAATCCACGTCAGGAAGATGACAACCATATTCACCATAGTCTACCAATAGATTACGTTTCACTTTACTTAATTCTTCAGACAGATTTTTACCTTCCGTTTTTCCCAAAACGTTGCCATTGATAATTTTTAAGCCCAAGCAATTTACTTCATCTGTAATAATATATTCAATCAGTTTTTCCAAGTTTTTTCCTTTGAAAGCACGCCATGACTGTTCATGGTCTGGTTCTCTGCCTTCCTCTCGGGCTTTTTGAGCCACAGAACCTGATAAAAAACTGATTTTATATTTTTCTTTTGCTTCCATAAGCAAATTTGAAACATATTTATAGGCATTTTTTCCATACTGACGTTTTTTATTTTCGTACATTTCTATTAAAACCTTAATTGTCATCATTTGTGGAAATTAGTTTAAGATATTGACTTTTAGATAATAAATATACTCCAAGATTAAAATCTGAGTCATCTTTGCTGTAATTGACAACAAATTCTGAAGTATAAACAATAATTCACGAACCATTAAATCTTTACCTTCATAGGGTTTGATTTTAGGTTTGTTTGGATATTTACCATATTTTTTTCATGATTAGAATATATTCAGTTGGATACGCTAGTGTCAAGTTAGTATCTGTTACTTTGGCAAATTGCCCTGTACTGCTATCTCTTGTAGAAGGTAACATTTTAGAAGGAATTTCTCTTTTAATAACATCAGAAACCTCAAAACCAATATTCTGCATTTGTTCTGTAAAAACTTTTGCATTATGAATTTCTACACCTTTGAAATGAGTGTTTCCAATTACTATACATGCTTTTCCATGTAGTTTCAATACCCGATACATTTCTAAAAAAGTTTCATACATATCTGCAAAGTAGTTACGTACTTCACGCCCCTTTTTGTTATTACCCAATTTTGCAACAATTTCATTTGCTAAATTACTATGCAGAGAAGTTTCTCCTCTTTGCGTAGCAGATGACCCGATAAATTTTTTACGGAATGAGGATAGCTCATCTAAATATCCTAACCAATACAAAGGCAATTGATGTAAATCAGCGTATTCATAACTGGTTACATAAGGTGGACTTGTTATAATCAGGTCTACTTTTTCACTTTCACAGGGTAAGGTTCTTGCATCTTGACATGCAATATTTCGGTAATATTCAATATTTTGAGCTACATTTTGAGGTAAAACCTTACAAAACAAGTCGTTTTTTTTAAGCATTTTTTTTGCCTGCTGTAAAAAAGTACTTATAACATCATAATCTTTTTTCTTCAAATCGCGGGTTGGTTTAATACTTTTTTGCAACCAAACAGAACAAAGTTTTAATATCTGTGCAAATGCTACCAAAAAAAAACTCTTAATATCTTCATGCTCAATCTCTAATATCCTGCAAAGCAAAATAGCTAAATGTTCTTTTTGAGTAGGTTTATACCAATAGTCTATTCTTTCGTGAAAATGTAACTTCTGATATGATTTTTCTAAATATAAATCTTTTTTTCCATTAGTACGGCTTTTTAGGTCTATTTCTAACTGTAATAGTTCTTTGGCTACTTCCGTAGATTTAAGAGGCGTAGTTTTTACTTTTGCCACTAAATACGCTATTTCGTTAATATCTGTTCCTATTCCAATTCTTTCATTTACAATACTTTCTAAAACAGTAGTACCGCTTCCCATAAAAGGGTCTGCTATTATATCACCTTTATGGCTATGTTCCCGTATAAGTCTACTTGCCAACTGGGGGATAAATTTAGCGGGGTATGTGTAATAACCATGTGTGATATAAGAAGTGTCTTTTGGAGAGCATTCGGAAAAACTCCATGATTTGTCTATGATAAGGTGGTCAAACATATTGCTAAATTTTTGTTGCAAAGTTAACATTTTTCACAATATAACGAAATACGATTGATAATACCTAAATTTATTTTTTTGGGCGTTCCTGCTTGCTTCGCGGCGCAGTCGGCGTGCTACGGGCTACGCTATCGCTTCGGTGCTTGACGCACCATGCGTGCAAGCACGCATGCCCTCCGCATGCCTAACGCAAAAGAAGTGTTTTTTATGGGGTTGATGAGTTTACCCACCCACCCGCCCCCGAGTTCAAGTGAGGTAAAAAACACTTCTTTTTTATCATATTTAGGTGTTTTTATAGGCTTTTACGAGGGCGGGGGCGAAGCCCCCGCCCTCGTAGTTCATGCTTTATTCCTTTGAAAAAGAACGTATTACAGGGTAAAACAACGTTTTTTTAACTTGGTTTCCGCGTGAGGGATAGCAGCGGAAAGCCCGCAACAGGCGTAGCCTGTGAGGACTTGCAGCGTATAGCCCGACCCGAAGCGCAGCGTAGGGACACGCCCAAAAAAATGATACAATTCAAATAATTACAACAAAACACACAAAAAATTATCGGCTAACCTTTACCAGATTAGCCGATATTTTTGAACACAATGAATATATGTTTTATTTTTTAGGTTCTTCTTTTTTAGGAGCTTCGGTTTCTTTTGGTTTAACGGCTTCTTTTTTACCCTTACTTTTCAAAAATTCTTCTTTTTTCTTTTTTTCCATTTCTCTGTCCCGCACATACAGTCGGTATAGTTTTTCTCTCTCATTAAAATTTGTGTAATCAGGATTGATACCAAGCATACCGTCATAGTTGTAATGTAGCGTGTTAGCAGAATTTTTCTCTGCAAGAGATTGAATATAATGGATTAAATACCATTTGTATTGTTGTGCGCGGGTAATTTTTTCATATTCAGGTAGGGAGTCAAATTGTTTTTTAGTAGGTAATTTTTCCAAAAAGCCTTTTACGAGTTCTACATCTTCTTTACTGAACATAGATTTACCTTGATTGTTAACCGCTGTCGCAAAGGAGTTAAGGAATTCATCAGAAAGGATACTTTTGGTAATAACCATGAAGTTTGCGTCTGCATACACAGGCATAGGACCTCCTGCTATACCCGCAGTTAAATGTCTGTACAATGACCACGAGTCACCTCCCCCTTTGAATATACCGTTATTATAGTTAGCAATTTTGAGTTTACCGCCCCATGCGTCTAAACTGGCGTGGAAACTGTATTGGTCTGCGGCTGATCCATCTGCATGTCCTGCGCCGCCATGACACTGCCAACATTGTTGAATAATATATACAGCACGTCCCATTTTTTCGGTTTCGCGTGTGCGAGCAGGTTCATTTTCGGGGATAATTATTTTTTTACCCGGTTTTTCTTTCGCATAACGAGGTGAGAATGTTTTGATATAGTCAATCACGTACCATTTGTCCACATCAGTCATTTTGTAGCCTACGGTATGGTCGTGCCATGAGGGCATAGAAGAACCTGCCAAGCCTTTTACTAAGCTACGATAAATATCCCAATCTAATGGTAGGGAAGAAGCGTCAGTAGAACGGAACTTGTAGATACCTTGTTCAAAATAGCGAGGTTTAGGTTTAAGGAATGGGTCAGCAGGACCGTTCAGATATACCATAAACTCTCCTTTGCTTTTATTTTTCTTCATTTGAAGGGTATCCCACCATTCTTTTGGACGAGGAAGCATACCGCGGTATTTAAAGTAAATATTCTCCACATTAGGCATAAATATAGCTTGCTTGAACCATGAGAAATCAAATTTGTAGATATTTACTTCCAATTGTTTTAACTTGGTTTCACTGACGTACATATCTATATCCCGTAGGTAATACTGTGCGTCCAATTTTCTGCCTTTGTTATTAGGGTCTGGTTCTACATCTGCTACTTTATCTGCAATAACCATTCTGCCATGGCAACCTGAACATTTATTTTCAAATATAACCTTTCCTTTAGCTATCCTGACGTTCATAGGTTCAGAGGTAATAGCGGTTGGGGTAGCAAGCTCTGTACCCGTAGGAACATTGTAATTTCTCCACTCGCCAATATCTTTACCCAATCTTTGCATATACGCAAGAAGTGCGGCACCGTCTGCATTCATTTTGGGTACGCGTTCTCCGTCTGCATTAAGTTCTGTACCTTCAAATAACCATGTAAAAGAAGGCATCAAACTTTGAGGAACAGTATAACGAGGGTTATAGAAGTGGGCAATATGCCAGTCATCACTTCTTTTTCCGCCCTCACGTGTCAAATCTGGACCGATACGGCGTGTACCAAAAGTATGAGGTCTATCAAAAGCATATTCACCCTCTTGTGATACAGGACCATAATAAGCATTTTCGTTAATAGTAGGTCGCACAAATTGTGAGTGGCAATACCAGCATCCTTCTCTTAAATATACCTTACGTCCTCTTGCTTCTAATTCTGTATATGGGCGTGCATACGCTTTTTCTCCTTTAAAAGTAACGATTTCATCGGTTTGAGTTCCTTTCAAAAGCATAGGTAACACCAACTGAATACCTACCGCAAGAAAGAAGAAACCTACGCCTGCTACTAATGCTATCGCTTTAAATCTCTCTAACATAAATCTTTTATTATTACCTTATTTTTGTATTGTTTCTTTAAGTTCTAATATTTCTTCTATTTCTTTGGTACGTTGTTTAGGTTCAATAAAATCGTCTGTAGGATTAGCTACTTTTTGACCTTTTACGACTGTAAGAATAATATTGATGGCATATAAAATCTGACTTACATCAGAAAGCCAACCAAAGAAAGTTCTCATTTCCCAGAAAGGAACCATAGCCACCATAGAATCTACGAAGTCAATACCAGATGCCCACATCTGACCCTGCAAAGGACCTTGGAAAGTAAGCACTGCCAACATACCTGTCAAACCGATTACTGTAAGCCACCAGTGCCAGTCTGCAAGTGCTTTACTGTATAAACGTCTGCCTGTAACACGGGGAATAACATAATACCCACCTGCAGAAACAAACAAAATAAACGCACCATAGGTAGCCATGTGTGCATGCCCTACCACAAAGTCTGTAAAGTGTGTTAAATCTTGTACAGCTCTGAAAGACTCTAATGAACCTTGGAAAGAACCTAAAAAGTACCAAAACGCTCCCAATAACAAGAAACGAACCGCATGGTTTTGATTAAAACGCTTCCAGTTACCATTCATAGTACCATAGAAATTCTGTGTTACAGTAAGTACAGGCACCATCAATAACCATGAGGTAGCAATGGCTACATCTTGTACCCAAATAGGTAGAGGTGCATACAAGTAGTGGTGCGCACCTACAAAGGGATAGACTAAGGCAATAGTCCAGAAACCTACCAGAGAAAGTCTGTGGCTGTATAAAGGTCTTTGTGCAGTAAGAGGCAGGAAGTAATAAATGGTAGCAAGACCTGCGGGAGTAATAAGTAACCCTACCGTATAATGGAGATACGCACCATGCAAATTCATGTTATCTATCCCTGTGGTAAAGTTAGGGATTACTACATAACCCAATGCTAAGTTCATAGTTGCCCAAATTACCCCAACAGCCAGATACCATAAGGTAACATACATTTTCTCCTCTTTCCTGGTGATAATAGTAGTTAGAACCGTTACAGCAAATAAAACGAAAAATATAAATGTGGGTATAGAAGCGTAGGGGGCAAAGTCTGCTACTTCAATCCCCCCACTGTGTCCAATCATAACAGAGATAAACCCTGTTATAAGAGATAAATTCCAACCTGCATAAATAACCCAACCCATTTTTGGACCGAACGCCATGCGTCTTCCTGTAAGTTTAGGCACCATATAGTAGGAAAGCCCCATAATAAAGGTGGCAAAACCTGCCAACGCCATTCCTGATGTGTGTACAGCACGGAATCTACCGAAGTGTGTCCACATGGAGTGTCCAAACCAAGGTGAGTGAAACTTCATAGCCAGAAACCAGCCTGCCGCTTGCACAATTCCTAGCCATACCGCCGCAGTTACCACAAAAGCCAATACTACAGGTCCGTCTATCAGTTTTACCTGAGGTAAATCTGCAAACACAGCGGACAGCGTACCCGTATTATTTTTTTGCTCTTTGGTATCTGTTTTGATAAATGCTTTTATTGTACTCATAATTGAATATTTGTTTTAATTTTTTATCTGCCTGCAATTTCAAAGTTTAATTCTGTTTTTCCTCCCGCTTTGATTTCTACCTCTTTCTCTACTATGTATGGAGGTTCAAAGGTATAAGAATAGTCACCGTTATCTTTTTTCTCTTTATTAGCTATTTTGTAACCCTCATGCCAAGCACGAATTTTGTATTTCCCAGGAGGAATGTCTTTAAGTTCAAAGTTTCCGTTGTTGTCTGTCAAAACATTGTATGGGTGATTAACGCCAATAAAATAAGCATTCATCCAAGTATGTCCTGCGTCACAAACCATAGGAAATACGCCTGCTTGAGTAATTTCTTTAACGATTTCCTGGTCTTTCAAAGGCATAGCTTCGTTGAACAAGTTATTGGATTTACCTTCATCTGAGTAAGCATGTACGTTGTGCAAGATAGGATCACTGTTTTTAAGTTTAGCTTTTGCACCCACACTTACCAGTTGTATGTGCGGATGATAGAAACAACCTTTTTGGTCAAGCAAAACATCTTTTTTCTCAGGTGCTTTACCCTTAGAGATGTTAACAATAGAAATCCATGTGTTTGCCAACCCGTTACCTGCACCTACAATAATTCTGTCAGATTTGATTTTTCCACCTTTGACGCCACATTTGTCAGCATCTTTAACCACTACAAAATCTTCTACCGAAGGATTGCCTTTAAAGGTAACTTTACCTGATAAAGAACCTCCGTTTTTAACTTCTTCTACTGAGTAGTCCCCAGCAACGATTTCAGTGTTTCCACTTCCACCCGTATTGTTGTCAGAACCACCTTTTTTCTCACCTTTATTTTCCAATGCGGTTTTAAGAGAATCGGCATTACCTGTAACTAATGGTTCTCTAACGGTTTTGCTTTTACAAGCAACAAGACTAACTAAACTAACTGCGATTGCGAAATTGATTATATTTTTCATGTTTAATAACAAAAATTTAAATTTTACTTTGCTTCATTTTTATATTACACTGAACGGGCAGAAGCATACCCGTTCAATGCTTTTATACTATCGGTTACGTTTATTTGGCTGTTTTTTAGGTTGAGGAGTTTTCTTGGCATCTTTTGCCATATCAGAGTTCATGTAGAACAGATAATCTCTGATAGCCTCTCCCTGATATCTTGCCATAGCTTTGGGATCCATTCCGAGTTTAGCCAGGTTGCTGTCAGAAACAGCAGTCGCAGTGTATCCTTCTCCAAAGTAGTTAGGCATGTTTACACCGGGCATTAAACTGGCTGGCCAGCCTATCCATTCATATACATATTGCGGCTTCAGGCGTTCATAAGCCATACCTAAGTTCGGGGCAAGTTTTCCTGCTTTGGTTTGTTCTTCCATAGAAGGTCCGTTGATATAATGACAACTTACGCACTGGAATTTTTCAAAAAGGGCTTTACCCATAGCTACTTTTTCAGGAGTGGTAGGCACGTTCTTATAATTTTCGTAGTTCACGTGTTTTTTCTTGATGGCAAGAAAGTAGCGAATTGCATATCCCCATTCTTCGTCAGAATGCTGGAAAGAAGGCATACGTACTTTTATCCATGGGCGGACACCATGTCCATCAAGTTTTGGATTATTGAAGAATTTGAGTAACCAGTCTTCCTGTGTTTTGATTCCCTGATGCGTTAACAAAGGAGGTCTATTAGCGGGTTCAGTTATTTGCTGATGAATGTAAGCACTCTTGTAATCTTCAATCTGGTGGCAACCAATACAGTTGTTATCTCTTACAAAGTATTGACCTGCGTCATAATTTGCGGTAATATCATTGTAATGGGGTTGATATTGAGGGCTAACCTTACGGTTCGTCCAGCCTTTAATAGCTACTGCAATAGCTTCTACTTCTGCTTCATTAAGCCCAAAATTAGGCATCATCAATGGAATACGATTGGTAGAGTATTGGCGTGGGTCACGGATTTTACCTTTAATCCAACCTTCCCAGGTATGTCCTACGTTGTAGTGATCACCACGGACGGTATTTCCAAAGTCAAACTCATGAGAGGTTTTATCAGCTTCTTCTGTTAAGGAAACACTCACGTTGGTAAGTTTGTTGATGTCCTCCCGTATGTTATGACAACCATAACAGCCAAGCATTTTAACCATTTTTTCTCCATTGGTGATGTTATTGGCATCTTTAAGTGCCGCCATGTCTACAGGCTTGAATTTATGTTTGTCAGACTTTTTGAGGGTCATCAGGTATGCAGTAATGTCTGACGCTTCTTGCTCATTCAAGCGAAGGCTTGGCATTTTTGTTTCAGAATAATAGTGTTTAGGATTGATAAGCCAATCATATAACCAATCTTCATTTACTTTTGTACCTACTTTATTCAAGTTAGGACCAAAACCCGCACCTTCACGCAGAGCAGGAGTTTTAGAGATTGCCGCCCAATCTACTTTATCTACGCTATGGCAACCTGTACAACCAATTTGTAAAGTAAGATTTTTACCATTGGAAACATCACCTTTACCTGGGTATTTAAGCGGTTTGTAAGTAGTATCTTTATCTGTCAGACTGCTAAGGAATGCTGTGATATTACGTGCATCTGCTTCGTCAAGATAGAAGTTAGGCATTTTGGTATGGGGGTAGAAATCTTTTGGATTGAGTAACCAATTATATACAAACTCAGGGTTATCTTTTTTCATCACATAAGCCAGATTTGGTCCTACTTTGCGTACAGGGTATTTTTCCTGATTAGGCAAAGCATGACAACCATTACAACCCAGGTCAAATACAAGTTTTTTACCCAAAGAAACCGTTTCACCCATAGGTAAGTTAATCGCTGTGCTATGGCAACTCTGACAACCTGATTCTACAAATTTACCTTCTACAAGAGGTCTTTCCCAGTGGTGGTCATAGTCTGGTTCACCATGACGGGAGTGTGCGTGAGATGCCTTCAAAGCTCTGCCTTGACCCGCATGGCAGCTTGTACAACCCATTTTTTCAATGTTATGTACTTTCATAATTTCAGGGCTGTGGTACTGTAAGGGGTCTTTACGAATAGCAAGTTTATTACCAGATACTCTTACTTTTCCTTTATTATGTTTTGCTACTTCTTCAAGAATTTTTTTCTGCTCTTCAGGTTTTTTAGCTTGATATTCATCTGCACTCACTTCAGTATGGAACTTCCAGTGCATTTCTGCAAATTCTTCATACGTTACCTCTTTGAACTGTCCTTTGTAATACTTTTCGCTGTATAAAGAGTCATTCCATGCCGTATGACAACTTTGACAACGATCTACGTCCATGTTGTACTCACCAAAGTTATTGGTGCTGTAATTGCGCATAATTACCTGATGAACTTTTACCTTTTTCTCATTATAGGCTTTTTTTGCTGTTTCAATAGCAACTAATTTTCCTTTAAGAGATTCGATTTTTGCATCTAGCTCGTTGATAATTTTCTCATATTTATCCAACTCTGCTTTTTTCTCATCACGTTTTTTACGGGTTTCTTCTACTTGTCTTGTTTTTCCTTCTATCTGAACCTTATAGTTATCCAACTTAGCTTTAATTTTTTTTGCAGTACTAAAATCATTCTTTTTGAGTGCCTCTGTGTAAGCATAATAATCTTGTGAGTCATAAGCCTTAATATCTGCCAATTCTTTGCCGAACTCACGGAGTTGGGTAGCTAACTTATAGTACTCATCTGAAAGTTTTACATATGCAGGATACTTGCGCAAAGAATCTTTGGCACGTGCTTTTGCACCTTCCAACTCTGCTAATCTTTTACGAAAAGCCTCACCGTTTTTGGTTTCTGTGGCATTTCTAAGGGAGTCTGCGATTTTTAACCCTGTGGCTTTATACTCATTTATCCATTTTTTCCATGGGCGGCGTTCTTTTCCTGAAAACTCATTAAAAGCCGCATAAACAGTGGACAAAAAGAGTAAACCAGAGAAAAGCATATATACTGTTGCATAATTACGTGTTTCCACAGGATCTTTGGCAAGTCCACGGATATTACGCCAACTCATTTCTTTCATAGCAATCTTAACATCAGTACCTAACTGTGTAAGACTTTCGCGAATGTTATTTCCGATATTTTTGAAAAATGTCTTCATATTGTTGTTTTATTCTCCTTTCAGTTAAAAGTTAATCCATGGGGTTGAAAGTACATATTTCACGTCTAATGTAAGCCTCAAGATAATTTTGATAGGCATCGTCATACAAGTAAGTACAAAGAAAGAAACTGTGCCGTATCGAAGCGGTCCGAGTTTTTTAACTATATCTTTATCTTTGGTAGTGCGGGGAAGTACTACTTTTCTTAACAAGATATCTCCGGCTACATAGTAGCCTACAATAGAAAGCAAGCCTATTGCAACATGCCCGATATTCATGGAACCATCAACATTTTTTGCAGGGAATTTACCAAAAAGTTCGGGCCAATCTCTACTATTGGCGGCAACAACCTTATGAGCATCCCATTCTTCCCATGGGAAGAAGAAGTTCCAACCTGGTCCTCTTAACAAAGTACCAAGAACTATCAAAAACACCCAAAGAATCAAGAACCCAAATAAGAAAAATCCGATAGCAAAACGGCGTTCTTTCCATGTATAATACCCATTTCCTTTAGGATTAATATCCACATAAGGAATTGCCATAAGACCTGCCTGAATCAAAAATGGGAAGACAATACCTGCTAACCATGGGTCAAAATATACAAGCATTTCCTGCAGACCTAAGAAATACCATGGAGCTTTGGAGGGGTTTGGTGTTCTGCCCGGATTAGCAGGTTCTTCCAACGGAGCATCAATACCTACACTCCATACTGTAAGAATAAGAATAACTACCACAGAGGTAAGGAATTCAATTCTTACCAAATAAGGCCATACTTGAACACGGTCCGTCATACTTGCTTCAATAGGTGCAGCTAAACGGTCATTGCGAATAGCTTTACGCATAGACTGCCATGTATAGAAAATTACCAATCCTAACATACCAATAATAGGTACATTGTCGGGAAGTGAAACTAAATGCCAAAAATTCTTTAAACCTTCTTGCATAATAAAATTAGTTTGGATTTTATGAATGAATGATAAATTGTTTTAATGATGGTCGTTATTATTATTATGATTTTTGTTGTGGTCATTGGAATTGTCGTGATGGTCATCATGAGAATGAGAGTCATCTCCACCCTTGATATTCTGTTCAGCCGCTTGGTCAATAGCATTAATCAGGTTAGAGAGTTTGGTACTTGTTTTTTGTTTGAGGGTATCCAAATCTTTTTTAACCACTTCTTTAAAGTTTTGTTCTCCTTCTGTCTGTTTGAAACCTTCCACGTATTCATATTTAGGTAAGTGGTCTACAACAGATACTTTGAGTTTGCTGGCATCAGTAACTGCCTTGTGAAATTCAATCATTGGAGGTCCTGAAATACCACCATCTTTACGGATACGCCAGAAGTGTACCGCTAAAAGTACAGCTGTTACAATAGGTAAAAATACAGTATGCAATACATAGAAGCGTAGCAATGTAGGTGCGCCCACTTCTGTTCCTCCCAAGAGGATAAAGCGAACATCTGCATCAGGAGCGCCGCCAAAACCTACCAATTGGTGGAATTCAGGAGCAAAAGGTCCTGCATGTCCAAGGAAAGGTACAGCACGTGCCATGTTAGAACCTACCGTAATAGCCCAAATTGCCAGCTGGTCCCAAGGTAAAAGATACCCTGTAAACGAAAGGGCTAAAGTTAAAACCAAGAGATTAACTCCAATTACCCAGTTAAATTCACGGGGAGGTTTATATGAACCTGTTAAAAACACTCTGTACATGTGCAACATTACACAGATTACCATAGAGTGTGCCGCCCAGCGGTGCATGTTACGGATAAAAGCACCAAAAGGTACGTCATGCATAAGTTGTTTCATATCATTATAGGCATACTCAGAAGTAGGTCTGTAATAGAACATTAAGAGAATACCTGTTACTGCTGTTACAATAAAAAGTAACAAAGTAATTCCCCCCATACCCCACGTGTAGCCTACATCAATAGCATGGCGGCTTACGCGTGTAGGGTGCAGGTGCAAGAACACGTTGTTTACAATTTGTAAAGCACGGTTACGTTTATTATCTTTATAGTCATGGCGAAAAATAGAGGTATAGATTTGTCCTTCATAAAATTGTTGTGCCAAATCTTTTTTACCCCCGTCTGCTTTCACGACTTGTCTTTTATTAGGTACTTTAATGATGTCTGACATATTTTTGTTGTTATTAAAAGTTTAATTAAATAATTTTAGACTATCCTTTGAATGGTAAAAATGCACCCGGTTGATCCCACTGTCCTTTTTCTCCTAAGAAAGCAATAGCCTTGTTTATGAGAATTTGCCCGTCACTATCTAAGGTGATTTTAAATCTTTCCAACGGTCTTGGTGCTGGACCCTCAAAATTCACGGCTGTTTCTTTAGGGTCTGCCATAATTCCGTAGAAACCACTACCGTGACAAGGACACTTGAATTTGTTTTCAGCAGGTAACCACCTTGGTGTACAACCCAGATGCGTACATACTGTACTTTGTGCAATAAATCCATCTTTAGTACGGATAATCCATACTTTTTGAGTAGATTTAAATCGCTCATCTACTGTACCGGGTGTATATTCACTCGGAAAGCCTGCTTTGAAAGACTTTGAAGGCTCATAAATAGCACGATTGAATAAGCCTCTTACAGAACCGAAAACAAACAAACCAAAATAACCAAAGAATGAACCCCACGCAATTTTGCTAAGAAAACTTCTCCGGTTACCAAAATATAAATGTTTGTCTTCTTCTACAACCTTTTGTGTAGATGCAGAATTTTCTGCTTTTACTACTTCTTGTGTATTGTCTGCCATGTTATATTTATTTTTATATGTATTATTCTCCACTTAAGTTACCTGCGGTTAATAAAACCCCACGCTCTGCTATTTCTTCATCTTCTAAAACTGCTTCTTCAGGTACTAATTCTCTGTTAAACATCTGAATTACGTCCCAAGGGCAAGGTTTAGCACACCATGCACAACCTGTGCATTGCAACAAATCCACTTGACAAATAGATGACACCATAGGGTCATCTGTGAATGGATTAGGTACTTTCACGATAGCATCGAACTCACAGAATTCCATGCATACCATACAGCCCGTACAGCCTGTAGCATCAATTACTGCTACTCTTTTTGACAATCTGTCTATTTTACTCATACTCAATGAATTTAAATTGTTTTTACTTTCTTACTTGCTCTACACTCTTTCCACTCATGCAAATTACTATATCATTTTTCAAATATCAAAACTTATCTTACATTTTTTATAACATTTTTGGTGTTCAGGAGTTTCTTATTTTCAATAAAAATTGAAAATTGATGCAGGTGCGAAAATACAAAAAATATCATATATGTCAAATAAATTTTTACTTTGATAGACATAAACATAATTTTTATTCTGTTTAGCCCGTTTTGGATAAAGGAAAATAAGTGTTATTAGCTAAATGTATATTGATTTGAAAGTTTAATATGGTATTTTTTATGGGCGTGTCCCTGCGCTATCGCTTCGGGTCGGGCTATTCGCTGGTAGAGACGTGGCATGCCACGCCTGTACTTCATTCGCTAACGCTCATTGCGGGCTTTTCGCTGCTATCCCTCACGCGGGAATTTTCATGGTATTGATTGTCATTATTTTAGTAATTTCGCGTTCAAATGGCAAAAAAACTCATTTGTTTTGATTGGGCAATCAAAAGGTTACTTCGCAACAAAGCGAATTTTGTGGTTTTAGAGGGTTTTTTATCTGAACTTTTGTTTGATAACATCAAAATTGAAAA
>Ga0272446_1004088_pt1 | contig 17641 bp, 16 predicted proteins | sample YNPCB0061_FD_194587 | JGI IMG/M metagenome (GOLD analysis project Ga0272446, IMG submission 194587) | Hot spring microbial mat communities from Yellowstone National Park, WY, United States - YNP-CB-006-1 | ecosystem: Environmental > Aquatic > Thermal springs > Hot (42-90C) > Sediment | place... | reverse complement strand
GCAGTGCCGCCTTCGCCCCTCCTAACATTGGAGGGGTGTCCGAAGGACGGGGTGGTTTCGCCCCTCCTAACATTGGAGGGGTGTCCGAAGGACGGGGTGGTTTCGCCGCCCTCCGCATCCCTCACGCTCTACCAAGTAACGCAAGCATCACTACTAACTTTAATCTCTAAGAACTAATTGTATCTAAGGACATCTTCTTCTGAAATTGTTGAATAAATTCCCAAAAAGCCGATAAATTATCTGTTCCTGAGTGGGTATTCAAAAAATCCCTAATAACATTTTTACACTCTTCAATTATCCTCGAATCTCCAACAATATCAATAGTATGGAATTCGGGCAAACCACTTTGCCTCGTACCTAAAAAATCACCAGGTCCTCGAAGTTGTAAATCCATTTCAGAAATTTTAAAACCGTCTGTATATTTTTCCATCGCTTCTAATCTTTTTTGAGTAGTAGGATTTACTTTATAAGGAATTAAAAAACAATAAGATTGGTGTTCACTCCTTCCCACTCTACCACGTAATTGATGTAATTGAGAGAGACCAAAACGTTCAGCATTTTCTATAACCATAATGGTTGCATTAGGAACATCTACACCTACTTCAATGACGGTGGTGGAAACTAAAATTTTGGTTTCACCTTTTTTAAAACGTTGCATTTCAGTTTCTTTATCTTCGGGCTTCATTTTGCCGTGTACAATTCCTACCAAAACATTAGGAAAACTTCTTTGAATGGCTTCGTAGCCTTGTTTCACAGCAATCAAATCCAATTTCATGGATTCCTCTACTAACGGGTAAATAAAATAAACTTGCCTACCGTTTTGTATTTCTTTTTTAATAAAACCAAACAATTGAAGCCTTTGTGCTTCAAGAACCACTTTAGTTTTAATAGGTTTACGCCCTTTGGGTAACTGGTCAATAATAGAGATTTCTAAATCACCATAAAGAGTTAGTGCAAGGGTTCTTGGAATAGGTGTAGCCGTCATTACCAAATGATGTGGATAAATTACTGAATTTTTTTTCCAAAGTTTTGCTCTTTGTTCTACACCAAATTTATGCTGTTCATCTATGATGGTTAAACCTAAATTCGCAAATTGAACATTTTCTTCAATGAGTGCATGAGTACCGATGATAATATGAATATTTCCATTTCTGAGCCCTTGATTTATAATTTTTCTATGTTTTTCTTTTGTTGAGCCTGTTAATAATGCCACTGAAATGTTTAAGTTTTGTGACCATTTTTCAATCGTATGATAGTGTTGTAAGGCTAAAATTTCAGTCGGTGCCATTAAAGCACATTGGTAACCGTTATCAATAGCCATTAACATAGAAAAAAAAGCAACAATGGTTTTCCCAGAACCTACATCTCCTTGAACTAAGCGGTTCATTTGATAAGGCTTTAAACAATCATTCCGAATTTCTTTGATAACTTTTTTTTGGGCATCCGTTAATTCAAATGGCAAATAATGATGATAAAAATTTAGAAAATTCTCACCGACTTTTGTGAATATTGGTGCCTTTGTTGTTTGATAGTTCTTTCTTTTTGCTTCCATAATCCATTGAAAAGCAAGCATTTCTTCATATTTAAAACGAAGCAATCCATAGTCTGGTTGTTGAATACTTTGTGGTTGATGTAAATATTGAAACGCAGTTTTTCTATCCAATAAATGGAGTTTTTGAACAAAAATTTCAGGAAGAAATTCATAAAATTCATTTTGAGCAATTTCTAAAAGATACTCAATTACGGAAATAAAAAATCGGTTATCGATACCATTTTTCTTTAAAACATCAGAACCAGGATAAATGGGTACAATTTTCTTAAAACTACCTTCGTTATCTAATTTTTCAATTTCAGGGTGACTAAAATTCGGAGCACCTTGTATCCATTCCGGTTTACCATAAAGCATAAAAACATCTTGGTTATTTTGAAACCTTTTTTGTATCCATTCAATTCCTTGAAACCAATGGATTTGAGCAAATCCGGTTCCATCGGAAAATATTGCAGACAATCGATATTTATTATTTTGGTTATTTTTAATCACTTTCAATTGAGAAATTTGACCAACTAAGGTAATCGGTTCTGAGTGTTCATAAGAAAGTTTTGATATAGTCATTAAATTAGAACGGTCAACATAACGACGTGGAAAGTACATTAACAAATCTTCATAATTAACTATATTAGCTTGTTGCTTAAGTATTGAAGCTTTTAAAGGACCTACTTTTTTTAAAAATTGTATATCAGTTTGCCAAAATTTACTCATTTTTTAACGAAATGCATCTATAAATTGTTTAACTTGATATGAACCTTCTGTGCTTACCACAATTGAAACTACATCAAAACGACAAGGGCAGTTTTCCAACTTTCTTTCATACAAATAAGATTGAGCTGCAATTTTTATTCTTTTTTGTTTCTCTTTATCAACTGAAACCTCTGGAAAAATCCAAACCTCTGAACTTCTGGTTTTAACCTCCACAAAAACAATTTCTTGCAAATTAAATGCTATTAAATCAATTTCGTTTTTTTCAAAACGGTAATTGGTATCCAGAATTACATAGCCTTGTTCTGTATAAAGTTCTCTTGCGATTTGTTCACCTTTTTTTCCGAGTTCTAAATGGCTCATAGGAAGCAAATGTAAAAAAATTATTCAAAAATTTAGTATAAAAATTTTTTGTTTGATTAATAGGGCTTGCCCCTTGCACGGTGTACCATCTCGCAAAGGCAGTGCCGCCTTTGCCCCTCCTAACATAGGAGGGGTGTCCGAAGGACGGGGTGGTTTCGCCCCTCCTAACATTGGAGGGGTGCCCGAAGGACGGGGTGGCTTCGCCGCCCTCCGCTTCCCTCACGCTACATTAAGTTCCGTATGCTAACTTATATTACTGAAAATTGCTTAAATTTAAAGTAATGCTTTTTTCTTACCTAATTCAAAGAAAATTGATGCTCGTTAAATTTTTTTTACTATTCATTTGTCATTTTCAAGAATTAATTACTAATTTTGCGGTCTTAAATTTTTTAAGAAAATGGGAAGTAAATTATTAACAAGAACATTGAAAATTTACAGATTAAGAAAAATAAAGTCTGTGAAAAGAAAAGTGCGCCCCAAAACTAAACTTCATGGACGTAGTTTACAGCAAATCAATAAACCTGTAATCGATAGATTAGAAGCACTACTAAAAAATCAATAAAAAAAGCCTAATTTTAGGCTATTTTTTCATTCAAAATTTTGTAAATGAAATATCATTTGATAGCGATTGGTGGTAGCATCATGCACAATTTGGCTATTGAGCTAAAAAATCTCGGTAACCAGGTTACAGGTTCTGATGATATTATCCAAGACCCAGCTTTCTCTAATTTAAAAGAACATGGAATTCTTCCGGAGAAGTTGGGTTGGTTCCCTGAAATGATCTCAAGTGATATTGACGTAGTGATTGTAGGAAATCATGCAAAAGCTGATAACCCCGAGTTACTAAAAGCCAAAGAATTAGGTTTAAAAATATGTTCTTTTCCAGAATTTATTTACGAACATGCCAAGCATAAACAAAGAATTGTAATTGCAGGTTCTCATGGAAAAACTACGGTTACCTCTATGATTTTGCATGTTTTAAAACATTTGAACTACCCAACAGACTACTTAGTAGGCGCCCAGTTAGAGGGTTTTGAAACGATGGTAAAACTATCTGATGCACCCATTTTTGTTATGGAAGGTGATGAGTACCTTACGGCACCTTTTGATAATCGACCTAAATTTTTGGTTTATAAACCCCATCTTTTAGTTTTGACAGGCATAGCATGGGATCATATCAACGCCTTTCCAACGGAAGAATCTTATTTCCAATCCTTCGATAAACTTCTTAAAAGCCTTGAAAAAGCTACTCATATCGTTTATAATGATAATGATAAGCATATCAAAAATCTTATCAAACCCTATCAAAAAGTCGAGTCATTTTATTTTATTCCCTATAAATCTTTGCTAACTACTAAACAAAAAAATCAAACGTATTTAAAACTAGAAAATTTTTTAACACCTATCCAATTTTTTGGTGAACATAATTATTATAATGCTTCCGCAGCATGGGAGGTATGTCAATTATTAGCGATTAAAGCGGAGGAATTTTGTAAAGCAATGGTAACTTTCAAAGGAGCTTCAAAGCGTTTAGAGATTGTTTATCAAGACCAATGGAATACTATTATTAGTGATTTTGCGCACAGTCCATCGAAAGTAAAAGCTTCATTGGAAGCAGTAAAAAGCCATTTCACATCTAAAAATACCAAAATTTTACCCGTCTTAGAATTACATACTTTTTCTTCCTTAAATCTAAATTTCATGAAAAATTATCGAGGAGTTTTTAGAGGATTTTTTCATAAAGTTGTTTTTATAGATAAAGCAATTGTAGAAAATAAAAATATGAAACTACCAACACCAGCAGAAGTCAATGCAGCTTTTGATGAAAAAGATATTGAAGTGGTTTATGATAATGACCATTTAAAACAAGTACTTATCCAATTTAAAAAAGAAAATAATGTTTTTCTTTTTATGAGTAGCGGCAACTTTGGTGGTTTCAATTTTCTGCAATTGGTTAAATAATGAAAATTTTTGGACGTTATTCAGATATTAATAAATCCAAACAACAATTAGCTGATTGGAACGCTGCTTGTGAATTATTTGAAAATAAAAATTACTTAGAAGCTTTTCAAAAACTACTAAACTACATTCAAAATGACAATTCACCTACCGTAGAATATCAATTAGATGGTTCTGTCATTAATTTTAAGGTTAGCCATAATTTTTTAACTTTAAAAGGTGAATTTACTACTGAGGAAATGGTAGTTTCTTTGCACATAGCAACATTAAACCAAAAACCATTACCCCTCATGAGAAAAATTCTTAGTTTGAATTATGAACACAATTATTCAAGGTTTTTGATTGTAGAAAATCAATTAGTTTTAAAAGGTAATTTATCACAAGTAGAATACAATCCTTATACGATTTATAATTTGATACAAGAAGTTGCTCTAAAAGGAGATTTAGCAGTTAATGGTATTTTAATAGAAAAAGCTAGGGGAGATCAATTAGAAGGAGTTGAATTAAGTCTTAAAAAGCCTTCTGATGATTTTGAACTTACTCTTGAACACAAATGGAACTTACTGAATGATTGGATTACTAAGACTTTAACTCGTTCTAAGGAAATTAGTTCAAAGGCTATTGCAGGAGGAGCTTCTTATTTGCTTTTAAATTTAGCTTATAGAATCGATTATTTCCTTAACCCAACCGGACCTTTGCAATTATCTATTGAAAAAATTAATAATGATTTTTTTGCTGATGATAATTTATTGGCAGAAGAAAAAAATAAAAAATTGATAGAAACTTACCAATTTATACTAAATAAGCTCAGTCAATTCTCAAAACAATATTTTTTTACCAATTTTCCTTATTCTTTTTCATTTACTTCCAGCACTAAAATGGATGCTATTATAAGCCATTTCGCAAAATCTTTAGATAATTATATTTGGTATCAAGAGAATAATTACAGTGATATTGCCTTAGAATGTTTTGAATACGGTGTTTTGTACAATACTTTTAATTACAAAATACCAGAGGTATTAGAGGAATTATTTGAGATGTTTTTAGTAATTCTAAATTCTCAAAGGATTCAGACATTGAAATACCCTGTTGAATTATACAGTAATGAACTCAAATTTTTAATAAAGCCAAAGTTTTTAGGTATTTTTGGAAAGGAAGAAAAATCTCATTTTAATATTCAACTCATTCAAAATAAGATACAACAAATCAATAACCGTTATAAGGTTCAATATCCTAAATTTCAATTCCGATGGGAAAATTTAGTTTTTGATAACCTATTGTCATTTGCCATTAGCTTTACAAAAGAACTAAATGCTTGCGATTTTAATACATACAACAGTACACCATGACCAATCAAGAACTTATTAATTTATTTCAACCGGTTATTATTCAAATAACTACCCCAAAAGGAACAGGCACAGGCTTTTATTTAAAACCATTTCATTTGATAGTTACTAATGACCATGTTGTAGATGGAAATAGTGAAGTAGTCATCAGTGGAAAATTGTTTCAAGATACTTCTGCTAAGGTATTATTCATGGACTCAAAATATGATTTGGCTTTTATTGAACCTCCAATGGAAGTAGAATTTCCCGAAGTCAAATTATCAGAAAATAAAGTGAAAGATGGACAAACAGTTGTTGCGATTGGTCATCCTTATGGTTTAAATTATACAGCTACACAAGGAATTGTATCCAAAGCAGAGCGTCTTCAAAATCAAATATATTTCATTCAAATTGATGCTGCCATTAATCCAGGCAATTCCGGTGGACCGTTGTTAGATACTCATGGTAATATAATCGGAGTGAATTGTGCTGCTATAAAAGGCGGTGATAACCTCGGATTTGCTTTGCCTGTCCGTTATTTAATTGAGGATTTAAAAGAATATCAACCTCATTACGGAAAATTTATTTTGAAATGTTATAGTTGTGAAACTTTGATTTCAGAAGAAAATATAGACAAAGAAAATCCTGAATATTGCCCTAGTTGTGGTGCGAAAATTCATTGGCCATTAAAAGAAAATGCTTTCTATGAAGCCTCCGGAATTTCCTTAGAAATTGAAAAAGTTCTTCAATCTTTGGGTATAAATGTAAAAATTGCTAGAAAAAATACGAACTTTTGGGAAATCAAAAAAGAAGGTTATAAAATTTATGTAACCTATATTCTTCAAACTTATTACATTACAATGGACGCAGTTCTATGCAGGCTTCCTAAACAAAATATCGGGAAGGTTTATGAGTATCTACTGATGGAAAACAATACCCTAAAACATGCATGGTTCAGTTTAAAAAATCAAGATATTATTTTAGCTAATTTAATTTATGACCAAGATTTTACTCCTGAAATCGCAACATTGAAATGGAAAGAAATCTTAGAAAATTCCGATAATTACTACAAAACTTTGATTAACGATTATGGTTGTATTCCTTTAATAGAAGATGACTCGGAACTTTTTATGGATTAATTTTTGGGTTCTTATTTTGACCAATCAGGTTTTTTCGCAAAATTACCAATGGAATGTAATGAATACTTTCCCCGGTTCAGAAGATATCACATGGGACAAACAAAATCAAATGGCTTTTATTTCTTGTAGCGAAAGAAGAAAAAAATCAACGCTTTATAAAGAAAATGGCAAAATTTTAGGTTATCATAACCAAAAAATTATGAACCTCCATGACCATTTAGATTTTCCTTTTAGACCTCACGGTATAAGTTATCTACCCAGTCAAAATCAACTTTACGTTATTAATCACAGAAGTAAAAAATATACGACTATTGAAATTTTTCAATTTTATCCTGATTACCCAAAATTAGAGCATATTAGAACATTAGAACACAAAAGTTTTATTTCTCCCAATGACCTGCATGTAATAGATAACGAAAAATTTTACTTTACTAATGACCCCAACTGTCGTTCTTTTTTTTACTTAATTACTCATTTTATTTTTCGTTGGAATACAGACAAAGTTTATTTTTATGATAACAATAAAACCACTTTGTTTTGTAAAATGAATTATCCCAATGGAATTATTCAAATTGACGAGAATCTATTGATTAGCTCTATTTACAAAAGAAGAATTGAAGTTTATGATTTAAAAGGAAAAAGAATTCATAGTATTCGCTTAGATTCTTCTCCTGATAATTTAGAAATTGATGAACAAAATCATTTATGGACAGCTACGCACTTAAATTTTAGAAAATTTATTAAACATTTAAAAGACAGTACAAAAGTTTCACCTTTTAAAATTTATAAAATAGAAAATCCTTTATCACAAGCCTATCAAATTTTATCTATAAAAGTAGAAGAAAATGGATTTTCTGCGGCAAGTGTAGCAGCACCTTTTCGAGAAACTGTTTTGGTAGGTTGCGTTTTCGATGGAAAAATTTTAGTTGGAAAGAAAAAATAAAAAAAGTTTATAACTTTGCAATTTTAATAAACCAATATGCCAATATGGAAAAAAATTTACGGGAAAATGGGAGTGATTTGGTTTGGTTTTGGTTTTATATTTTTTATGTTAATGATTTTTCCTTTTCAGTATTTTTTGTTAAAAAAAGAAAAAAAAAATGTTACTCATACTTTAAATAAAATTTGGGGAAGATTTATTTTGATTTGGGGGGGTATTAGAGTAAAAATACATAATTCGCATTATATCCAACCTAAACAAGTTTATGTGATTACTCCTAACCATAAAAGTTATTTAGATATTCCCGCGTGTCATTTGCTTCCTTTGAAGCAGTTTCGGTTTATAGGAAAAGCTGAGCTTAATCATATTCCTATATTTGGTTGGATGTTTCAGAGGTTGCATATTCCTGTACAACGAAACCAAGCTTCTGCTGCTGCAAGAAGTTTTATTATGAGCCAGAGAGTATTGCAATCGGGAGTTTCTATGGTTATTTTTCCTGAAGGTGGAATAAAAAGAGGTCAATTTTTAGCTCCTTTTAAAGAAGGTCCTTTTTTGCTTGCTATTCGTTTAAAAATTCCTATTCTTCCACTTGTTATTATCAATACTAATAAAATTATGCCCGATACCGATAACTTGTATTTTTTTCCTCTTCAAACCATTCATTTACATATTTTAGAACCTATACCAACAGACAATATGACAGAAAATGACTTAACTACTTTAAAAGAAAAAGTTTGGAACTTGATTCACGATAATATGATAAAACAAAGAGCTTAATTTTTTTGCTCATGAACCCTTTTTTCATTACTTTGATTCTTTCCATTATCACCAATCTTATTATAAAACCCGCTTGGGTTTTTACAGAAAATAAAATTCAAGACCATCTAGGACACCAACAAATGGGTTTTTTTGCTGCAATTTTTGCATTTTCGGGTATTTTTTTGGTATTATCCGATTTAGGAATGAGCCAATGGAATGTGAAAGAATTTTCTGGTAAAAAAGATTTATTAAACCAAGAATTGAGTAAAATTTGGGGTTCCAAGTTTTTATTATCCCTTTTATTTTTTATCGTATCATTATTTTTTGCTTTCATTTTGGGTTATTCCTTTGAACATATTCGATGGCTATTTTGGATAGTTATCTATCAAATTTTGATTTCTTCTATTCAATTACAAAGAGCACAATTACAATCTTTACAATTATTTCGTACTGATATCCTGTTAGGAAATTTAGACAAAGCCATTTTACTAATTTTATGTTTGTTCTTATTACAAACGCAACAAATGAATTTTATATTTTTTATTGATTCCCTTCTTTTGTCTGCTTTAATACCTTTTATTTTGGGTGGTTTTATTCTAAGTAGGTATTTAAAAATCAAAAAACTAAATTGGGATTTTCAATTTTTAATAAATACTTCCAAAGAATTTTTGCCTTTTGCTATTATGACCATACTATTTTCTACTAATGAAAGGATCAATCAAGTCTTGATTGAGAAAATTGCAGGAGAAACTGAATCCGGTTTATTTGCAGGTGCTTATCGTTGGAACAATGCTATTGCTATGTATCTATGGACTATTTTGCCTATATTTTTTGCTAAATTTTCTCATAATAAGCTGGACCCCCCTCTAAACCAATCCTTATTTCATTTAGGTTGGGTAATCGTTGCAATTCCTATACTTTTTGTTGCTTTTTGGGTACAATTCTATGGCGAAATTTTGTTTATACAATTTTCCAATAGCAACTCTGCAGAAATACAAAAAATGTTTTTATTGTTGAAAATATTAATTGCTACTGTAGCATTAAATGCTTGTTTCAATATCTTTTCTACTTGGCTTACGGCTTCTGGTTTTGTACATCAAACGAACAAAATTTTGTTTATTGCGATGTCCTCTAATTTCTTTTTATCTTTTATCCTCATTCCTTTATACAAAAGTGTAGGAGGGAGCGTGGCTTTGTTAGCAGCATTTATTATTCAATCCTTAGGATTTTTTTATTATTTTCTAAAACACAAAAATTTTAACTTAGAACCTAAAATATTTATTAAATCTGTTTTCGTATTAATTAGCGGAATTTTTTTATTATTTTTAGGATACAAAATAAACTTACATTGGTTTTTGAACACGGTTGTCTGTATTGTATGGATAACGGTATTTTTGTTTGCGATGAAGTTGATACAATGGAAAAAAACCGATTAAATTAAGGGTTTCTGTTGTTTTTGTAAGTCGAAAACTTCGTTGTATTCTTTTTTATGAATTTTCTTGCTTTTAATATCAATTTTAACTGTCATAATAAACGCTTTAAAGTCAGCGCTCATATGAGAGCTTATTGATTGTTTCCCAGTCAAATACTTCACGAAAAAATCAAACTTTTTTCTTTACTACTTTCTGCTATAATGAAATTATCATTCAGCTAGGTAAAAAACTACAAGCAAGGATGCTTGTATTACTATAAGCGTGAGGGATGCGGAGGGCGCCGAAACCACCCCGTCCTTCGGACGTTCTTCCAATGTTTGGAGGAAATTCATCACCCCGTCTAGACACCCCTCCATGAGGAGGGAAAAAGGCAAGTGCTGAGCAACCTCCCTAAATCCCTCCTAATAGGAGGGAAGGGAGGTGCACCCCGACCCGAAGCACGCAGTGCAAGGGGCTCGCCCAAAGTATTCTCTCTTTCTTTACTTCGGGTCTACATTTATCATTAATCGAAAATTCCTATCTTTTTCAATTTGTACAAAATCTTTAAATGCTTTTTGAATGTGTAATTTAATTTTCGCAGTATTTTGATTTTTCGGTATTTTTAGCAAATAATTAATACGATAATGATTTTTTAATTTGGCAATGCTGGGAATGCTAGGTCCTAAAATGTAGTCTGAGTAAGCATTTTTTAAAAGTTTATCAAAATTTCCAATGGAAGCATTTAATATGTTTTGATTAGTATGAAGTAACTCGATTTCAATTAGCCTTGTGAACGGTGGATAATTTAATTCTTCTCTTAATAACAATTGGTCATGGTAATAGGTAGCATAATCTTTGAATAAATATCCAAAAAGTTTATGATTAGGAATTCTTGTTTGAATAATGATTTGTTTATGAGGTTGGTTAGGTATATCAAAATCATTAATGATTTGCCTTAAAAATTGATAGCTGTATTCAAAAGCTCTAAAATTAGGTATATGAATCATCATATCTGCTAGCAATACAATAAAGAGTTCAATGTTTTTTAAGTGTAAAATTTTGGTAATCAATTGAGTTCCGATTAATATATCCAATTGATTTTTTTGAATAGATTGCAGAAAATCAGAAAGTTGTTTGGGGGTTTTGAATTTTTCAGAATCTAATCTTTCGATAGTAAAATTAGGAAAAATGGTATGAAGTTGTTCTTCTATTTTTTCTGTACCGAAACCTTCATAAGTCAAATCATTGCTACCACAATGTTTACAAAAGTAAATATTATCTTCTTGATAACCACAATAATGGCATTTTAAGCGGTTGATATGTTTGTGATAGGTTAAAGGAATATCACAAGAAGGACAAAAATGCACATGCCCACATGCGTTGCATACAATTTTAGGTGCGTAACCCTTTCTATTGATAAAAAGTACTGAAATTTGTTTTTTCTTTTTTTGTTTGTAAATTGCTTGATAACTTTCTTCTGCAAAAATTCCGATTGTTTGTTGTAATTGGGTTTGTGATTTAATATCAAGGATTTGGATTTGATTTTCTTTGGGTAATGGATTTTTTTTATAGTTGATGAGATGATACTTACCGACTTGAGTTTGGTAATAAGTTTCTAAGGAAGGCGTTTGAGAAGCCAATATTACTGGAATCTGCAAGGTTTTAGCATAATAAATGCCTGCATCTTTGATGTTAATTTTTGGATTTTTTTCTTCTTGTTTATAATTAGGATCTTGTTCCTCGTCTATTAAAATAAGACCAAGAGAACTAAAAGGCAAAAATAATGCACTTCTTACACCGATGATAATTTTATACTCATTCAATAAAACTTTATAGCAAATTTCTACACGTTCATTATCATTGATACGGCTATGGTAAATTCCAAGAGATTCCTGAAAATGGTTCTGAAGCTCCATCACGAACTTATCCGTGAACGCAATTTCTGGTACCAAAAATAAAACCTGTTGATTTTCTTGCAGTAAACTTTTGAACCATTCTATATAAAAGGCTATTCTGCGATTTCCTAAATCATGAAAAAATAAACAAGGTTTCCATTCTTCTTGGTTTTTTATCTTATGAATAACTTGATTGCAAAATTTCCATTCTTCATTTTCTAATGGAAACTGAGAATGGAAACTTCTACGAAGTTGAACCCTTTCTACTGCATGTTTTTCTAACCGAATCCATTTCTTTTTTTCTAAAGATTTTATGACACTTTCATTGATTTGAAGGTGATGAAGTAAATAATTTTTTTCAATTCCATCATTTTGAATTAAATATAAAAGTACTTTTTGTTGGTTTTCTGATTTAGTTTTTTGTATTGCTAAGGATAGAATTTCTGAATCCGTTAACGATGATTGAGAAGAAAATTGTAAACGAAGTTCTTCTTTGTTTAAGAATACAAAGGTTTTAAGTTTTTGTTTATATGGATTGACTAAAATCGTTTGTAATTGAATAATTTGTTTTTTTAGCAACTTTTTTATTATATATTCAGAAAATGATTGCGTAAGTTTTTCATAAGGATAAGGATTATTATTAGATAAAAAATCAATAAAACTTTTTTCTTTTTCGGTTAATGAATGGTAGTCTAAGGAATGAATTTCATCGGTAAAGTGAACTAATGTTTGAGTATGAAGAATAAGATGGTTCGGAGTAGCTAAAAGCATTACTTCTCCTAAACTACAACAGTAGTAATCAGCTACCCATTTCCAAAATTTTAAATGGTATTTTTGAAAAATTGGCAAATAATCGATAATTTGATGAATATTTTTTAAATGATAGTCATTTTCTTCGCTATTAAACAAATTTAATACAATACCGATATACAATTTATTGGACTTTCCAAAAGGAACTAAAACCCTGCAACCACATTGTAAAAAGTCTAAGTCTTTTTCATTCACAGAATAATGAAAGGTATTTTGTAAATAAACCGGTAGAATTACTTCAGCAATGATTGGCATAAAACATTAAGTTTTTTTTATTCTATCAGGATTTTTTTCAATAAAACTTTTCCATGAAGCCTTAGATTTACCCAAAGAATAGGCATTAGATTGCAAAGCATGGCAAACCGCGACTGCTAAGGCATCCGTTGCATCTAAAAAATGCTCGTCAAAAGTTGTTTGAAAAATATTTTGTAGCATACCAGCGACCATTTCTTTGGAGGCATTTCCCTTGCCTGTTACGGCTTGTTTTACTTTTCTTGGGGCATAATCATAAAAAGGAATTTGATGAGCTAATGCTGCTGCAATACAAACTCCTTGTGTTCTTCCCATTTTTATAGCAATTTGAATATTTTTACCGTAAAACGGCGATTCAATAGCAAATGCCTTCACTTGGTATTCCTTAATAAAATGAAATATCCGTTGATAGATAATGGTTAATTTTTCATTCACATCGCAATCTATTTTTCCTAACTCTAAGGTACCTATGCTTAATAATTCAAATTTAGGTTTTTCATAATTGATTATTGCATAACCGGTAAAAGCTAATCCGGGGTCTATTCCTAAAATAGTAGTTTTCATTTATGCAAAAGTAATAAAAAAGGCGGAAACATTTTGAACCGCCTTCTTACATAAAAAAACCCTAAAGTATTATGAAACCTCAAATCTTAACAGATGAGAAACATTTAGTTGCAAAGTTATAATTTTTTTTAAAATCAAACAAATTTATTTTTCTTTCAAAATAAGACCATGCCTCCAAGCGTCTATGGCATCGTTCCAATACTCATAATATTCTGGTTTTCTCTCCAATACATATTCAATTTGCCCGTATTTTTTATTTAGAACCTTGAACCGAAAATAAACAGGACGGTCATTCAACTGAGTTCTTTCATAGAACCAATCCTCATAACCTTCGTAAATAACAATTACCGAAGGCTTCCCGAATATAATATAAATCATTCCTTTTTCTGTTCTCCAACCTTCTTTTGTTTCAGGAAAATATAAATTAGCCTCATAAACACGACGAAAATACAATTCTTTAAGACCCATTTGGCTTTCTTCATCAAAACCATTCCAAACAAAACTTAGATAACTTTTTTTATTTACTTTTTTTAAAAAACGAAACTCAGAGCGTGTTAATAAATAAACCATAGCTTCTATGCTGTCTCTTAGTGTTAAATCAGGATAATTTTTACCAAATACAGGTATTAAAAAAGAATCATTTTGAGACTTAATAAACAATATATCTCTTGATTGAACTTTTGAAAATTCTAATTCGTCCAATTGACCTATCCATTCTAATTCTTGTTTTTTTTTATAAAATAAATGTGGTGGTAAAGGAGAAAAAAATTTACTTCTGAATAGTTTTATTTCATCAAATTTGTTCGGAGTTTCATATTGAACATCTTTTAGTAAATAGCTTTGATAAATTTGATTATTATCAAGAAAAATAAAAAAAGGATGAAAAAATATTGTTTTATAACCAACTGTTTGCCGAGTAATACTATCCACAATTATTACATTGAATAGCCTAGTGGTAGAATCAAGCAAAAGTGAAGAATTAAAGGAGGTTACTGAATCATTAGTTTCTTTAAAAAAAATGAGATTTTTGCAATCATTAGGGTTAATATTTAAAAAAATTGCAGAATTTTTCGATGTAAATGAATGCTCAAAAAAATAAACGGGTTTTAAGTAATGATTTTGTGCAAAATGATAAATGGGAAATAACAAGAAAAACAACCACCAATTATTCACGGTTTTCACCCATTTTTTTCAACGCTTCTCTTTTTAGTTTTCTTTCTAATTTGGCAATATCTTCAGGAGACATTTCAGAGTTGGTTGAATTGGAAGTTGAGTTATTTTCGTGAGAGGTAATGTTGTTTTCGGAAGAAGAATTCGTATCCTGTGAGGAATTAGAATTATCATTTTTTATAATTTCGATTTTAGGAATATTAACATTTTTAGCATGGATTTCTTTTTGTTCTAAAAGTTTTTGCTGTTGTTCATGTTCAAGGCGTTGAAGTTTCATTTCACGGGAAATAATTGCGCTTTCGAGAAGCCCTTCAATAGGTTTAAATCCTAATGCTAAAGAAATTTTAAAAGCATAAATAATGAGCATATTAGCGCCTGTAAAAAAGGTTTCAAACATGGACTCCAATAATTCCGTGAACAAAAATAAAACCAATGCAAAAATTAATATAATAGTCGTTGCTCTTTTTCCTGCTTTTGCTTTTGTAAGCTCGTCAATAGTAAACTGAAGCTCAATATTTTTATCTTGTAAGTCTTTATTAATCTTTCTGATTTCTTCCGCTTGTTCTTGGAGCATTTCATTAGCGGATTTAACTTTTTTTTGCAATCTATCCCCAACAGAAGTTAATAATTTAACTTCTTGCAAAAGTTTTTTATGATTTTTTGCAAAAACCTGTAACTGAGATTTGATTTCTTCGGGTGGCAAAGTTTCTATGTTATTAATCAAGTGGTCTAATTGATTAATAATTTCGGTTTCTTTATTCGGTTTTATTGGATTCTCTTTTGATGAAGTATTTAAGCTCATAGATTATTTACATATCTAAGGTATCATCTCTTGAAACCAATTCAAAAGGAATTGAAACAATTCCTTTATAATCTTCTCCCGATTCAAGAATATCAATATCGTCTTCAAAATAATGCCATCTAACCATCGTTTCAACACTTTTTTCTTGAAATTCTTCAAGAATTCTTAGAATTTCGAGAATAAATTTAGCAGAACTGGTATTGAAATAATCAAAATTAAAATCAAAGACAATCTTGTTTTTGTAATTAGAGGCAAGTAATTCTTGGAGCCACTCTATGATAGGATTATAAAACTGTGCTGAATTTTCGGGATAGGAATTTCCTTTGATTTCAAAAATTCCTTTCTGAATATCCAGTGTTACTTGTGGAGTGTCTTGTGTTGATTGTATATATATTGCTTTCATTTTATTGCTTTCTTATAGGTTTTTGAACAGAAACAAACATACTAAAAAACATGTAATCTTCATTAATTTCTTTGAAATCGTAATTTACTCGGTTATCTTTTGCTTTCCTTGCAACATCAATGATTCCAAGACCGGCACCTCCTTTGCTAGAAATCGAACCGTTCTTTAAAACTTCTTGATAAAATTCTTTTAATTGATCTGGATTTAAACTATTCACTTTGTTGATGTGGTTTTCCAAGAATTCTTTTTCTTGATGATTAATTAAATTTCCTGTACCAATAATATATTCATCGTTGTGCCTTGCGATAATCATTACAGGGTAATATTCATCTTGACCTATTTTGGTATTAGAACCGTGTCGCATAACATTTTGTAGAATTTCTATTAAAACACCACTCACTCTTTTTCTAAATCCAAGATTTTCACCAAATTCATCCATTTTTGCATCGGCAGATTGTACTATGCTTCTGAGTAGTTGGGTGTTTATTTCGCCTTTATATGCGAATATTATGTCATTTTTTCCAACATCTTTTAAATATGATAATAAATCTGCCATGAAGAATTGGTTTTGGTTTCTTATGAATTTAATTCAGACCACAAAAATAACATTTTTTCCTAATCTTCCAATCAAAATGTAATTTTTTTTATAAACCTATTCCATTTTTTCTTTTTCTTGTGCCTCAGTTTATTTTTGCTTTTGATTGAATTGATAACCTAATGATATTGCAGGGGTTATTCCAAGTCGGTCATGCCACTGTGCTGCTATATCCAATAAAGCATTTTGCCAATAAATTCCTACTCCCAATGATGAAGTAATAAAATAATTATTAGGTGCGGGTAATCGATTTGAGCTAATAGCACTTCCTGTTCTAAAAATCAAGTATTCAACAGGTTGATATTCCAAGCCTGTGCAAAAACTAACAGGAAATATATGACTTTTTTTCCATTCACATAAAACTTTCACTTTCTTTGATGGTTGATACTTTAAACCAAGCGATATCTCCGTCGGAAGCTTATCATTTAAAATTTCTGCTTGGTTTGCATTTAAAATTTTAAAACCTATGTTCACTTTTTTAGAAATCGTTGCGTTTCCACCTATATCTACCAAAAAATTGTTCCAATTTCCGTAATTAGGTATTACCGTATTGGCATAATTTAATCGTATTCCTAAATGAATAATTTTTAAAAAATGGTAAGCATAATTAACTCCAATGAGAGTAGTTTTGTAATACTCCCATCCAAAACTAGAAAATGATGTACCCAAAAAATGCTGTTCTTTGAATGGATATGCGGCAGATAGAGCAATATATTGTAATTCTTGCATGTTGTAACGTCTTTCAAAATAAGAACCTACCTCTGGTTTCGTTATTCCACCAATATTTGCAGGGTTACTAAATAAACTCCATAAATCACCATTCAATGCTACATTACTACCGTTGATTCCCAATGTTCTAGCACCCGCAAGCCTTTCTAACTGTGAATGAACTTCATAATAAATTAAAAAATAAAAAAATATCAACAATAAAGTGCGCATAAATGAAATAGCTTGCAAGATATAATTTTTTTTTATCGTAAACAAATTTATCAATAA
>Ga0272446_1004087_pt1 | contig 17649 bp, 14 predicted proteins | sample YNPCB0061_FD_194587 | JGI IMG/M metagenome (GOLD analysis project Ga0272446, IMG submission 194587) | Hot spring microbial mat communities from Yellowstone National Park, WY, United States - YNP-CB-006-1 | ecosystem: Environmental > Aquatic > Thermal springs > Hot (42-90C) > Sediment | place... | reverse complement strand
GGACAATTTACAGGAGAACATTGCCGCAGAACGATGAAGCGCCGTTTGCAGCCAAGGGCAGCGTTGAAAAGTTCGTGCTTGCAAAAGACAAACTTGCCGTCGTAACTGATTCATCGATTGTTGTCTATTCGCTCGATGGACGCGCGCTTGCAGCCTTGAATGGGCATCGCGGAAAAATCACATGCTTGGCGTTTTCGCCTGATGGTGTGCATCTCTGTTCGGCAAGTGAAGACCGCACGATAAAACTCTGGAATGTTCGAAACAGAGCGGCAGAACGCACCTTTGCGGCAAGCAACAAAATCGTCGAGTCCGTCGCCTTCACGCCCGACGGGATTCATGTGGCGTTCAATGACGACCGATGGCTGAAGCTCTGGTCTTGGCGAGACGGCAGAGTGCGTCAGTTAGCACAACATCGGGATAAGATTCTCCATGTGGCATGCAGCAACGAGTGGGCAGCGTCGGCAAGTCTGGGCGGTGAGTTGAAACAAACGCATCGCATAACAGGCGCGGTGAAAAATGTGGCGCAGGAATCTGGCGTCATCACGGCACTTGCATACAGTCCCGATGGACGATGGCTGGCATCGAGCAGCGCCGACGGCAGAGCGCGGCTCTACACAGCTTCAAGTGCAAGGCTGGCACAAACCATTGAGGCGCATCACGGCAAAGTCTCATCAATTCAATTTTCAGACGCGGGCGACCGTCTCTACACGGCGGGCGCGGACAGCGCAATAAAATCTTGGAAACTGCCTAACGATACAATTAAGACAGTCGTCAACTAAGCCAACCAAACCTCATGCACATTACCGTTTTTGATACGCATAGTTTTGAGCGCGATTACCTCTTGCGCGCAGCCGGAACAGCGCACGAAATCAACTTCTTGGAAGTGCAGCTTAACCTGAAAACCGCCGACCTTGCGCGTGGTGCAGACGCAATCTCGATTTTCGTCAACGACGACGCTTCTGCGCCTGTGCTGGAAAAATTGCATGGTCGTGGCGTCAAGTTCGTTGCGCTTCGTTCTGCTGGATTCAACCATATTGACTTAGACAAAGCAAAAGCGTTAGGAATGAGCGCGGCGAATGTGCCAGCATATTCGCCTTACGCGGTCGCTGAACACACAGTCGCCTTGATGCTTGCGCTGAATCGAAAACTCACGCGGGCGCACAACCGCGTGCGCGAAGCAAATTTTTCGCTCAACGGCTTGGTGGGGTTTGATATGAACGGCAAAACGGCGGGTATTGTCGGCACGGGAAAAATCGGCGCGGTGGTTGCTAAAATTTTGCACGGCTTTGGCTGCAATCTCCTCGCCGTTGATGCGTATCCCAACGCTGCACTGGAAAAAGACTACGGACTTCGCTATGTCTCGCTTGAAACGCTCTGCCGTGAGTCGGATATTATCACACTGCACGCGCCGCTCACGCCAAGCACCAAATACCTCATCAACGCGCAGAACATCGCCTTGATGAAACATGGCGTCATGCTCATCAACACCAGCAGAGGCGGACTGATTAAAACCGTCGATGCCATCGATGCCTTGAAGACAGGCAAAATCGGTTACTTAGGCTTAGACGTCTATGAAGAGGAAAAAGGCTTATTTTTCTACGACCGCTCCGATTTAATTTTGCAAGACGAAATGCTCGCGCGATTGATGAGCTTTCCAAACGTGTTGATTACAAGCCATCAGGCGTTCCTGACCGACACCGCGCTACAAAACATTGCTGACATCACATTTCAAAACATCAACGCATGGGCGAGTGGCGAGAAAGCAGAATATGAACTGACAACGACTTAATTTTTGAACAATGACTGGGCGACAAAATTTCATCGACCTCTATGCCGAACTGGGACTGACGCCGCGTGCGACCGCGGAAGAAATTCGCCGTGCCTATATGGAACAAATCAAAGACGTGCATCCCGATAAGTTTCAGAATGCCTCGCCGCGAGAGCGCGAAAGAGCAGAGCGTAAAACGCAATTGCTCAACGAAGCCAAAGACATCTTGCTTGATGAAGATAAACGCCGTGACTATGATTTTCTCTATAAGCAACGCCTCGCCGAAGCCGTCGATGTCGCTGCAAAAGTCGGGTTCGATGGGCAGCGTTACGACGCCTATATGTCAAACGCAGAGCGATTTCGACAAATGGCAGAGCAGGACTCATCGTCGCGCGTCAAACCGTTTATCTTTATCATCGTCGCGCTGATGACAGGCGTTACGCTGCTGTGGCGGTTCGTCAATCCCGAAGACATCGGGAAACCCGCACCACCAAAGGAAGTTCCGACCATAACCGAACCGCAAGTTGTGTATCAAGCAAGTGGCGCTGTGCTTGGAATCACGCTGTCGAAAAACGGAACGCTGCTTGCCGCCGTCGATAAAATCGGAGTGGATGTATGGCGTATCGACGCGCCCGATAAAAAAACGACGCTCAACGAAACAAACGCGTTCTCGATTGCGAGCGTGGGTGAGAGCGTCGCCGTCGGAACAAAAGACGGCAAGGCTAAATTGTTTCGTTTGGAAAGCGACGGCGGCGCAACGCTCATCAGAACGCTCGATGCGCATCAATCAGCGATATCCAGCGTCTCGTTCAGCGCGGACGGCAAATGGCTCCTGACGGCAAGTTGGGACAAAACCGCGAAAATTTGGAACGCCGAGAGCGGAGACCTCTTGCGAACCCGTATGGGCATTGCGTTTCCGATTTATGCTGCCGCGTTTGATAAAGACGCCCGAAGTGTTGGCTTCACCAACGACCAACAATCAATGCTCTGGACATGGCGCGACGGCATATTGAAAAACCTCACGCTACATCGCAAACGAATCTTGGCAATGTCGGTCAGTTCGACCGATTGGGTGCTGTCGGCAGGCGAGGATAGAATTCTCAAACAAGTGCATATCCCCACAACAACGACGCGCGCTACCGATGCAGAACCGTCGGTTTGTTTAGCGGTTGCCTACAGCGCGGACGGACAACTCTTTGCAAGTGCAGGTGCAGACGGCGTCGTGAGGGTATATGCGAGCAATTCGTGCCGAAAGTTGGACGTGATGCAAGCCCATCAAGGAAAAGCCATAAGTGTCGTGTTTTCGCCTGACGGTCGGCGACTATACAGCGCGGGCGCGGACGGTGCGATTAAAGCATGGGATATGTCAAAATATGCACCGTTGCAAACGCCGTGAAGCAGCGCACAACCAACTAAACCAGATTGCGTATGTTGAGCAGATACTTAAATCCCTAAATCAAATCAAATAAAAATGACGAACAAAGCATTTACTTTCCTTGCGCTCGCCGCGCTCTGCTTTCTGACGACAACAGACGCCTCGGCGCAGCAAGACATTTTCACCAAGCGCGACAACAGCCAAGTGCGCGACGGCGCAGGGTCATACTTCAAACTGCTGGCGGTGCTTCCGGCGAACCTCAAACTGAAATTGATTGAAAAGTCGAACCGTTGGGCGAAAGTGGAGTTGCCCGATAAACAGAAAGGGTGGATTGCCGAAAACTGCCTCGAGGAAAAACCCACAACAAAACAAATGGGCAAAGACCTGAGCAAAACGTGGAGTTCTTCCAAAGCCTCGCGCGCGGGCGTAGCGGCTGCGGTCAAAGGGTTCGCCAAACGGTTCAGTAAAGCGTCGGACGGCAGCATCGAGGTTATCGTCGAGCAGCGCATTGCCGATTTTTCCGATGGCGATTACCAAGCCTTTAAACGCGAACTAAACTCAAAGCGCGCCAAAGTAAATTCTAACATCACCCTTGCTTCGCTCGACTTCGATTCTCCGTATTACGATGCGCGGCTAAGCGAAGTTGAAATCGGTGCGGGCGTTGCTGCTAAAATTGCGACGGCGTTTGGCTTGGTCGAAGACCCGACGCTCAATCGATATGTCAATATGATTGCCGCCGCATTGGTAGAAAATACGAATTACTACGATTGGGATTTTGGTGTGTTCATTTTGAACGACGAGAGCATCAACGGCTTTGCATGCCCGGGCGGATACATTTTCATTACGCTCGGCGCGATTAAAAATTGCAGCGATGAATCGGAACTTGCTGCGATTATCGGGCATGAAATCGCGCATATTATTCGCCGACACGGACTACAAGAAGTCACCAAACGCCTGACGAAAATCAAAGCCGAGGGCGCGTTTGCCGAACTCGAGGAAGAAATTGGAGATGAAAAAGACGAGGACGAAAAGGAGTTGGAAGACATTGCCGCGCAATCTTACGAGCGCATCGTCCGCAAACGTCTTATCGCTTACGAATTTGAGGCAGACAAAATCGGCAGTGTATTGTGCGCAATGGCGGGCTACGACCCTTACGGCATGGTGAGAATCAGCGAAACGGTCGCCCGCGTTCAAGCCACGATGCCTGTGCCGAAAGAGGAATTTAACTCGGAATACTTCGCGCCAGATGATGCAAAAGAGCGCATCAAACAAATTAAGTCGTTTGTTGAAAAAAATTATGCTGCAACGTCAAGCGGAAGATTGAAAGAGCGGTACGAGCGGACAACAAGATAACGTCGCTTACTTCATCAGAATCATTTTTCGGGTTTCCGCGCCGAAGTCGGTTTGGAGACGATAGAGGTAAATGCCGCTCGACAAATCATAGTCGGCGGCATTAAAGAAAAATGTGTAACGCCCGGCGGGCTGAAAGCCGCGTTTGACACGGGCGACTTCTGTGCCGAGCGTATTATAGACATAAAGCTCGACTGTAGCGCCTTCGGCGAGTTCGTAGCTGATGGTGGTTGATGGATTGAACGGGTTGGGCGTATTTTGAAACAAACGAAACGACGGTTTTGTCTCTGCAAGTCCAATTTTAATTGCGCCGGTGTATGTCGCCGAGCGTCCCGCTGTATTCTTCCGCAAGCGATAAAACACCACTTTGCCAAGTTCCCCTGCGTTGCGGTCAAAAAAGCGATAGAAGCCCTGCGTGGCGCGATAGTCAATCGTCGAGAGCGGCTGAAACTGCACGCCGTTTAAGCTGCGCTCGACAGTAAAACTGGAGATGTCGGATTGACCCGAAAATTCCCAGCTCAGCCAAACATCGCTGCCAGAAATTTCCGCACGAAGATTTTTCAAGCGTGCGGCGACTGCAAGCGAAGACCGACTCAGCGATGGCTTATCGCCTACAAGTGCGCTTCGTTGCGATGAAGAAAACGATTCATAAAAAACAATCGTCGGGTCATCGTCTTGGTCGTAAAGCTCTGGATTAAACAGTTCGCTGGCACGCTTGGCGCGTCGATAGATTTTTATCTCGTCCGCTTCGCCGTGAAAAAACTTTTCGCGTCCGTTGCGCGAGCCGATGTATATCGGTGTAGGGCGCATGGTAAAAGTTCTGCGCTCGATACCGAGCCGTGTGCTGTCTTGAACTATTCCGTCCAAATAAAGATGCACGGCGCCCGATGCGCTATCGAGCGTAACTGCACAGTGATGCCAAACGCCGTCGGCAATGAAGCGGTTGGAGTGAAGTTTTTTGAACGAAAAGGGAAAGCCGAAAAACGAGGCAAGCGTGCCGTCTCGACCGATTTCCAATTCCAACGGGTATCCGTCGCTTTCAGAGCCTGACCACGAGGAAAGCAATATGCCGTCGAGCGCAACAGTTCTAAACCAAAGTTCTGCTGTGAATGAGCGGCTGAGCGAAAGAAGCGGCGTCCGTGTGGTCGCCAAATGCGTGTGGAGACGAGCCGTCGAGTCGAACTGCCCGGCGAAGTTATCTGTGCGGGTTTTCGGCGTAAGTAAAATCGTTAGGTTTTTTTGTCCTGCAATAGTGTTATTGGGTGCGTCAAATAAGGCGGCAGAGGAGAGCGTTAACCGTCCCGCCTCTTGACGCGAAACGGAGGCAAGGCAAAAATTCAGACGTTCGGACTTGGGCAAGTTGATGTCCGCGCTGCGTGCCGTAAGACAAAGCGGCTGATAGGTAGGAAGTGAGTCAGGCAGTTGAAAAACAAATTGAACCCGCCCACTTTGCGGCGACGGCAACTGCGGTCGAATGACTTGGAATGCTGTCGAGCCGCCGAGCCGCGCAAGCCGCGGCGTTTGAAAATACTTCGGGAGCGAGACGACAAGCGCGTTCGACGAATCGGATGCCGACCGTGTAAGCGAGAACACCACCGAGAACTCTTCTTCGCTGACGACCGACTTCGGCGCGTGTAGAATTGAAATTTCTTCTTGTGCTTTCAGCAACGACGGGAGAAAAAACAGAGCGGCAACGACGGTCAGAAGGGGAGCATAGTGTAACCGAATACAATGCATAAAATTTACTTCCCCATAAGAATAATGCCGGACGTTGGCGGAATAAACAACTTGCCCGTTGCCGCATGGGGACGCGCTGGACTAACTTCCTTAAAGTTCGCAATCATTGACCATTTTCCTTCGGGGACAACGAACTCCGCCAATCTATCGCGATGCGCGTTCAAAACAACGATGAAATCCGTCGCGCTGTGCATGACGATGGTTTTGGAAATGGTGCTTGGCAGTGTCTTTACAAATTCTTCAAATGCACGATGATGGAAACGATACGCCAACACAAGCGAATCGGGCGTGCCTAAAAACTCGACGGCGTGTTTGGGCGCGTTGGCAAATATCGGATAAGTTCGACGAAGCGCGATTAAGCCTTTGTAATACTCATATAACTCGCGGTTCAGCTCACGATGGTCGTAGTTGAGATAATTCGTTTCATTGTCTTTATCGTAGCTATTGTGGTCGAGCTTGCCGACGTTTGGGTCAGGCGCGTCGGTTTTTGCAATCACTTTGCTGCGCGCAAATTCCTGTCCTTCGTGAATCATGGTTACGCCTTGCGAGGTGAAGAGAAATAGCGCGGCAAGTTTGTGCAGCGACAGCCCTTTGGCGGACAGTTTCGCGTGTTTTTTTATGTCGGTGATGCGCATATCGTGATGAACCTCGTGCGTGGCAAGGCGAATAAAGTCGCCCATGGTTTGGTCGTCGTGCGACTCTAAATAATTAACGCTGTGTTCTTTTTTCTGAAAGAGTCCGCCGTCTTCGCGCAGCGTTCCGGTAATATAACTTTTGAGCGAGCGCACCGTGTTGTTGCCCTGAAATTTCCCAAAGATGAAGCCCAAGCCGTTGTCAGGATTTTGTCCTTTGACGCCGTTGCGAATTTGGTCGTTCCACGACGCCCAGCCGATGTCGCTGAACTCACGCGGCGCGTATCCGCCGCCGCCCCACGGCTCAGCAATGAGAATCACATTTGGGTTGATTTTTCGGGCTTCCTGCAAAATGAGTTGACACGTCTCTCGGTCAATCATCGCTGCAAGGTCGAAGCGAAAGCCATCGATATGATACTCCGTCATCCAATACTTGATACAGTCGAGAATCATCTTGCGCGACATCGGGCGCTCGGTCTTGAAGTCGTTGCCGCAGCCCGACGCTGAAAGAAAATTCCCGCTCGAGTCGCAGCGGAAATAGTAGAACTTGTCAATATACTTGAACGGATTGTAGTCGTATTGCGAGACATGATTAAAAACGACGTCGAGAATGACCGCGATGTTTTCTTTGTGCAGCGCCTTGACCATGTCTTTGAGTTCAGTGATAGCGCGGGCGTCTATGCCATTGTAGGCGTTAGGCTGCATCGTGCCGCCTTTGGCATAGTAGGTTTCGGGCGCGAAAAAGTAACTGGTCATGTATCCCCAGTGATTGCGCGCATAGGGATTCCATGTGTTGACAGGCATGCCGTCTTTCTTGACGCTCTCGTCTTTATACGGCGGCTCAATCGTGCCGAACTTATGAATCGGCAAAAGTTCAATCGCGTTGACGCCCAAATCTTTGAGGTAACTCAATCCGCCCGTTTTGCCTTTCTCGACCAAACCAGCATAAGTTCCCTTCGCTGAAACGCCCGACGACGGATGCGCGGTTAAGTCTCGCACATGCGCCTCGTAGATAATCAAATCATTGTGGTTCGGCGAGATGACAAAGGTATCACCTTCCCAATCATAGCGCGTATCAACGATGAGTGTCTTGGCAGGATGACGATACGTGTTTTTTGTTACGACGGCTTTCGAGTAGGGGTCGCCGACGATGATGTTCGGGTTGAACAGTTCGCCTTGTGCTTGTGCGCCAAAAATTCGGTATCCATAGAGCTTGCCGTAAAGCGCGGCGGGTTCGCTGTGTTCCCAAACGCCTTGCTCATCACACTGCATGACAATCTCGCGCCCAGTCTCTTGGTCGTGTCTGTCAAAGAGAACCAACAGGACTTTTTCGGCGCGCGGCGCAAAGACACGAAACGTGGTTTGATTGCCCGCAACCGTGCATCCGAGCGGCTTGTCGGAATAGAGCGAATCAAGCGACGCTTGTTGATGGGCAAGGCGCGCAAGTGCAGGATTGTGTACCTCAGCGGACGCGCCGATGAACGCAGAAAGAAGCATCATGAAAAGAAACGCCGTGAGATAGTGTTGAAAAAAAACAAAACGGCTTCCGACAAACTGCCTCATGCTAAACTGCATTAAAGCTATCAAGCTATCAACTTTATTGAACGCAATTACAGCGTGAAGATAAGCCCGCCGCTAATGCCCGTAATCGATTGATTGAGGTTAATCTCGCCCGTCACGTTGAAATACAAGTTGCGTGCAACGGGAAAATCAAGTCCAAGCACGAGATTCACAGGAACAACGTTGGCGTTGTTTTCAACGACGAAGTCGACATCGACACCCGCCATTAGGCCGACGATGCCCGCGCGTCCGCTAATCATAGCGCCGGCATCGAAGCCCGCACCGAGTCCGCCCGCGTGTCCGCCTGCATATAAATCGAAGCGAATCGAGGAAGAGCGGTAGATGCCGAAGCGAACATCGCCGCCGACGAGCAAGCGATACGGTTGAGCCCCAGCACCGAAGCGACCGTTGATGTCAATCAAATCCGAGATGCCGTAGGTAAGTTGTCCGTGAAAAATGAATCCTTGATACGGTGAAAAAACGATGCCGGGCTGCGCGGCGATAAGCCAATTACGCCCGCCCGCGCTGATACGAAGCGGCGGCGGTGTGCCAGCGAAAGAAATCGACGAGACAAGCACGACATTGGAAAGCAGCAACAGTGCAATAAAGGTACGTTTCATAAGAGTAGTTTTTTGTTGCAATGAATTTGAAGTTTACTTGCAAAATAAAGAACTTCCCGCTAAAAGCGACGTCTCGGCGAGTTAAGCCTCCGTTAAAAACCTTCGGCAAAGAATCCGCGTTATCAATTTCGTATTGTATATTAAAAGGTAAACTCCGCATGGTGTGAAACTTGACGACATACTTAGCCCGATAGAATCAGAACTCCACGAATTTCAACGGAGGTTTAAGGACGCGATGACCTCTGAAGTAGGATTGCTCGATAAAGTCGCGGCATACATTCTCAGACAAAAGGGCAAACAGATGCGCCCAATGCTGGTGCTATTGTCGGCAAGCGTGGCGGGCGGCATCAACGACGGCACATATCGCGGCGCGGCGCTGGTTGAACTCTTGCACACAGCAACGCTGATTCACGACGACGTCGTCGACACTGCCGATATGCGGCGCGGCATTCCCGCCATCAACGCGCTCTGGAAAAATAAAGTTGCCGTCCTAATGGGCGATTACCTCCTCTCGCGCGGACTCTTACTTGCACTCAAAAACAACGACCATTTGTTTCTCTCGATTGTCTCCGATGCCGTGCGCCGTATGAGCGAAGGCGAGTTGCTCCAAATCGAGAAGACGCGCCGGCTGGATATCGACGAGACGACGTATTTCAAAATCATTTCCGATAAAACCGCCTCGCTCATTTCAACCTCGTGCGAAATCGGTGCGGCGAGCGCGACAACTGACGAGGCGGCGCGACGAGCCATGCGCGAGTGCGGCGAAGCAATTGGAATCGCGTTCCAAATTCGAGACGATATTTTGGATTACTTGGGCAAACCCGACGAATTAGGCAAACCCGTCGGCGGCGACATCAAGGAAAAAAAAATTACGCTGCCGCTCATCTACGCACTTTCAAAAGCAAGCGACGGTGAGCGCGATGGCATTATCTCCATTCTGAAAAGCGATAAGAAACGCACCTTGTTCAGCCGCGATGTGATTGAGTTTGCCAAACAGCGCGGCGGCATTGATTATGCCGAAGACATGGCTATACGTTACGCCGAAAAAGCGCAACATGCTCTATCGCAATTTCCCGAAAGTAAAAGCAAAACCGCAATGCAAAAACTCATCGGCTTTGCAGTCGAGCGCAGAAGTTGAACATAAACTCTGCCTCGTCAAGAGCGAAGAAATCAGCGTCAGAGCAACTTTGAAATCAGATGTTTTTTAGTAAATTCAATCGCGCATTTTTGGAACTAAACTCGACGCAGTATTGGAAACAGTTGTAAGGGAAAAAGCCGTGTTAGTGGGCGTAAGTCGTCCGCCCGAAGTGTTAAGACGACAGGTTCAAGATTATCTCAATGAGCTTGAATTACTTGCAGACACCGCAGGAGCCATCGTGCTTCAAAAATGGATTCAGGAACGCGCCCACCTCGACCCTGTTTTCTATCTCGGAAAAGGAAAAGTAGAAGAGCTTTCCGATTATGTTAGAGAAGAAGCCGTCGATCTTGTCATTTTCGACGAAGACCTCTCGCCAGTTCAGGTCAGGAATTTGGAGCGCGTTTTGGAGTGCAAGATTCTCGACCGCACCGCGCTAATTTTGCAAATTTTCGCCACGCACGCCAAATCGTATCAAGCAAAGTTGCAAGTTGAATTGGCGCAATTGGAGTATTTTCTGCCGCGCCTGTCTGGTCTTTGGACGCACTTGTCGAAACAAAAAGGCGGCATCGGCACAAAAGGCCCGGGCGAAACGCAAATCGAAACCGACCGTCGCTTGGTGTGGCAACGCATCTCGACGCTGCGCCGAAAACTCCGAGAGATTTCGCAGCAACACGATACGCAAACCAAGTGGCGCGAAAATGTGCTGCGCATTGCGCTCGTCGGCTATACCAACGCGGGAAAATCGACCTTGATGAACGCGCTTTGCCCGAAAGCCAATGTGAAAGCCGAAAATCAACTGTTTGCGACGCTCGATACGACGACGCGCCGAATGACGCTCAAACAAAATAAGCACGCACTCATCTCCGATACCGTCGGCTTCATACGAAAATTGCCGCACAAGTTGGTCGAGAGCTTTAAATCGACGCTCAAAGAGGTGCGTGACGCCGATATGCTAATTCATGTCGTTGATGCCTCGCATCCAAGCTACGCGGAACAAATCGACGTGGTCGAGCAGACCTTACGCGATATTCAAGCGTCGGATAAGACAGTGCTGACGGTCTTCAACAAAGTCGATTTGCTCGATGCAGAGTTTGACTTTGCGGCGGTCAAAGAACGGTATCCGACCGCGGTGTTTGTTTCGGCGCATCGTGGCATCGGCGTTGGCGGGTTGCTGGACGCGATAAGCCGCGTGATGGATAAGGAATTTCAACCGCGCACGGCGCGAATCCACATTTCGCACTACAAGTTCATCAGCTACCTGCACGATGCAGCGGAAATTTTGAACAAGACCTACGATGGCGAGTTTGTCGAGGTCGAGTTTCGCGCGCCGAAAAAAATCTTGGAACACATCGATGCCAAAGTGGAACAGTTGCGCGCACACTCAGCGGCATAAAGACAACAAACGATATGGCGCTCTCCGATAAACTCGACGGGTTTAAATCGATGTGGCGGTTCGACAATCGCTGGCAACTTGTGCTCTCGCGCCTCCTCTTCAGAGACAACGGGCTGAATGTTTATTGCATCAATGGCATGCGGATTCTTATCGACCACCATGCTGGCGATGAAAGTGGCACCCGGCTGGCAATCGTCTCGCCAATGTATAAACAGTTCCTGCCGCAAATGACCTTGCCAACGCCCGCCAATGTCTTGGATTTAGGCGGCAACGGCGGCGGATTTCCGCTGATGCTGGAACTCTCAGGAGTCAAACTCAAAAAAGTGGCAGCAGTCGAGTTCAATCCCTTTACCTTCGCGCGAATGCGGTTCAATTTGGAAAAAAATTTGAAGTGCGACCTCTTGCCGCTCAACGCTGCTATCACGGGCGAGCCGAAAACGCTGGAACTGCACTTCAATGAAGGCGGAACAGCAGATAGCCTTTACGGCGATGATAAAAAAAGCGGCATGGGCAGGCTCGTGCGCATACAAGGCATGACGTTCAATGAACTTTATGAGGCAGCATTTAAGAGCGAAGTGATTGACATTTGTAAAATGGATGTCGAAGGTGCAGAACACGAGGTCTTTGACCACCCACATCACGAGGCGGTCAAGAAATGCCGTTATCTGATTATGGAAATTCACCCGTGGCAGGGAAAGCCGCCTGAAACCATTTTGAACAAACTCGCCAGCTACGGTTTTGAGGAAATGCCGCGCACGCTCGCCGACGAACAAGATGTTTACTTTTTGCGCAACAAAACTCTGTCCTGAGCAAGCATGGCTTCCGCCATGTGTGCCACCTCCGCCACACTGATAAGCGACATACATTCCTTCGTGCCTAACGGACAATGTTCTGATAAGCAATACTTACACTCGACCTCTTTTCGAATCACGGCAACGCGCTCCGACGCCTGAATCCATCGGTCTTCTTTGTCAATGGCGCTCATCAGAACAATCATCGGCGTCTGGGTGCAGTTGCCAATGTGCATCGGGCCGGTATCCACTGTGATGAACAAATCGCTTTGCTCGATGAACTCTTTAAGCTCGTGAATCGTCGTTTTGCCGATGAGCGAAAAGACACGCTTAGTGTCGTGCAATTCCAAGACGATGCGCTCGACTTGTTCGCGCTCGCGTTCAACACCCATAAATGCAATACGCGCGCCGTCGATGTCCAGCAACTTGCGGCATAGCTCTATCCAACGCTCGGCGAACCACTGCTTCGATGACCAATTGCTGCCTTGATGAATAACGATGAGTTTATCCGATGGGTCTTGCTTGAGCTTATCGGCAAGTGCGCGCGCAGTGGTTTTATCCGACTCGGTGCAGGGAAGCCAGAGCGCCGTTGATGCATGTTCAATGCCAAGAAACGGAAGGAGTTCAAGATTTTGCTCAACGAAATTTTTATCGCGGTGAAACGGCGGAACAATGTTGTTCAAAAAGCCGCGATGATTTACGTCCAATCCCATGCGGAATGTGGCACCGGTCAAAAATGAAATGACGGGATATTTGAGCGCAACGCAGGTTACATCGAGAATCGCCAAGTCATAGCGTCCCCGTCGAATTTGGAGCAACAGTTTCAAAAGCGGCAAGAGTTTTCTATCGCCTTTGCCCCAATACCATGTTGAATCCACATAAAAGGTCTTGATTTGCGGAATGTTTTTGTAGACTTGATAACCGACCGTATTGACAAGCATATCGATGTGTAAATGACTGAAGTGCTCGACGATGGCTTTGACCGTCGGCGTGAAGACCAAGTTATCACCGAGCTGTTGAAGTTGAATGAGGAGGATTTTTTTGACCTCGCCGCGCTTGATTTTTTCGGCGAGAAAATTGGGTTGCTGCATCTCTGGCGAGCGTTTGATGAGCAGTGAACCTGCACGCGCCGCAAGATTAAAAATAAACTGCATTGAATTTAAGCATCTGAATTGAGAACCGCATAAAAACGGATTTTAGCGTATATTCGGAGCGCAAATATCGCTCAAATGAAATCGGAGCGCAACTTTCTGATTAAATGAAAATCATCGTCGCGTTTTTTTTTGTCTTTGTTTTAGCCATCGCTGACTCATGGGCGCAACAAAAAAGCCCGTGCAACGACTCACTCTATCTGCGCCTGAAAGCCGTGCCGCGCGTAAGCCTGACGCAATCGGAACGAAAATACATCGACCAAAAAGAACAAGAATGCGCCGACTTCAAAGCGGGCGCGGCGATGCCTAAAGTGATGAGCGACAGCAGCAGAGCCGATGACGCAAAAGCCGTAAAGAAAACAGATAGCCAGCCAGACGCTCAAAAAGCATTGGCGATTGATGTGGGTAATTTAGTGCCGCCCGCAGAAACCGACTCGCTGCGCTTAAAACAAGAATCGCAAGACGAGCCGATTTTATCGGGAAGGAACATTGGAATTTTCGCCGTAATTTTAGTTGCCATTGTGGGGCTCACTGTTGCGCTTGGCGGCGTAACGCCCGCACCGTTTTAAATTTTTATCAATCTATCAATCACTTATCACTTAACCGACCGCTGAAATGAGCTTTAAGTTTACCAAAAAAGATTTCAAGAAAATCGCCAAAGCGTTGGACATTAATGACCCCATTGTCGAAGGCAACCATGTTCGCTACGAAATTGAGAACATCATCGGCGGACGCAAACTCACCGTAGAAATTTACCCCGATCTTCAAATCGGCAATCGAGCCGGAAATCTCATTACCGCCTACACGCCTTTTGGCGTGATGCAACTGCACTTCTGCACGAACTACATCGCCAGCGACGAACTTGGCGAAGTGATTTTGTTTGCGGAGAACAAAGACAAAATCAACGGGTTTGTTATCGGCAAGAACGCTGAACTGACGTGCTACGCCAATGTCGATAAAGACCTCATTGCCAAAGACCCATTCAAACTGTCGGGAGAAGTGATTGGCTGCGCAATGCAACTGTCGCTGACCGAACACAAGTTGGAAGAAATTCATTGAGCCGATTGTGCCGACGAATTGTATCGTGCTTTCCAACACCACGCGCCAAATCTTGCCCGAAAAAAAATTGCGCCAAGCGATTGAACTGGTTGTTAAGCGCGAGAAGCATCGATGCGAGAGCGTCTCGGCAGTCTATTGTGGCGACAAGTTTATCAAAAAGATAAATCGACGACACCTCAAACACGATTACGCCACCGATACAATTTCATTTCGATTCAACAACGGAGCGGACATTGACGGCGAATTTTACATTTCGCTCGATACTGTGCGCCGAAATGCGCGGCAATACGCCGTGAGTTTTGAAGAAGAACTCTTACGTGTAACTATTCACTCTGTTTTGCACCTCATTGGCTACAACGACGAGACCGATGACGACCAAAAACAAATGCGCACCCTCGAAGAGCGTTACCTCAATGCGCTCAAAGACGCTCGATAAAAATTTTTACATCGCAAAAAGAGCGTGATTCATTTCAAACTGACACGCTTCGACGACGAGTTGATTTGTGCGTTTCTCAATATGAGAAAAACGCAGCAGGGTAATGTGATTTCAAAAAAGGCTGCCTGTCGATGCCTGTATTTCCAAGCCTTCGCGGGCGATGCATAATAACGCAAGTGGTAAAAAGTTGGCATTTAAGTTGATTGTATAGGTCTACGAAAATCTTTCGTAAACAAAAAAACAACTTTATGTCGACACGCCAAACGCTTCTGAACTCGGCAAAACTGAACGGCAATGTCAAGATTGATGTGCTTGAAACGTCGTTGTTTGAAAAACGCCCGAACGACGACGCAAAAGCGGCAAAACGCAAAAAGACCAACGGCGCGCCAACGGCTCACGAACCGACAATTCTCCGACTTGATACACCGCTTCAACACATTGTGCCTATCGCTGAACCTGACGGTGATGAAGATGTTGCGTGGAAAAATTTGCTTGGCAACAGCATCGAGACGCCCGAAGAAGTGCATCGCATTTGGGGAGAAGACCTTGACACGATGAAACAGTTGGAAAACGAGTTCAACATTCGCATCAACCCGTATTACGCCTCGCTCATCAAAGAAAAAGACGACCCGATTTACAAGCAAGTGGTGCCGAATAAAAATGAACTTATCAAAGGCTGCTGTGTCGACGACCCGCTCAACGAAGAGCGCGACTCGCCTGTGCAAAGCATAACGCACCGCTATCCTGACCGCGTGCTGTTCTTAGTCGCCCACGAATGTGCGATTTACTGCCGCTTCTGCACGCGCAAACGCAAAGTGAGCGATGCCTCAAAGATTAGTCTGAAATACCTGCAAGCGGGAATTGATTACATCCGCGAACACACGGAAATTCGAGATATTGTTCTCTCTGGCGGCGACCCGCTTACGCTCAGCGACCGACGCATTGAGTTTATTCTGAAATCGCTCCGCGACATCCCGCACGTCGAGATTATCCGCATTGGCACGAAAATTCCCTGCGTGCTGCCGCAGCGCATCACAAAAAAACTTGTCAACATCATCAAGAAGTATCACCCTGTCTATGTAAATACGCACTTCAATCACCCGCGCGAATTAACGCCTGAGGCAAAACAAGCCTGCGAGCGGTTGGCAGATGCGGGCGTGCCTGTCGGCAATCAATGCGTCTTGCTCAAAGGCGTCAATGACGACCCTGAAACGATGAAAACCTTGATGAAAGGGTTGCTCAAAATGCGCGTGCGCCCGTATTACATCTATCAAGCCGATATCGTCAAAGGCACGGAACATTTCCGAACTAAGGTCGAGAAAGGGTTGGAAATTATTCAAGCTATTCGAGGACACATCTCGGGCTTGGGCGTGCCGCATTATGTAATTGATTCGCCCGGCGGCGGCGGAAAAATTCCGCTCCTTCCGCACTACATCCAAAAGATGGACAACGATGAAGTGGTGATGAAAAATTACAAAGGCGACACCTACGTCTATCCGCAAGTCAAAGACGACACCACGCTCAACGGACACGGCTTGAACGGACACAATAGTTACACGCTCGGCGGCGAAATCAACGACTACTTCTGAAAAAGGCGTCTCGGCTACCTCATGAAACGGCGGTCTGAACCGCCGTTTTGCATTTGACCGCACGTAGGTTGGTTACAGAAACTTAATATCGCGTCATTTTTGAAATCCGCTATATTCAAACATCGCACTAAAACAGTTCTCGCGATTCACTAATCCATACCAATTGATGTGAAAAATATCTTATTGGGTGTCGTTCTGCTCTTTGCCAGTGTAAGTGCATTTGCGCAAACGCAGATTCCAATTGCGCAAGCCCGAACACGCGCCGTTGGAACAGTTGTAACCATTGCCGGTCGGGTAACGGTTGGCAATCAGTTTCGTGGTCCGTCATATTTGCAAGATGGAACGGCTGGAATTGCAGTGTTCGACAACGCTATACACAACGGCGCGGTTACAATCGGCGATTCAGTCGTAATTACCGGACCTATCAGCACGTTCAATCAGTTGTTGCAAATTTCAGGCGCAGGCACAACATTTCAAGTGATTGCGTCTGCCGGAAGAGTTGCACCGCAACCGCGCGTCTTGACCATTGCGCAACTGAATGCGCTCACCAACGACCAAATCGAGGGTCAATTGGTTCAAATCAATAACGTACGGTTTACAACGCCGTCGTTTCAAGGCAACCAAAACTATGATGTTAGCGATGGCACGGGAACAGTTCAATTGCGAGTCGACGCAGATGCGGATATCGTCGGCGCAACTGCACCAACTGGTCCAACAACGGTAATTGCGGTCGTCGGTCGCTTCAATCAAACGCGGCAAATTTTGCCAAGAAGTCGTGAAGACATCGGCGCGCGCGAGTTTGTCATTCCCTTTGAGAACCGCCCACGCAGTGAAACGTTTGAAGTCTGCACATGGAATATCGAGTGGCTTGGTGACCCTGTAAACGGTCCGGGAACGGGAAATCCGCCCGTCCGTGTGAGCAACAACTTACAGATTCAAAATGCCGCTACGGTTATTCGCCGTATTGATGCTGACTTGTATGCGCTCCAAGAAATTAGCAGCGATGCAGCGTTCCGCCAATTAGTCGATAGCGTGCGCGGCAACGGCTAT
>Ga0272446_1004086_pt1 | contig 17650 bp, 13 predicted proteins | sample YNPCB0061_FD_194587 | JGI IMG/M metagenome (GOLD analysis project Ga0272446, IMG submission 194587) | Hot spring microbial mat communities from Yellowstone National Park, WY, United States - YNP-CB-006-1 | ecosystem: Environmental > Aquatic > Thermal springs > Hot (42-90C) > Sediment | place... | reverse complement strand
TTCTTCTTCCGTTTAAGAACCAAACATTATCACTAATGATTCCTATAATAACTTGTCCAAGAATTCCTGCGATTGGTCCGGCAGCCCAGACTAATCCAACATCGTGAATATCAAGTTTGTACTTTGTACTAAGTATCCAACTCAAAGCAGAAATCTGAATTGATAATGCAAATCCCATCGCAGTTGCAGGCAATGCCAGCAAAGCATAGAAAGTGTTAGTAAGTTTCTTTTGAATCTCAAGCATAAAATTTCCTCAGATTATTTTTCCAATAGAAATACTCTTGTGCTAAGAGGTTTGATTGATAAATTATTTTCTTTATTCAATAAAATTTCTTCATCAGTAAGGAGTTCAATTAATTTTTTTGATGATGAAAGCATTTCTTTATAATCAGAAAAATTAATTTTCTGTTCTTTATTACTTCCATTTGCAACAATCATTGTTGTTTCATCGTTCAATTTTCTGAAATAAACATAAACATTATTGAATGGAAAGTAATGATAAAGTTCTCCCTGAGAGAGAGATTTAAATTCTTTTCTTAACCAAATTAATTTTTTAGTATAGTTAAATAAATCATTTTCATAATCACTTCTTCCACATTTAGAAAAAGCGTCGTGATCACTAAACTTAAATCCTCCGGGAAAAGGTGTTCTTATTGTTCCGTGTCTATCATCACCCACAATTCCAATCTCTGTTCCATAAAGAATTTTTGGAATGCCGCGGGTTGTAAGAAGAATAGTTAATGCAACTTTAAATTTTTCAACATTGCCATTTGCAAGATACAAACCGCGGGCAATATCGTGATTATCAATAAATGTTAAAAGATTCTCTGGTTCAGAATAAATAAAATCCATTGCAATAATGTTGAAAACAGCTTCAAGTTCTTTTTTACCGGAAAGATAATCACGAAAAGCATCAGCAAGTGCAAAATCAGTTACTGAAGGTAGATTTGAATTTAACTTCAATCCAAATTTATTATTTCTTTGATAAGCAGCTAAGAAAGGCGCTTCACCAGTCCAGATTTCTCCAACGATATTAAAATTCGGATATTCATTCAAAATCGTTTTAGCCCAATCAGATAAATAGTATTGATTAACATAAGGATAAGTGTCTTCACGAATTCCATCTAAGCCAAGGTATTCAATCCACCATATTGTGTTTTGAATAAGATATTTTTTTAAGAAAACATTTCGTTGATTGAGGTCAGGCATATAATCAGTAAACCAGCCATCCCAGGTTAATGCAACTGCTTCACCGGGACTGTGAAGATCAGGAAAAGTCATTTTATTATGATTTGCCGGAAGATGATTGCCTGGTTTTCCATTAATCCAATCATCAAATGGTAAATCCTTAATCCACCAATGATTTATTCCGATATGATTTGAAACATGATCCATTATAATCTTCAGATTATGTTGATGAGCTTTATCAACAAGGTTTTTGTAAAGCTCATTACTTCCAAATCGCGGATCAATTTTATAAAGATCAGTTGCGGCATAACCGTGATAACTCATCCACATATTATTCTCAAGCATTGGAGTAATCCATAATGCTGTCACACCAAGTTCGTTCAGATAGTCAAGCTTGGAAATTATACCTTCAATATCACCACCTTTTCTGCCGTCAAGGTCTTTATCAGTAAACTCATCAAGACTATCTCCGATTGAATTATTTTCAGGATTGCCATCACAAAACCTGTCAGCCATAATTAAATAAACAACATCTGAGTGATTAAATCCCTGAAAAGCTTTATCTCGTTTCTCACGCATCAGCAAAGGAAAAGTAATCACTGTGTCATAATCATTAATTGCAAGCCCGATTTCAAAATTCAGATTTTCGTTTAAAGAATTATCAATCAGTAAATCAATGAAAAGATAATTTGAACTTTCAGCTTTGTGATAATCAATAACTGTTGCACCACGATGTGCAGGAAAGATTTCAGCATTTCCTACATTTTCACCATAAAGAAGTATCTGAACAGTATCGTATTTCATTCCAATCCACCAATTTGGCGGTTCAATTCTTTCAACTTTAAATGTTTGAGAATGAAGAATGTTTATAATTAAAACTGATAATAAAATAATTTTTCTAATCATAATTCCTTAAAAAATTTTGACAAAGATAGTGAATAAGTTTTTATTTCCATTGGTTATTTAAGACTATTTCGTTAATTGAACAATTGCTATCTCACAAATTTACTTTTAAAATATTTTGATTTAAGTTTTCTTCAACAATTAATAAATAAATATTAGCCACACATAAATTCCTTCAGGAGGGGAAAATGAAAGCAGTACAGTTCTTTGCTCTAATTGCATTTGGATTTTTCTTTTTAGCTTGTGATAAAGAAGAATCAAATGATCCTAACAGTCTCGGCGGGGATGTAAAAACCGAGATAAGCAATGTTGGAGATGAATTCGGACTTGGTGTTAAAGTAGGTAATGAATATGTTAATTTGAATGATCAGATTGTAGTGAAAAGTAACAACAATGGTTTAGTTACTTTGAATGTTAAAGGAAATGTTTCTTCATCTCCTAAAATCAAGCAACTACTTGATAAAATTCCAATCGTCGTTTATGATAACCAAGGCAATGTTGATGTTGATGTTCAATTCAAAGTAACTACTGCAGGCATTCAGGATTTCTTTAATAAGGACAAAAAGCCTCATACCTTAGTTAAATACGATGCTAAAGTTGGCGATCAATATAAGCTGACAAAATCCGATGGTAAAACTATTACAAGAACTGTTACTGCAAGATCTGATGTTGATGACTTTCCTTATGGATTCTATTATATAAAAACGATGACACTTGAGCAGGATTCAAGAATTCCTGGAATACAGAAATTTGTTTATAGAGCAAATCATAAATTCGGAATAGTGTATGCAGAAATATTTCTGGAAGATGGAAGCAAAATAAGTTCATACATTTACGCTCCAAATTATTGAATGAAAAATATGGTTATCAGATTTTTACTTCCCCACAAAATTAAATTTGTGGGGATTGTTTTATTCTTACTTGGACTAGTTGCAGCTTATTTAAGATTTTATGCAGGATTAAAACCACCGTATCTGACAGTGCCTGTTTTTGCTGTTTATTCTTCTTTTCTCGAAACAAAAACTTTTCAAGTAATTACGAATAATGTTTCTGAAGAAATTACGGCACTATTACTTTTACTTGGATTGTTTGCTATTAACTTTTCAAAAGAAGTAATTGAAAACGAAAAAGTTGATTCTCTGAGATTATTTTCATTTGCTTCTTCAGTTCTTTTGAATACAATGATTTTAATTTTCTGTGTTCTCTTCATTTTCGGATTTGCGTTTGTAAATGTGTTAATGTTTAATATGTTTTCTCAGTTAATGATTTATCAGATTATTTTCAGAATACATTATATCAAGAACAAAAAGAAATTTTTAACAGATGGAATTAGCTGAAGTACTAAGGTTTATTCGCACTAATACTGAGTGGTTGTATCTGGTGATTTATCATAATAAATTATTTTTTATTGACTACTGGTCTTTTGTTCATTTCTTTTCCGGAATCTTATTGCCGGTTGTTTTAACTAATCTAAAGATTAAAAGAGTTTATTCAATTTCAACTCTCACCTTAATTGCTTATGAAGTGGTTGAGATTTCTTTAATTTATTTCGCTTTTGATGTGTTTAAGCCTGAAACTATAAAAGATCAGTTCACAGATATTTTTATTGGGATGTTTGGAGTCACTATTAGCAGTCTTATGAAAAGAAAATTATCTTTTCAAAATTTAAACTTTAGACTTAATCTCTACGCGGTATTTTCATCTTTAATCGTTGCTTTTATATGGGTTGGTTTTTACAAGTACAAATACAATGTCGAAGCATTAAATACAAATGGTTTAAATCTTTGGGCATTTCTTTGGTGGTGTATCTGTTTGTTTTTAATCTGTCAGTTTCACATAAGATTAAAAAATAAATTTCAGAATGAAAAACTATATTATTTCACTTTATACATTTCTTATCTTATTATGTTGTTCACGGTTGAATTTATTGGATATAAAATTCTAAGCATAAGGGAGACTTATCATACTGATTCAACTGCTTTATTATTTAATCTTATTCACGGAACATTTACACTGCACCTGTTCTATATAACATCTCCTTTTATCATCATTTTATTCTTTGAATCTATAAAAAATTTGTTCGAAAAATTCTTTTATCTCAATTCGTCAAATCAATTAAATAAGCAATCAGTTATTTTTGAAACTGTTGAAGTAACCGAATAATTCTCCTTACTCAAAAAAAAATTTTCATCCACTGTTCTCGTATCAGAGACTTAAGGGTTTACTGCATAACTTTTTCAAATCATTTTGAAGTGGTCTTCGTCCGAGAAATCTTTCTACTATACAACATAGAAGATTTCTCCCTGCGGTCGAAATGACATCTAATTGACTTGTGCAACAAACACTCAAGAGTGTGTTGCTTAAGTCCGATTGTCTTGCTGAATTTATTTCAGCATTTAAATTATTGAATTACTGAAGTAAAACACGGCATACAGATTCAAGGTAACAGTTAAAATTTATGCAACACACACTTAAGTTTTCGCTGCAATTTTACAAAGTTTATTTAAATGCCAATTAAGTTGAGTGAATAACTATTTTATATGGAGCATTCATTATAAGTTTCATTACATTCGTCATCTCGAAGAGATAGAATAGCCATAAATAAACTGTGCGAATATCATTGTAATTAAGCTCAATTAAGTTAATTTTTGAAACTAAATTTTTGAAATATGGACAAGACATCAGAAGAAAAAAATATTACAGTTAATCGTAAAGCTCGACATGAATATCATATACTTCAGACTTTTGAAGCAGGGATTGTTCTTGTCGGTACTGAAGTAAAAGCATTGCGCGAAGGTAAAGCCAATCTTGTTGATAGTTATGCGACTATTAAAAACGGAGAAGTATGGCTCGTAAGTGCTCACATCAGTGAATACAGACAAGGTAACATTAACAATCACAATCCAACTCGTGATAGGAAACTTTTATTGAAGAAAAGTGAAATAAGAAAATTAATCGGAAAGACAAAAGAAAAAGGATTAACATTAATTCCTTTACGAATGTATTTCAAAAATGGCAGAGTGAAAGTTGAACTTGCTTTGGCAAAAGGAAAAAAATCATACGATAAGCGGGAAACGATTGCCAAAAGAGATTTTCAGCGTGAACAGGAACGCAGAATAAAGTATTAAATCTTTTATAAAAAATTTTAGTTAAACATAATTAAAGGAAAAATGAATCAAACACACTTCCCTTCTGTAAATGAACAAATGGATCTCATCAGACGAGGTGCTGTTGAGATTATTCCTGAAGAAGAATTAGTTCAGAAGATTGAAAAGTCAATCAAGTCAGGTAAACCTTTGAATATAAAACTCGGCTGTGATCCAAGCCGTCCGGATCTTCACATCGGGCATTCTGTTGTTTTAAGAAAACTTGCACAGTTTCAACAGCTTGGTCATCAGGCAATTTTAATTATCGGTGATTTTACCGGAATGATTGGCGATCCTTCAGGAAGAAATTCAACCAGACCAGCATTAACTCTTGAGCAAACCAGAATAAATGGCGAGAGTTATTTTCAGCAGGCTTCGAAAATTCTGGATAAGAACAAAACTAAAATTGTTTACAATTCTGAATGGCTTGGCAAAATGACTTTTGAAGATGTAATTAAACTTGCATCAAAATATACTGTGGCGCGAATGCTCGAAAGAGATGATTTTACAAAGCGCTACAAAGCTGGCGAGCCGATTAGTATTCACGAATTTCTCTATCCGCTTGCTCAGGCAATGGATTCAGTAGCAATCCAAAGTGATGTTGAACTTGGCGGAACTGATCAGAAATTTAATTTGCTGGTCGGAAGAGATATCCAAAGAGAATATGGAGTTGAACCACAAGTGATTCTTACTATGCCGTTGCTTGTTGGAACTGATGGAATTGAAAAGATGAGTAAGTCTTATGATAATTATATTGGTATTTCTGATCCGCCTGAACAAATTTTTGGCAGAACAATGTCAATCCCCGATACATTGATTTACACATATTTTGAGCTCGCAACAAATGTATCGAATGAAAAATTAAAAGAAATTAAAGCTGCACTGGAAGATGGGAAGACTAATCCACGTGATTTGAAACGAGAACTTGCACGAACTCTTGTTGCAATGTATTATGATGAAGCTGCAGCAATTAAAGCTCAGGATGAATTTGATAAAATATTTATCAAGAAAGAAATACCTGATGAGATTGAAGAATTTAATATTGAAGAAAACAAAGAAATCAATATTTTAGACCTGCTCCTTTTAGTAAACTTTGCACCATCAAAAGGCGAAGCCAAAAGATTAGTTCAGCAAGGCGGAGTTTCAATTGATGGTGAGAAAGTTTCTGATGTTCATCAGAACATCAAAATCAAATCAGGAATGATTCTTAAAGTAGGTAAACGAAAATTTCTTAAACTAACAAAGAAAGGAAAATAAAAATTGTATCTACCGACTAAAATTTTCTTCACAAAAGGTGTTGGAAGACACAAAGAGTATTTAAGCTCATTCGAATTAGCATTGAGAAATGCTAAAATTGAAATATGCAATCTTGTTTCTGTTAGTAGTATTTTCCCGATCGGTTGCAAAAGAATATCAGTTGAAGAAGGATTAAAGTTAATTACGCCAGGTCAGATTACGCATTGTGTTATGGCAAGAAATTCCACAAACGAACCAAACAGATTAATTGCCGCTTCAATTGGAGTTGCAATTCCCGCTGATCCAAATGCTTATGGTTACCTTTCTGAACATCATCCATACGGACAGACAGAAAAAGTTGCCGGTGAATATGCGGAAGATCTTGCAGCCACTATGTTAGCAACTACTTTAGGTGTTGAGTTTGATGCTGACAAAGACTGGAGCGAAAGAGAAGACATCTACAAAATGTCCGGAAAAATTGTTCGTACTTTTAACATCACTCAATCTGCAGAAGGTGATAAAAACGGCTTGTGGACTACAGTTGTAGCTGCAGGAATATTTTTACCATAAGAGGATTCGATTGATATCTGAAAATATATTCTGGATTATCTTTTCCGTTGTAATAGCAGTGATGCTGATGATTGATCTTTATGTAACAGATCACAGACGCGGAAAGATAACTCTCAAAGCAAGTCTTATTTGGAGCGGTATCTGGATAGTTACCGCTCTTCTTTTTAATGTATTCCTTTATTTCTATCTCGAACAAGGTCATCAGAAAGCTATTGAATTTCTTACAGGTTATATAATTGAAAAATCTCTTTCTGTTGACAACCTGTTTGTCTTTCTGATGATATTCAGTGTGATGAATGTTAAACCAGAACATCAGCCACACATTTTGAAATGGGGAATTCTTGGAGCAATATTCTTTAGAATAATTTTTATCCTTGCAGGAGTTGCTTTAATAAATTTATTCCATCCGATCATTTATATTTTCGGTGCGTTACTTCTCTATGCTGCTTACAAAATGGCTTTTGGTGGTGATGAAAAGATTGATGTTGAAAATAACTGGTTGATTAAAATTTTTATAAAATATTTTAAGCTCAAACCTGAATATGAGGGGAGAAAATTTTTTATAAAGGAAAATGGAAAAAGATATATTACCACAATGTTTCTTACTCTGCTTTTGATTGAATCTTCTGATATTGTTTTCGCTATTGATTCAATTCCTGCCATCATTGCAATTACTCACGATACTTTCATTATTATTTCGTCAAACATTTTTGCTATACTTGGTCTGCGGGCTTTGTATTTCGCTTTGGCTGGATTAGTTGATTTGTTCAAGTATCTTAAATACGGTGTTGCACTTCTTCTTTTTTATGTTGGAATAAAAATGCTCATAAGTGATTGGTACAAAATTCCAACTGAAATTTCACTGATAATTATAATCACAATTCTTACGGTTTCAATTCTTCTTTCACTTATCAGAAAAAGAAAATTTTCTGAATAATCCGAAGAGATGAACAATTACTGCTGATGTTAGACCAATAAGCATTGGTTCAATTTCATAAAAGATTGTATCAGAAAAACTTTGTCTGATAAAATACCAGAATGTTCCTGATAAAAGTGCAATAATCATTTCAAACAGCATAATCTTTTCCGGAATTTTTAATTTTTGAAAATATGAGCTAAATACTGCAGGAATAATTGCAGGAATGAATAACGAACCTATTGTGTACCAAATTTCAACTACTGAAGGAATGAAATAAGAAATTATAATTGAAATAATTCCGGATAGAATTATTCCAAGTGATGTAAATGATTTAAGTTTTTCATCGGTGATGTTCGGTTTTATTCGATAAAAAAAATCTCTTCCGATTGTTGTTGCACTTAGAAAGAGAAAACTGTTTAGAGTAGAGATTATTGTTGCAAACATTCCAGCATAAAAAATTCCTTTTAATCCCGGTGAAAAAATTCTTTCAGCAAGAAAAGGAAAAGCCATAACAGGTTGATCAAGATTTGGAAATAAAGCTCGTGCAAAAAGTCCCGTTGTTGTGGTTAGAAAATCAAATAAAGCCCAGAAGAAAATTGAAATGATTATTCCCCACTTTGCAACATTTCCATTCTTAGCAGCATAAGCTCGTTGATGGAAACCAGGATCTGCAAAAGTCCATAACGCAATTAAAAACCAAACAACGATAAAAGTTACTGAAGCATTGCCGGTAAATTTAAGATGCGACTCCGGAAGTTTCTCCGAAAGAAATTCCATACCACCAAAAGACTTGAAACAGATTGCCACTGCAAGAATAAATCCTATAAACATAACGAAGAACTGAAATGCATCAACATAAACATTTGAACGGAATCCACCTTTAATCAGATACGAACCGGAAAGAATAAAAGAAATAATTAATGCAAGAAGAAAATCAATCTGAAAAATTTCTTTCATCAATGTTGCAGTCATAAGCAGATATGGCGCCGGAGATACAAGTATAAAAACTATTACTGCAGAAAATAACGAAACTTTTTTTCCATAGACTTCGAAAAGTTTATCAGGAATTGTAAACAAAGATGCCTGTCGAATTTTTTTAGCAAAGAAAATTGCAAAAAGAAAAGCGAAGAAGTAGTATGGAAATCCCTGAGTAAACCAACTAAGCAATCCATATCGGTAAGTAAACTCTCCAACGCCTAAAATTCCACCATACCAGGTTGAAACTGTTACAAGCACAAATAAAAATAAATTTAAATTTCTACCGGCAAGAAGATAATCTGTTGTGTCTTTAATTTTTGCGGAGGAAGTAAATCCAATTGCAAGAAGCAATGAAAAGAAAATTAAAAGTACAATTATATCAAGTGGACTAAACGAGATCATTTTGTTTAATAAAATTAAAATCACGAATTATAAAGATGATTCCACCTTTCACAACAAGTTTTACTTCATTTCTAATTGCAACATTCGAAGTACTTTCCTTTTCTCCAAATGGCAGCGAAGAATTATGAAGCTGATACTTCAATCCATCAGAAGTAATATTGGTACGTCTATCAAAAGCATAAATTGAAATAGTCTCACCAACTTTGGACTTAAATATTATCGTCTCATCAGTAGGTATTAGATAAGAATTTTCAGCAACAATTTTACACTTAATCTTTTGATAAAATTTGATAACAATTCCAAGGTTACAAATTGTATGATCCAACCTATCACCAGTTACACCAAGTAGTATTGCCTCAGAGTATTTTTTTCTGATTGCGAACTTAAGACACTTCTCAACATCAGTATCATTCTGTCGTTTGACTTTAATGATTGTTGATTTATCGTAATAGAATTTCAGAGTTTCTGGAAAGACTGAATCGAGGTCGCCAATAATATAATCGGGAACCAACCCAAGCTTAAAAGCTGAGTTGGCTCCTCCATCTGCGCAAATGAGAGTAGAATAACCTTTTGATTTGAAAAAATTAATTACACTTTTAGAAGGCGGTCTTCCATTTGCAATTATTATACATTTCTTCAAAGTAAATTCCTTTATAATCCGATTTGAATTCCGGCAATAAAATTTCTTTCAGCTGCAGGGAAAAACTCTTTACCAATTGCATAAGCAGAGTAAAGATTATCAAAGAGATTGTTTACCTGCAAAAAGATTTTTGAATTATCCAACGCATCAAAAAGTTTGAAGTCATAACTTCCGTAAAAATCAAATACAAAATAAGCATCGTTTATATTATCATTATAATCAACGAAGGCACCATATCTGTTAAGGTATTCTTTAAGTTTATTATCAAAATTATCTGAATACATTTTCCCCACATATTTTCCTGTTAACTTCAAAAATAGATTATTGCGATTATACTGAATTCCAAAGTTTGCTAATACATCAGGAAAACCACTGATGCTATTTCCATTGAGTTCAATGAAATCATTCCCAGAAAGATAGTATTTACCTTTTTTGATTTCATTGTTACTGAAAGTTACATTTCCAAAAATATCAAATTCATCAGTCAGCTTTGCGATTGCTTGTAATTCAATTCCGCTATGAACTGTTTCATCTACATTTCCGGTTATTGGCTGACCAAATCTATCAACCTGTCCTTTTTTAACAATCTCGTCGTTAAAAATCATATAATAAAAATTTATTGAAGTAGATAATTTTTGATCATTATAAGCAAAACCAATTTCAATGTCATTCATTGTTTCTGGTTTTACGAGTGGCTTGGAAAAATTATAAGTTCCATCTGGATTTAATTCGAATTGCGGCACTTCACCTGCACTTGATTCTGCAGCATCATAATAATTTTTTAATCTTGGTTCTCGTGTAACTCTTGCTAAAGTAATAAAGCTGCTTAGTTGATTAGTGAATTTATAGTTTAATCCTAATCTCGGATTAAAAAATAAATCACTGATGCTAAAATCATTTCCAACATATCTTTCATTATAAAGTTTGTATTTATGATAAGCTAACTGTAATTCGCCAAGAATATTTATCTGTTCGTTAATCCTATAAGATTCGTGTGCGTAAATTGATGCAATATCTTTTGCTCCGTTATAAAAATAGTACCTGTAATCTTTTGAAATGTTAGGCGGAAGATTTTCTGCATAATTAATGCTTCCCCAATGAATAGAGCGATGAATTCTTAATTCTCCACCAACTATTAGCTCACCGTTTTTGTGTGAAATGCTAAGTCTTGGAATCCAACCATATTGTTTGTTTTCAACTTGGGCTCTTATCAATGCATTTGTCGGAACATAATTGGTATCAAATCCGTTTGCACGTAATCTGAAATAATCATCGTAATAGATTGACCAAGAGCCATCATAATCAAAAAATCCTTCTCCGATTACCAAGAACAATGCTGAATTGAATTTTAAATCATCATTAATTTTTAATTCATTGAGTAGTTCGAAATGTGGCTGTGAAAAATTTTCTATCTCTTCAGCACGACGATTAACAGTATAAGTATAACCGCTTTCATCTGCTTCCCAGTAAGAGTAATTAGCTCTTCTCAGATTTCTATCCTTTACAGCAAACTTAGCAACACCAGTGTAAGCAAGTCCGTCTGAAATTGGTCCGCCATAAAAATTAAATTGTGAAGTAAGATTATCATCGAACCTGACAGCCGAAAAATGATAAGCATTAAATTTTACCCACGATAGATCTCTGTAACCAGAACTCAATATCTGAGAAAGTTTTGCATAGAATGAATATTTATTATCAATCAAACCACTTGAAAAAGCTGCGCTATATTTTCTCGTATGAAAACTTCCGTATGAAGTAGATAAATTTAATTTTGATTTATCTGAAAATGGTGATGTTATGATATTAACTGAACCACCAACAGCCGGATATCCGATAACACCACTTCCAGCACCTCTTTGAACCTGAATCAATTCGGTACTTGCAAGCAAGTCTGGAAAATCCAGCCAGTAAACATTATGATCTTCAGGATCGTTCTGAGGAATTCCATTAATTGAAACAGAAATTCTTCTTTGATCAAATCCTCTGATACTCAGATAATTATAGCCAATTCCATTTCCATTTTCGGAGTAAAATGTAGTTGATGGCAGCTGACTCAAATACTGAGGAATATCCTGAACGACATAATCTTTTTGAATTTCCTCTCTTTTAATTTTTTCGAAAGTTAATGGAGTAACTCCCTTTTTACCAATACTTGCCTCAACAAGTACTGATTGTGAAGGCAAGATAATTCTTTCGAGAGGGAATGTTTGATTAAATTTTATTTGTGATACAGGGATTCTTATTTGCTTATAACCGAGATAACTGATAATAAGTGTATCAGAATCAATAGATGATGCAAGAGAAAATTTTCCATGGCGATCTGTAGTTGTTCCGGTTTTTGACGAAACCAAAAACACATTGGCATTCTGCAACGGGAGTAATGACTCGGAATCAATTACAATTCCGGAGATTTCTTTCTGCTGAGAAAAGATAACAGAAGCAAAGAACAAAAAAAGAAGAATGATTTTACTTTTCATATTAACCTCCATAAAATTTTAGTTAATAAAAAAGCCGTTTTAGGAAACGGCTCAAAGCAAATCATTCTTCAAGCCCGTTTCCCTACGCTGGCATTACCCAGATCAGGTTCAAGGGTATTATCTCAGATATCCCACAATGGTATGCGGGATAACACCCCTAACGGCTACAGTTAATTATTTTTTCTTTTAGTTAAGTTTTAGTTTATCTCCCACTTTAATATTAGACGAAGTTAGACCATTCAAAGATTTAAGTCTTGTTACTGGAATATTATATAACTTCGAAATCGAAAAAAGAGTTTCACCAGCTTTTACAGTATGATAATCTGATTTTGATTTGGTTGATTTTAATAAGTTTGTTGAGGAATTATTATTTACATTTTTTACAGGTTCAACATCAACATCATTGACACTTGTATTTGAATATATTTTCAGTCTTGAACCAGCTAAAATTTTATTTCCGGAAATGTTATTCCAATTCTGAATATCTGAAATCTTTACATTAAATTTCTCAGCGATTTGTCCAAGTGTTTCACCGGGATTAACCTTGTAATATGTAACATTTGATGTATTCTTTGTAGTTACATCTCCATAAGAAGAAGAACTGGTAGTTGAAAATATTTTCAAAGTCTTACCAGCAGCAATAGTATTTCCTTTTATTCCGTTCCATTTTCTTAATTCAGCTATGGTAACCCCAAACTTTTCAGCTATCTCACCTAGTGTATCGCCCCTTTTAACTTTATATTTATATAAATTAGTTGATGTTTTGCTGACTACTTCGCGGTTATTATTTACACTAGTTCTTCCATCAGTATAAATTTTAAGTCTTCTGCCAACATAAATTTTATTTCCGGAAATGTCATTCCAATCTTTCAATTGATCCGTTGTAACACCATAACTTGAAGCAATCTGTGTCAAAGTTTCGCCTCTTCTTATTCTATGGTAAACAAGAGAAGATTTTTCAGTTGAACTATTGTTGATAGTTTTGGAAGTAATTTCAGTTGTTTTGTCTAGACTTGCATAATAATCTTTTTGTTCTTCAGGGACATAAATCGTCAAAGTTTCGCCAACTTTTATTGAACGTGTATATGGAATTGAATTCCAGTTTCTGATATCACTTACACGGCAGTTGAATAAATCGGCAATTCCAAGTAAGCTGTCGTTTTTCTTAACCTGATAAGTGACGGGAACTGTTCCTTCAGGATGAATAGTATTTGATTCTGATGAAGTCAATTCTTCATCTGTGTTGGCATCATTTGATGCAAGTTCATTTTTATTGTGAATAGCTTCATCAACTACTGAATCGTTGGTAGTTTTTCCATTATCATTTTTTAGTAAAGATGCGTAGGGTGATACATAATCATCAGAGCCATTTTCAGAAGCAACCTGTGTATCAGTATTTTCAACATATTCGGTTTGAGTTCCGGTTACCATTACAGGAATTTTTAATTTTAATCCTGCATAGAGTTTTGTTTTAGTTGTAATGTTATTTGCATCAGCAAGATCATATTTAGACACACCATATCTGTTAGCAATTTTTGTAATTGTTTCACCTTTTCGAACTGTATGTACCACATAATTTCTTCTTGCTGATTCAGGAATGTTCTTTATGTTTTCAGCAAATTGCTGAATTGAACCTTTAGGAATTTTTAGTGGATAACCGCCAGGATAATTCATTGGTGTTGATAATTGTGTTAACTCAGGATTTAACTCCACCAATGTTTGAAGATCTGTTCCTGCACAAGTAGCGAGATAACCTAAGTCAATTGCACCATCAATTGTGAAAACATCATATTCATAAGGTTTTTCATAATTTATGTTTGTGAATCCATATTTTTCAGGTTCCATTGCTATCATTGAAACTGCAATGTAGATAGGAACATAATTTCTTGTTTCTTTAGGAAGGTATTTTCTTACAGACCAGTAATCATAAGAATTAGCTTTACTGATTGCTCTTCGAACTCTTCCTTCACCGCAATTATATGCAGCTAAAGCAAGGTACCAATCGCCAAGTGAATTGTAAAGATCTTTTAAGTGTCGGGCAGCAGCATAAGTTGATTTAACAGGGTCTCTTCTTTCATCAAAATAAAAATCTGTTTCAAGTCCATATAATGAACCAGTAGATTTAATAAACTGCCATAAACCAACTGCAGAAGCCCACGAACGAGCATTAGGATTTAATCCGCTTTCCATCATACTTAAGTACAGAAGTTGAAGAGGCAAGCCTTCTTCTTTAAAGATTTGCGACATCATTGGAAAATATTTTCCAGATCGTGAAAGCCAGCGATTCATTGCATCACTGCCTTTACCAGTAAAATAATTTAGCCATTGTTCAACATAAGAATTTACTTCAAGAGGAATATCTGCAGGAATAACTAATTTTGGTCGTGTATCTTCATCTTTGAGAGAAAGTTCAATTTCCGGAACAGCTTTTCTCATCCATTCATCGTAAGCAGCAAATGAGACACCTTCTGGAAGATAACTTAAACCATCAATAAATTTCTTGTAATCTTCAATGATCGAATTCTCAAGTTCCTTGTAAGCTTCATTTTTATCAATTCCCGGATAGTAACTCAGATTATTTATTATTCTTAATGCGTTCTCATAATTTTCAACGGTTTCGTTTATACTATTCAATTCTTGTTTCTTCAATGCCATCACATAACTTTGTCTCGCTTCTTCCATTAGTTCAGAAACTATTCCAGTCTTTTTAACTGAAGTTTCATTTTCAGTTTTTGTTTGAATTACTTCTGAACCACTGCATCCCCAAAAATTTATTAACAGAAGGGCAATTGGTAGAAGAAGAATTTTTTTCATTATTACTCCGATTTATTTCTATTGCAATATAAAATTATCATTTTGTTTTTTCAAGCAAAAAGTTAACTGTTTGCAATTAACTCTTCACTGTGTAACACTTTAAGATTACAGTGGAATATTACCATGTTTTTTCTTCGGATTCTTATCAACTTTGTTTTTCAATAATTCAAATGCCTGTACAACTTTAATTTTAGTTTCTCTTGGAAAAATAACATCATCAATAAAGCCACGCTCGGCAGCTACATAAGGATTAGCAAATTTCTCAATATATTCACTTAATTTTTTATTCAATTCAGTCTCCGGATCTTTTGAATTTTCAATTTCCTTTTTAAAGATAATTTCTACCGCACCTTTTGGACCCATAACGGCAATTTCTGCCGATGGCCAGGCAAAATTGAAATCACCACGAATGTGCTTGGAATTCATAACATCATAAGCACCACCATAAGCTTTTCTGGTAATGACAGTAATTTTAGGAACAGTTGCTTCACTAAATGCATAGAGCAATTTTGCACCATGTCTGATGATTCCTCCCCATTCCTGTTCTGTTCCTGGTAAAAATCCCGGAACATCGACAAGTACTAGTAAAGGAATGTTGAACGCATCACAAAACCTTACAAATCTTGCGCCTTTAACAGAAGCATCAATATCAAGTACTCCTGCAAGTACTTCAGGTTGGTTGGCGACAATTCCGACCGACATTCCTGACACTCTTGCAAATCCTGTCACTATATTTTCTGCAAAATCTTTGTGCACTTCGAAAAATTCACCATTATCAACAATCAATGAAATTACTTCTTTAATATCATAAGGTTTGTTTGGATTATCCGGTATTATTGAATCAAGTTTTGGTTCTTCCACAAGTTCATTAACATCAAATTCTAATTTGGGTGCCTGGTCCATAAAATTTAATGGAAGATAACTGAGTAGTTTTCTTACATTCTGAAGAGTTTCAATTTCTGAATCGAAAACAAAATGAGCAACTCCGGATTTTATAGCGTGAGTATCAGCACCACCAAGTTCTTCAAAAGTAACATCTTCGTGTGTTACGGTTTTGACTACATTTGGTCCGGTTACAAACATATAGCTTGTGTTACGAACCATAAAAACAAAATCAGTTATTGCAGGAGAATAAACTGCACCACCAGCACAAGGACCAAGTATAACTGAAATTTGTGGAATAACACCCGATGCAAGTGTGTTCAATAAAAAAATATCTGCATAACCACCAAGACTATTTACACCTTCCTGAATTCGTGCACCACCGGAATCATTTAATCCGATTACCGGAATTCCAGCTTTCATTGCCATATTCAGAATCTTTACAATTTTTTCTGCGTGCGTTTCTGAAAGTGAGCCGCCGAATACTGTAAAATCCTGACTGAATAATGCTACAGGTCTTCCATCAATTTTTGCGAAGCCAGTTACTACACCATCACCAGGAAAGTTGATCTTATCCAATCCAAAATTTGTTGCACGATGTTTAACAAACATATCAACTTCTTCAAAAGAACCCTCGTCAACAAGGAATTCAATTCTTTCTCTTGCAGTAAGCTTTCCCTTTTTATGCTGAGCATCAATTTTATCTTTTCCACCACCAAGCAATGCCTCAGATTTTCTTTTAGCAAGTTCTTCGAATTTTTCTTTCATAATTCCCTCTTCATTAAACAGAAAAATCTTTTATTTGAAATCCAGTGTCTTCAGTAAGGATAGATTTTACTTTTGAAAAAATCTCTGTGAATTTTTCTGAAGACAATAGCTCTTTGTATGTAGAAAATTTTTCTTCGACTTTAAGGTGTTTGTTAACATCACTTTTCTCTTTGGATAAAAAAACTATTTCATCCGATAAGAATATTGCATCCAGAATATTACTTGTGGCGAATAAAAATTTTACATCAGAATTTTTCACAACATTTCTAATCATAAGAAAAATTTCTTCTTTGGTTATCGAGTCAAGTTTGTTAAATGTCTCATCAATCAGGATTAAATCTGGATTAGAAGCTAAAGCTCTACCGAGTGAAATTCGGAAACGAAAACCAAAACTATTTTTGTGCGGAATATGTTTTTCATATCCTTCTAATCCAATAAGACTAATTATGAATTTTAACTTTTCATCAGAAATATTTTCTGATAATTCGAATCTGATATTATCTTCAACAGTTAACCACGGAATTGAAACAGACTGTGATGGAATATAGACAATTCTTTTATTTGAATTTGATAAGTCTACTTCATTTACAATTATTTTACCTGAGTCATAATTTATTAGTCGGGAAATAATTTTAAGTAAAGTGGTTTTACCAGAGCCGAATGGTGCAACGATTGTTATAAATTTATTATCCTGAAAATTCAATTGAAGAGATAAATCATCAATAAC
>Ga0272446_1004085_pt1 | contig 17652 bp, 15 predicted proteins | sample YNPCB0061_FD_194587 | JGI IMG/M metagenome (GOLD analysis project Ga0272446, IMG submission 194587) | Hot spring microbial mat communities from Yellowstone National Park, WY, United States - YNP-CB-006-1 | ecosystem: Environmental > Aquatic > Thermal springs > Hot (42-90C) > Sediment | place... | reverse complement strand
AATCAGTTGGCGCAGCTTTTCTAATCAGCTCAACAACTTCGTCCATCTGCTTTGATTTATAAGCAATGCCAAAGAACAGCTTTGCATTATCTGATTTAATTTGTTCGGCTTGAGTAGAATCTTCTTTGTTCTCCTGAAGTTTCTGAATTTCGTTTTGAAGTTTTAATATTTCAGTTTTCAATAACTCTGCAGAATCATGCTCAGAAACTTCTGCCTGGGTTTTTAATGTTAAAAGTTCTTCTTCTTTTTTGTTCAACAGTGCTTTAAGTATTTCTTTTTCACTGGCAGCAATGTTCAGTTCTTTGCGGCTTTCAATATAGAATTGAACCAAATGAATCAATGAAGTTGATATAAATCCAATAATGAAAAATGATGCTTCAATCTTTTGATAAAAAACCTCCTGAAGAAAGATTAGTATAATAAGAAAAGCCGCAAAGAAGATTACATAAATTCTTATCGAATAAGTTTTATACTTTTCGGTTAGATAAATCAGAAGCAAAATCAAAAGAATAAAAACTATTGCAGAAATCTTTGATAGATTATCACGGTAATATCTGTTATTTAAAAGATTATCAATAGCAAAAGCGTGCAATGCAACACCGGGCAATTCATTATCAAATGCAGAACTAAATTGCGGAGAAATCTGATTATCGGTAATTCCTATAATTACAATTTTATCTTTAAATATTCTTAATTCATCATCGTTTTGGTTTACCTTCTCAAAAAATTCAAGTAGTGAATAAGATTTAATCTTCTCCCAAGACGAAACAATATTTACAATAAACTTTTTATTCTTTGGTTGTGTGTTTGTTAACTGAACTGCAAATGCTTTTTCAATATGATTAAAGCTTATTAACTCAGCCGGAATAGAAAAATTATTTATATCATAAAAGTTGATGTGCCCTGTTTCAATTTCATCATTAAGTAATTTAGGTGTTGGTAGGCTTAATGAGTCGGTGAAATAAATTCCATCTTTAAGATAGATTTCTCCCGCAACCGAACTTAGCACAACATTCTTTGCATCGGAAATTTCGGACTCGAGCAGTTTGTCATAAATAGACTGAGAAGTAATTCTTGCTGAAAGAAAAACTTCTAATCCGATTTTCTTTACACCCAAAGATTTAAGATTTCTTATAAGCAAAGCATAGTAACTTCTTTTTATTGGCCAAGGACCTATTGTTTCAATATCATTTGATGAAATTCTGATAAGAATAATTGACGAGTCAAGTGATTTTTCAGGAAATATATTTTTGATAAAATATTCGGTTGACTTATTAAGCGGGTTATTAACCGAACTGAAACTAAAAAGAAAAGCCGAAACGACTAAAAGAGAAAATATTTTAAGCAAAAGGAACTTATTTTTTTGTAAAAAGCTTTTAAGCATTAGTAAATTTGTTTTTAGAATTTATATCGAAATATAAATAAATTGTAACATTAAGCTTTCAATAAACTTCAGTAATCAGATGCAGATAAATAAAAACGAGTTGTATAAAATTTCAAGATTAAATAAAAATTATCCACGCTATAATGAAATTTTGAAACTTCATAAAGAAGCAATAGAAAACGGTCAGGATATTTACTTTGATCCTGAAACAGGATTTGCTGTATTGACAGCAGACTTTCTGCTTAAACGCGGTTACTGCTGCGGAAGTGGATGCAGACATTGTCCTTATGAAGTCAAATCATAAATAGTTTTAGCAATTCAATGATTTCTTAGATAAATAAATTAATGCACTAACTCTTCTAAATATTTCAAGGAGTAATTATGAAATCCGGCAAACTGATTCTCATCCTATTAATTTTACTCTCAGCATCCTTCATCACTGCACAAGATGAAGAGAAGAAAGAAGACAAAACTCCTTACAAATCTTCAACATTCAATGGATTAAAATTTCGTTCGATCGGTCCTGCAGTTACTTCCGGCAGAGTTACAGACTTCGCTGTTAATCCAAACAACTTTCACGAATTCTATGTTGCCGTTGCCTGCGGAAATGTCTGGAAGACAACAAATTCAGGAACAACCTGGACACCAATATTTGATACTTACGGCTCACATTCAATTGGCTGTGTAACAATTGATCCTAATAATCCACATGTTGTTTATGTTGGAACTGGTGAGAATAATTCTCAACGAAGTGTTAGCTGGGGTGACGGAATTTACAGAAGCGAAGATGGTGGAAAAAGTTTTAAAAATATCGGATTAAAAAAATCGGAACACATAGCAAAAATTTTAATTGATCCGAGAGACAGCAGAGTAATTTATGTTGCTGCTCAAGGACCGCTTTGGGGCGATGGTGGTCAACGCGGATTATATAAATCAACTGATTATGGAACAACCTGGGATTCAGTTCTTTACATCAGCCCTAAAACCGGTGTTACTGATGTTGTAATGGATCCACGAAATCCGGATGTTCTTTATGCTGCTTCTTATCAGAGAAGAAGGCATGTGTGGACTTTAATTAATGGCGGTCCGGAAAGTGCAATTTATAAATCAACTGATGCAGGTAAAACATGGAAAAAGCTTGAATCAGGTTTACCATCAGGTGATGTTGGAAGAATCGGACTTGCAATCTCACCGGTTAATCCGGATTATATTTATGCCATTATCGAAGCAGCAGATGATGCAAGTGGATTTTATCGTTCGACTAATCGTGGTGCAAGCTGGGAAAAAATGAGTGATTACAAAAATGTTAGCGCTCAATATTACTCGGAAATATTTTGTGATCCTGTTGATGTAGATAAAGTTTATGTACTCGATACATTCTCTTCAATCACAACAGATGGCGGAAAAACATTCACACAAATTTCTACTAAAGGAAGACATGTTGATGATCATGCTTTCTGGATTAATCCCAAAAACACAAATCATTACTTAATTGGCGGTGATGGCGGTATTTATGAAACTTTCGACGGCGGAAACACTTTTCATTTCAAAGATAATTTACCAATCGCCCAATTCTACAGAGTTAGCGTTGATAATTTTCAACCATTCTACAGAATAATGGGAGGAACACAAGACAATAACAGTATGATTGCTCCTTCACAAACTATAAATGAAGAAGGAATTGTGAACGCTGATTGGATTCCCTTGGTTGGCGGTGATGGTTACGAGGCAGTGGCTGATCCAACAAATCCAAACATCATTTATTGTCTCTGGCAATATGGTGGCTTGACAAGATATGATATGCAAAGCGGCGAACTGTTCAGCATTAAACCACAGGAACGCGAAGGTGAAGAACCATACAGATGGAATTGGGATACACCTTTAATGATCAGTCCACACAATCCTACGCGACTTTATGTTGCAGCAAACAAACTATTCAGAAGTGATGACAGAGGAAACAGCTGGCAGGTAATAAGTGATGATCTTACAAGAAGAATAGATCGCAACAAACTTCCTGTGATGGGAAAAATCTGGAGTGTTGATGCAGTTGCTAAGAATGCTTCGACATCATTTTACGGAAATATCGTTTCATTAAGTGAATCGCCACTTGTTGAAGGATTAATTTATGTCGGAACCGATGATGGACTAATTCAGGTTACTGAAGATGGCGGAAAGAATTGGAGAAGAATTGAAAAGTTTCCCGGCGTTCCTGAAACAACTTATGTAAGCAGCATTTATACTTCCCTTTTCGATGCGAATACAGTGTATGCGACTTTTGACAATCATAAGCGAGCTGATTTTAAACCTTATGTTCTAATGAGTAACGACAGAGGAAAAAGCTGGAAGTCGATAACAGGCGATCTAAAAGAACCGTTTGTAGTATATTCAATAATTCAGGATCACATTAAACCTGATTTACTTTTTATCGGAACCGAGTACGGTGTTTTCTTCACAATCAACGGCGGAAAAAACTGGATTCAGTTAAAAGGAAATCTTCCTACAACCGCAGTAAGAGATCTGGATATTCAGAGAAGAGAAAATGATCTTGCATTGGCTACATTCGGCAGAGGTTTTTATATTCTTGACAATTACTCTCCTCTAAGAGATATAAATGAAAAAAATCTTGAGGAAGAAAACTTCAAACTATTTTCCGTTAAAGATGCTCTGATGTTCATAAAAAGAAATGCAACATTCAGTTCACTTGGCTCGTCATTTTTCAAAGCAGAAAATCCACCATTTGGAGCTACATTTACTTATTATGTTAAAGAAGCTCCAAAAACTTTAAAGGAAATACGAAAGGAAAAAGAAAAGGATTTAATAAAGAAAGGTGAGCCTGTTTATTATCCGGCTTGGGAAGATTTAAGAAAAGAGGATGACGAAATAAAACCATACCTTTTATTTACTGTCTATGATGAAGCCGGAAACATTGTTCGGAAAATTAAAACTGATGTTAAAGAAGGAATAAACAGAATTACCTGGGATTTGAAATATCCTTCTGCTAATCCTGTTAAAAAAGCTGATTCGCAGGATGAAAGCGGTTATCCTGTAATGCCTGGCAGATATAAAGTTACAATGTCATTATATAATAAAGGTGAGTTGAAACAAGTTGCTGGTCCTGTTGAGTTTGAAGCAAAAGTTCTTAACAATGTTACATTGCCCGCCGAAGACAGAGCTGAATTAGTTGCTTTCCAGAAAAAAGTTACTGAACTGAATCGTGCTGTTCAGGGTGCGATTGAATCTTCAAATGAATTGAAGAATAAAATTGCTTTGATTAAAACAGCTTTGTTACGAACTGAAAATGCACCACATAACCTGATTGAAGAAGCTGATAGAATAGCAATGGAAAACTTGAAGCTATACAGAAAACTTACAGGCGATGATGTGATTGCAAAAAGAAATGAACCTGTTTATCCAAGCATTGCAGACAGAGTTGGTGAAGTTGTTTATGGAATGTGGCAAACCACTTCAGCACCGACACAAACTTACAGAGACAATTACAGAATTGCTTCGAATGAATTTAAACCGGTTCTTGATGGTTTGAAAAAGTTAATTGAATCAGATTTGAAAAAACTTGAATCAGAACTTGAAAAGTTAAAAGCTCCTTACACTCCGGGAAGATTACCTGACTGGAAGGAATAAAATTATTTGCGGCTTTGCGTCTCTGCGTGAAATAAACACCCAGAGGCGCATTCAACCGCAACAAAAAATTAAAATTCATTTGAATCTTTTTTCCCTAATTTATCTTTTTGATAAGTTCTTCACTCAGTGCCCACAAAGATTTTTGCAATGATTTATCATATGACAGCTGAGATGATTCTTTTTCCTTCATATCAAAGAAAAATTTTGCTGTTTGGTTTTTAAACTCATCAGAAGTTGCTAAGTGAATTATTGTTTGCGATGCTTGTCTCGGTGTAATCAATTCGCGCTTCAGCAGATAATAGATAAGATGTTTTAACCAGAATTTTAAACCATTATTTCTGGAGAAGTTGGTTGCAACGCCACCAGGATCAACTGCAAAAACTTTTACTGTGGTTTCCTTCAATCTTTCTGCAAGCTCATAAGTAAAAAGAACATTCGCAAGTTTTGAATTTGAATATTGCAATCTTCCATCATATTGCGATGGCTCAGTAATGTTCTCAATAACTCCTTTTCCACCATAATGAACTCCTGAAGATACATTTATTACTCTTGCATCATCAGAAATTTTTAACAGAGGCAAAAGCTCATTTGTCAGAACAAAATGACCAAGATGATTTGTCGCAAGCGTTATCTCAATTCCCTCATCAGTCAATTGATGACTGATGAATCTTGCACCTGCATTATTTACCAAAACATCTATTCTCTTAAAATCAATTTTAATTTTATCAGCAACTTTTTTTACTTCCCGAATAAGCGAAATATCTGCTACATAATAACTAACATTTTCATTGTGAGTTTTTTTCTTAATCAGTTCTGCAACAGCTTTACATTTGTCCGGATTTCTTCCGATAAAGATTACATTAGCTCCTTTTTCTGCTAATCCAAGCGCAACTGCTTTCCCGATTCCTGAAGTTGCACCAGTTATCAGACAATTTTTTTCTCTCATACTATACTCTCAAGTTTTTCTAAAATTTTAACCATTGCAAATGTATCGAGCTTGCAATACTCAAGAAGATTTTTTCGTTTTTCATTTATTATTTCGGGATTGTTTTCATCAAAAAGACTTTCAAAAGTTAACGATGCCAAACCACCTTCGTTGATAGGAAGATTCTGATAATTTAATTCCGGCACAAGCGCAGGAAGCACATATTTAATTGAGTACGAACCCTTCATATCATTTGTGTAATAATATTTTTTCTGAAACGGAACGATTAAATCTTTTATCCTGTAAATCAGATTATCTATTTTCATTTTGTACTGCGGAAATGCTTCTGCTATTTCATTAAGTCGCTTAATCTCGAAAGACTTGTTGTACACCAGAATATCGCCAATATCTTTAACATCCCGAAGAAGATTTTCTATGAATGGAATTCTGGGATCATCACTTGCATCGGCAAGAAATTCAAAATGCTGAAGTTCCGCTCCTTTACTTTCGAGATAATGAAGTGAGTACTGAAATGGTATTTGCATATATGGTTTTGAATTATCAAACAAAGGAATCGCAGGTTGAAAAGTTTCGAAGTCCATAAAATAAATAGGATAGTGAATTCCCGATAAAAAATTTTTTATGCCTTCAGCATCAATTAATTGCTTTCCATTCTTAAAAACATCAAGCTGAATTTTTGCACTCCTGGGAAGCTGTATTTCATCTGTGAGCTCTTCCATTGAGAGGATACCGCTTCTGTAAATTTCATATTTATCAGCAAGATGAACTCCGCTCAAATCAAAAACAGAGTTTTCGGGAATATGCTTCCGGCAGTAATTGTAAAATCCACAGATGTATGGTGAGTAACAGTGTTCGCCAATATCAATTTGAGGAATATCGTTTTGCCTTAAAACATTCTTTAAGCGATTGATATTTTTTTCAATCCAGCTTTGTTTAGGAAGAATCTTATCAAGGATTGATTCAATTCTGAAAAGCTGATGCAAATCAAGTTCGCCTTTTCTTACATACTGATTGTTTATATAAATGATTGAGAAGTCATTTACTTTGTAACCTGCTTTAGTAATCACCCAATATTGAAGTGCTGCATCAATTAAATATACATCTGTTACAGAAGTAGAACTTTTAACTTCATAAATTTTTAATCCGTCATCCGTGTTTAAGAGAATATCAGCAACTGAAAGAACTTCTTCTGCCTGAAATGCAGCTTCGTAAATTACTCTCTGTTTATTGTCCAGAAATTCTTTTGTCTTAACTAATGGTTCTTCATAATCAGAATGAGTTTCAGGAGATAAATCTATTCCACCAGGGAAAAGTTGTTGAGCTAATTTTCCAACATCAATTCCTCTTTTGAAAATCGCTTTTTGCATTTCAGAAATTTCATCCATTTCGTCATAATGGTATTTATACAAATACAGATGTTTGTCGCACTGAATACCGCGAATGAAAGATGATTTGCTAAGAAGATGTGTGTTCATTAAATTTTCCAACAAGATGCTTTGTACTGACTTTTAACTGCTTCACAAATTTAGTTTATTTGTAATGAGATTAGAAAATTTTTAATTATAAAAATTTATGAGAAGAGCTGATTTAACATTTACAATCTTTCTTATTCTCTTTATTCAAACACACTGCCTGGCACAGGATAAAAGATTTACTCACGGAGCCGAGAACGGTTATATGTGGATTGATTTTGAGAAATATTCAATAATGCGGGATATGAAGTATGATTACTTAAGTTCAATGCTTGAACGACAAAGAGTAATTAATTTATTTCAGCTTCAGAATGATTCGCTTGGATGTAAAGAAGAAATAAAAACCCTTCTAAAAGCAAACGAGCAAAATCAACTTGATTTAAGTTTAATGGTAAAACAAATTGATAAGTTTTACAACGAGGAAAAACTTAGAATCATACCTATTGTTTTTGCTTATTGTTACTGTGTAAAAGAAATGGCGGGTAGATCAAAAAAGGAATTGAATGAATACTTAATCAGTATTTTAAAATTTTCGGAATCAGAACAATAACGGCTCGTCAGGTTTCTTTTTGGATTTCTTTTCTTTTTTCTTCTGCTGGCTTTTCAGAAAATCACCAAAATCCTCTTTAGCAATAATATAAATTTTCCCCACCTGTTCTGCTTTAAGATGTCCTGAACGAATATGATATAAAACTGCCGAGTGACTTACATTTAGCAGCTTTGCTACTTCCTGAACACTAAAAAATTCTCGCATAGATGAATCCTGAAATGTGAATACATCTTTCAATAGCAATTTAATCAGCATTTGAAAGATATTCAATTATTATTGATTGTTTTCATTACGGTCTTTATGTTGAAGCAGAAACATTTAATAAAATTTGAAACCACTTAAAATGAAACTTCACACAAAAATTTTAATTGTAGCTTCCTTCGCAATTGCAATGGCTTATCTTGAATCAGCAGTAGTTGTTTATCTCAGAGAGCTTTATTATCCGGATGGATTTACATTTCCATTAAAACTTATTTCTGAAAAAATTTTGCTCATTGAACTGGGAAGAGAGTTTGCAACAATTATAATGCTTTTAACAGTTGCAATGATAGCCGGAAAAATATTTGCCGAAAGATTTTCTTACTTTCTTCTTTCATTCGGAGTGTGGGATATATTTTATTATCTGTGGCTGAAAGTTTTCATCAATTGGCCTGATTCTTTGCTTACAGATGATTTGTTGTTCCTTATTCCTGTTCCGTGGATTTCTCCTGTTCTCGCTCCGGTTCTGGTGTCAATCGTTTTTATTACCTTTTCCATCTTGGCCTTGAAGAAAGTTGAACTTGGCTTTAGAATTCAATCTGATAAAATAAATTTTGTGCTTATTCTGTTTGGTGTTGTTCTCATACTTTTAAGCTTCGTTTGGGATTTTGAAAAGAGATTGAACTCTGTTTCACCTGTGGAGTTTATGTGGTTGATATTTATTTGTGGGTTGGTTCTTATGTCGTTTGGGTTATTTCGATTTAGCAATAAAAAGAATAACGAAGAATCCATTTCATGCAAAGACGCCGAGACGCAAAGTTAAATTACTTCGCGTCTCAGCAGTCAAATATTTATTTCACTTCGTTTCCATCTTTATCAAGTAAAACCGGATCTCCGAGACCAAGCTCTTTTAATTTATCGAACTGAGTTGCTTTATCTCCGACAATAAGATAAATCATTTTATCCGGGTGAAGATATTTCTGTGCAAGCATTTTATGTTCATCGGCTGTCATTTGCTGAATTTGTTTTTCCTGATTCTTTACATAATCAAACGGAAGATTGTATTTGGCAATCTGTGAAAGCATTCCTCTTAACGCACCAATGGTTTCAAATCTCAATGCATTTGATTTCAACAGAGAATTTTTTGTAAAGTTAAGATCTTCAGGGCTTATTCCATTCCGGTATTTTGTAATTTCATCTCTGAATATTTGTGCTGACTCGAGTGTAGCATTTGTTTGAACTGCAGCACTTGCAACAAAGTATCCCGGCAATTCAGTGCCGCGAAAATCAGTTCTTGCACCATAAGTAAATCCCTTTTCTTCTCTGAGGATAAGATTAACAATTCCATTAAAGCTTCCGCCAAGTTTATAATTCATTACATAAGCTTTAAAGAACTCAGGATTTGTGTAAGCTGGTCCGGGATGTCCGATTCTGATTTCAGATTGTTTTGCATTCGGAAAATCAATGAAATAAACAACTGCTTTATCGGGCATTTTAGGTTCAAGATAAGATTTAATGGTAACAGATTTTTCTTTCCATTTATTCTCAAGAGATTTGAATGTTTTAACAACATCTTCTTTTTTCAGATTTCCCGCGAATGAAACACTTGCAAGCTGAGGTGCAATATTTTTTTCATAATAATTTTTCAAATCATCAAGCGTAATTGAGTTAACTGATTCTTCAGTTCCAAGAATGTTGTAAGAAAAAATATGTTCATTACCATAAATCAGTTTTTGAAAAACATTCGATGCAATTGCAGCAGGATTTGATTTATTCCTTCTGATGCTTTCGATTGTTTCCTGTTTTAATCTTGCGAATTCATTCTCATCCCAGCGCGGCTCTAAAAGTATTTCCTCCGCAAGTTTATAAACATCATTAAACTTTGAGCTTAGACAATTTGCCTGAAGAATAATTGATTCATTTGTAGCAGAAACATTTATTCTTGCGCCAAGATTATCAATTTCATCTTCAAGTTCTATTGGAGTTTTATTTTTGGTTCCCTGATTAAGCATTCTTGCGGTAAGATTTGCAACTCCTGGTTTTGTCAGGTCATCCTGAAGAAATCCGCCTTTTATTTCAATCTGGAAATCAAAAAGCGGAAGTTCTTTATATTCAATTCCAAGTATTCTGATTCCGTTTTTAAGTTTCTCTTCCCAAACTTTTGGAACAGTAATTAAAGGATCGGCACCAAGTGCAGGAACAATATTTCTATCGAATGAAGAAGGAATAGGATCAACTTTAACCTGATTATCCGGATTTGAATTTCTTGCTTTTATTTCTTCTTCATTAAGTGGTTTGATTTGTTCTTCGGGCACTACAAATTTTTCCGATGAAGAAGCAGCTAACTCTACTTTTCCTGCGGGAACAAAACTCGTAAGAACATAATTTTTATTTTTAATGTACTTATTATAAACTCTCATTACATCTTCTTTTGTAACTGCAAGACTATTTTTCAAATCTTCCGATAAATAATCCGGTGAACCTGCATATTCATTCAATTGAGCAAGAGTAAATGATTTGCCTAAAACACTGGAAATGCTGTTATAAAAATTTGTTTCGATACCGGCTTTAATTCTATCTAAATCTTTATCTGTAAATCCATCTTTCTCAAATTTCTGGAATGCTTCAAATATTGCCTGCTCAACTTCTGAAAGATTTTTATTCGGAAATGTTCTTACTCTGATTCTGAAATCACCTGCAAGTTCACTGCTGTTCTGAAAAACATTTACAGATGGTGCAAGTTTTTTCTCTTCAACAATGACTTTGTAAAATGGCGATCTTTTGCCCTTTGCAAGAAGATCTGCAAGAACATCGAGAGCATAAGAATCTTTATTGTATTGTTCAACAGTTGGGAAAACCATATTAAGCTCTGGCGATTGAGCAAATTTATCTTCATAAAATGCTCGTTTGGTTTCTTTAAGTTCAACTGGTATTGGTTTCAAATCTGTGACAGGAGCAGAAGGTTTTAACTCTCCAAAATATTTTTCAATCAACTTTTTTGTTTCGGATTTATCAAAATCACCTGCTACAACCAATGTTGCATTGTTTGGTCCGTACCAGGTTCTGTAAAAATCGTGAACATCTTTTACAGTAGCATTTTGTAAATCAACAAGCTCACCAATCACTTCCCAATTGTACGGATGTCCTTCCGGATAAAGCAATTTGTTTATCACATAACTTGTATGGCCATAAGGTTGGTTATCAACTCTTTGTCTCTTTTCATTCTGAACAACTTCCTGCTGATTAAGAAATGCTTCCTGAGTAACTGTGGGAAGCAGATAACCCATTCTGTCTGATTCAAGCCATAACACTAGTTCAAGCGCATTCTTTGGAACAATCTGATAATAGATTGTACCATCCTGCCATGTTCCTCCATTTAAAGTTCCACCATTTTCCTGAATGTATTTGAAGAATTTATCCTGACCAACATGCTGCGATTCCTGAAACATCATATGTTCGAACAAATGCGCAAATCCGGTTTTACCTGGCTTTTCGCGATTGGAACCAACATGATAGAGAATTGTAACGGATACAATCGGGTCGGATTTATCTTCGTGAAGAATTACCTCCAAACCATTCTGAAGTTTATATTTTTCGTAATCAAGCTTAAACTTTTCACCTGATTGGGAAAAGGAACTGATTGTAAAAAGAATAAATATTACTGAAAAGAAAATTTTATTTGAAAACATTTTTCCTCCGAATATGAAAATTAGTGCACAAATATCGGAAGAGAATTGTAATTACTGAAATGTAAAAATGATGAGCGGTTATAGAATTATTTTAATTTATCTCAAAGACAGCGTTAGAAAGTTTTCTTTTCTCTCTTCTATCTTTTAGATACGCTCTTACTAATGCAAGTGAGAAAACGCCTAAGGATACTGTCAGAATTAAAATCCCCAGCAACATTGGATTACTCCTTCCGAATAAATAGCTAAGACTTTGAATAAAGATATAAATTGCAAATGACTGAGCTATTAAAATTAAGTTTGTATAAAATTTATGATTCATAAATCACCTTTTTGTTTGCTGAAACTTAGCAACTTAAGATTAACTTAATGTTAAGATGATGTTAAGAAATTGTTATTAAAACTTGGCGGCGGCTATATTATTCAGGTTAAAGGAAGAAATTTTTATGAAATATTATAAAAGTTTCCTCATTTGTTTACTCAAGTGGAAAAAATTATTTAGGAATTACTGCTATGATAGTTAAGAGTTATTAAGTTGATTTTAGTTTGAGATGCGATAAAAAAATTTAATTATAGTTGGAATTATTGGTTGCAAGTCGAACTTGGAACTTTATCATCATCAACCAAAAAGAAAAACCGGCATAAAGCCGGTCTTTGATTAGTAGCGAGGACAGTCCGTTAGCCAACGGATTGAACCTGCATCCCGTTTAATCAGGATATTAGCCAGTCTTTTTTCAAGTAATTGTTGATACTGAATTTCTTTCAGTTTTTATAAATAAAAAGAGGTTGTCTCATAAAACACAATTTGTCATCCTGAGCTAGTCGAAGGATGACATTATATTGTGAAATCACACTTCGACATCCGTCAGCTGACGGATCAGTGTGACAGTAAAAATTACTTTTGAGACAACCTCTTACTTAGTAGCGGGGACAGGACTTGAACCTGCAACCTTCGGGTTATGAGCCCGACGAGCTACCAATTGCTCCACCCCGCGGTATAAAATCTAAAAATTAATTTTATAAAATCTTTTTTTTTCGGGTTATAAGTCCGACAAGCTACTCCCTTATGGGACTCCACCCCGCGATATAAATTCTAAGAACCAATTTTTCAAAATCTATTTTTTATTTCGGGTTATGAGTCCGACAAGCTACTCCCTTATGGGACTCCACCCCGCAATTCAAAATTCATTTCAAAATCGTGCGCAAATATAATCAATAAAGCATGCCTGAGCAAATCATTTTATGATGCACTAACCATCTATATTATTGAAACTTGAAGCAATTCCATCCAAAGTTTGTGATCTAACATGAATTTCATTGAGCTTCTGTATCAGGCGTAAAATTACTTTTCGCTTTTCATCAACCAGTTCATTCATAAAAGAACTTACTTCAGGAATATTACATTCATCAAGAACGCTTTCATAAAATCTGACCATAGCTGTTTCACGGCGAAGCGCTTCATTCAAAGTTGCGCATGTATTTTTACAAGCGTGCTGACATTTTATTTCATTATCAGACATAGCTGACCTCTGTTGATTTTTCATTTTAAATTTATTGCTGAGTATTTGCTACGAATGAGCAAGCTCAGCTTGTTTAACTAATTCCCTTCCGCGATTAAGCGCCTGTTCATTAAGTGGAATAAGATTATGTCTTCGCGGAGGCAATGCTTTCTTTAATGCTTCAATTAAAGTTTCAATTTTAAGTATCGGTCGTTTTTCAAGAAAAGCACCAGCCATAATCATATTCGCTATTTGCTTCGCCTGAAGTTTATCGGCTTCCTCAATTGCTGATATTCCGATTATTTCAATATCAGTTCTTGTAGGTGGATGAATCACGGTAGATTGTTCATATATCAACAATCCGCCGGGTTTTACTGCCTTCTCAAATTTATCAACTGATGGTTGATTAAGTAGAATTGCTGTATCAAACTTTGTGATAATTGGTGAGCTTATTCTCGAATCAGATACAATTACTATGCAGTTTGCAGTACCACCGCGCATTTCAGGACCATATGAAGGCATCCAGCTTACTTCCTTTCCTTCAATCATACCTGCATAAGCAATTAATCTTCCCATTGAAAGAACACCTTGTCCACCAAAACCAGCAATTATTATTTCATGTTCTTTAATCATTTTAATTCCTCATAAACTTTTTATTTATTCTTTTGGAACTTTCAAATCGCCAAGTGGATAATAAGGGAACATTACTTCTTCAAGATATTTAATTGTTTCCACCGGAGTCATTTTCCAGCCTGAGGGACAATTGGAAACAACTTCAATAAAACATGTTCCTTTATTCTGCATCTGATATTCAAAAGCTTTCGTAACTGCTTTCTTAAGTTTTCTTACAGCATTTGGATTATGAACTGATTGTCTGGTCACATAGTAAGCGCCTGGTAGTTGAGCAACTAATTCAGTAATCTTTAATGGATAACCAGCCATATGAACATCTCTTCCATAAGGCGAAGTTGAAGTTACCATTCCGGGTAAAGTTGTTGGAGCCATTTGTCCGCCGGTCATTCCGTATATTCCGTTGTTTATAAAAACAATCAGAATATTTTCACCGCGGTTTACTGTATGAATTGTTTCAGCAGTACCAATAGCTGCAAGGTCACCATCACCTTGATAAGAGAAAACAAGTTTATCAGGAAGAACTCTTTTAATTCCCGTTGCAACAGCACTTGCTCTTCCATGTGCAGCTTCTTGCATATCAATATTCATATAATGATAAGCAAACACTGAACAACCAACGGGCGCAACTCCGATTGTTTTGTCCTGAATATCGAGCTCATCAACAACTTCCATCAGAACATTGTGAACAACACTGTGTCCGCAACCGGGACAGTAATGATAAGGAACATCAGTAAGTGTGTCTGGTCTGCAAAAAACTTGTTCGAGTTCTGTTCCATCTTCTAATAATAATTTTTCGTTCATTTTAATTTCTCCTAATCGTGAAGCACATTTTGTTTTTCATGAATTGCTTCAACTTCCTGAAGAATTTCTTCCGGAGTAGCAATCATTCCGCCCATTCTTCCTTTGAAGTAAACAGGAACTTTCCCTTCAACAGCAAGACGAACATCTTCAACCATTTGTCCTGCATTCATTTCAACATCAAGAATAAATTCAACTTTATCAGCAAGTTCAGCAATTCTTTTATAAGGGAACGGATAAAGAGTAATTGGTCTGAGCAAACCAATTTTAATTCCCTTTTCTCTTCCGAGGTCAACTACTTTCTGACAGATTCTTGCCGATAGACCAAAAGCAACAAGCAAAATTTCTGCATCATCAGTTTGAAATTCTTCCCACCTTACTTCGCTTTGCATAGCTTCATATTTTTTCTGGAGCTCAAGATTTACTTTTTCCATTTCTTCAGGTTGAATGAATAACGAAGTGATAATATTATGATTACGATCTTTAGTCTTTCCGGTAGTTGCCCAAGGTTTTGGTTGTTTAGTTAAGCCGCCATCAGGCGGAAGAACAACTTTCTCCATCATCTGACCGAGAGCACCATCAGCAAGAATCATAGCAGGATTTCTATATTTTTCAGCTAAACGGAATGCATCGAAAACAAAATCTGCCATTTCTTGTACAGACGCCGGAGCTAAAACAATAAGGTGATAATCTCCATGACCACCTCCCTTTGTGGCCTGGAAATAATCACCTTGCGAAGGTTGTATTGTACCCAAACCCGGACCGCCGCGAACTACATTTACAATCAAACACGGAAGTTGTGCAGAGGCAATGTAAGAGATTCCTTCTTGCATTAAACTTATTCCAGGTGATGATGAAGAAGTCATTACTCTTGCACCTGCACCAGCAGCACCATAAACCATGTTGATTGATGCAACTTCGCTTTCTGCCTGAAGCACAACAATTTTTTTATCTTTTCTGTTTGGAACCTCGCGCATCAAATATTCAATTACTTCTGATTGTGGAGTAATCGGATAACCGAAGTAAGCATCAATATCAGCGCGAATTGCTGCTTCAGCTAATGCTTCGTTACCTTTCATCAAACGAGGTTCTTCTTTTCTGATTTCTTTTTCCATTTTAAAACCTTTATTCTGATTTAACTTGACTTTTCTTCGATGGCTTTGCTTGTCTGTAAACCGTTATTGCCGCTTCGGGACAAACTAAAGCACAGTTAACACAACCTGTGCAAGCATCATAGATCAATTCTACGTAGCGGTAACCTTTTTCGTTAAAGTTTGGGGATAACGCTAAGGCATTTTGCGGACAGGCGAGAATGCAAAGTTCGCAACCTTTGCAAATCTTTGCATCTATTTTTACGGTTCCCTTAATCATTTTAAAACTCTTTCTTTTGTTTGCAGATATCATTAGAAACCAACCTTAATGCCACTAAGATTTGTGAGTAATATCATTAAAAATGTTGATTTGTAAACTTGATTTTCAGTTTTAAGAAGAGATAAAAACTATCTATTCCTAAGTTTGAGAAGGTATTTTACTGTTAGCAATTATCAACTCGCTAAGGAGTTTATCAGGTTAAACCACTCCAGTTATCTCTGAATGCGGATTTTATTAGTGCTACTAGAGTTTTATCGAGAGGTCCCTTTTGAATTAACTCAACATCTTTTTTAAGATGATTAATATTTGTTGTTCCAACGATTGCAGAATCAACTCCTTCAGCAAATACAGTGAATCTTAAAAATGTTTCCAGCCAATTATCACTATCAGGAAGATTCATTTCTTTCCAACGCAGCCAATATTCTTCAGCATAACTTCCGATTGGTCTTTCTGAATATTTCCAGGGTGCATTTGCAATTGGTCTTTTTGCTATAACACCAAGTTGTTTTTCTTTAGCTTTTGGAACTAGCTTATTTAGTGAATGTTGATCACATATATTTACTGATGTCATTATGCTATCAAACTTGCCTGAGTTGATTGCAAACTCTAACGCCTGATTCTCACCGGAATAGGCAGCAAGTTTTATTTTACCTTTTTTCTTCGCTTCTAAAAGAGCATCAATCACTTCGCCTCTTTGCAATATTTCTGTTGAACAGGAATGAAGATGCACAATATCAATGTAATCCGTTTTCATTATTCGAAGAGCTTCATCAATTCCTGCAAGAATAATTTCATAACTCCAGTCGGCATAACCATCAATTCCATATCCAACTTTTGTTGAAAGAATAAACTCACCTCGTCTGTGTGAAATAAATTTTCCTATTCTTTCTTCACTTGCATAGTAACCACGAGCTGTATCAATAAAGTTAATACCTAAATCAAGAGTAGTGTTTAATAGCCTCTCAACTTCTGTATCTGGTATGCTATAATCACCTATCTCGCCGGCACCAAAACCTAATGCAGAGATCATTAAATCTGTATTACCAAATTTTCTGTAAATCATAAGCAGTATTTTCTAAGTCAATTGCATTTCATTGAAGGTAGATTTTGTTACACAGAGAACCTCAGAGTTTAAAAAATCTTTATAAGTAAGTCACCTTACGCAAATCTGTCAAACCTTCGAGGTTTGGCTAAATATGTGTTTAAAATAAAAGAAAAATTCTTAATTATTTCAGAAAACCTCGAAGGTTTTTATTAAAGGAGCATAACATAACTCACTAAATTTTTGCTGTGTCGGGAATTTCACTTTTGCTATCTCTTACCATTCTTGAAAAAAGCGATAGATTTGGGTCGAATAAAAATTTTAGCCACAACTTTGTCCACGATTTATGATAAACAAGATTATCATAAAATTCAGGTGCAGTTGCTTTTACTTTCGGAAGATTATTCCAGGGAATTGAAGGAAAATCGTGATGT
>Ga0272446_1004084_pt1 | contig 17653 bp, 38 predicted proteins | sample YNPCB0061_FD_194587 | JGI IMG/M metagenome (GOLD analysis project Ga0272446, IMG submission 194587) | Hot spring microbial mat communities from Yellowstone National Park, WY, United States - YNP-CB-006-1 | ecosystem: Environmental > Aquatic > Thermal springs > Hot (42-90C) > Sediment | place... | reverse complement strand
TCCATATTTTTGGGTATGGTTATTTTGAACGATGGCGCTAGGGCCGTTGTCTGCCCTAGCGCGGGTAATATTTTTATCTCGGTGCAATCACGACGGGCGGCGTAATGACGACTGGCGGCGGCGGCGATGGCCTACGTACGACGATGGTTGTATCCGGCCGTCTGCCCCAGATACTGAGACGTTGTTCTCGTGCAACAGTCACGCTGCGACAATATTCCATTTCGTCTGTGGTAAGTTGGCGTTGCTGCATAGTCTCCGCACAGACCTTAATTGGGTTTGGGCTGTACGCACAAGCCCCAGTAGCGGCGATGAGCGCGGCGATGCAGACAGCCTTTCTATAGTAGCTCATATTTGCCACTCCCGTTACTAGTCCCGATACTCGGCGAAACGATGTCGCTGATATCGACACCGCAGCGTTCTGCCGCGATAGCCAGCTCGCACACTACTTCGCGCAATTTGCTGGCCGGGATCATCACAAAGCCGGTATTCATTCCCATTTCGCGCGATGTAATGGAAACGCCATTACTCTTATGGGTGTAGTGCAATGTTCTTCTCATGTTATTACCTATTCAGATACTCGGCAAGCCGACTAGCTTGCCAAGCTTTTTCTTGGGCGTCAACGGCCGCGCGGATAGCCGCCCAAATGGGGTGATGTGGGTCGCTACCGCCGTCGGCACCCTCGACGGCCGCAAAGACGCCGTACACCGAGGCCGTCAGCGCGGCGTCCATCGCATCCGCGCGGGTTGTTGCCGCCGCAGCCCGCACGGCAAAGTTCCAGGCCGGGCAGTTCTCTTCTGCCCAATCTGGGTCACTGGCCGCATAGTCGTCGGCATCGTGGACTGCCTGTGTGGCGGTCTGCCGAGCAACTTCTAGCGCGTCGCGGGTTACTTCGTCGACGGCGTAGGCGCGTGCGGCCTCAATGGCCGCGTGAGCGCGGGGGTCGCTGCACAGGTGCAACACCCGATCGGCGTACTCGCACGCCAGCAGGCGTGCGGCACGGCCGTTTAGCCCCTTGTAAGGGGCCAGGTACTTGTCTTCGCTCATTTCTTCTCTCCTTCCCCATGTAGGTACTGCGCAAGCCGATTGGCTTGCCATTGCCGCTCTACGTTCCAAGCGGCCTTTCTGACCTCTTCCCAGCTAGGGCGCCAGCTTTCCACAGGCCACGGCTCGTCCCTGTCTTCAGCCGAGCGGGCTGCGCTCCAAGCCATTTCCCGCGCCACTTCTTCCGCAGCCGCGCTGGCTGTCTCGAACGCGGCCAGCCAAGCCGGGTTGTCGGTCGCGATGCTGATAATGCGAGCGGCCTTTGCCTCTTGCGGCACGCGCTCGGCGCAATCTCGCGCAAACTGGCGAGCCGTGTGGTCATTCCACTCATCGAGCCGCCGGACGATGCGGAGTGACTGCGCCACTCCTTTATTTCCGTGCGGTAACACCCGTCCGGCCACTTCGCACTCCCATATAGCCGGACCAGGCCAATCCAGCAGATCGAGGGCGGTACGGCAGAAGTGGTAGCCGCGCACACATGCTTTTGTGTCTTCTACCCACGGCGTCCACTTTCCGGGAGTGTAGGTGAACCCCATATGGGGCGATGACGTATTATTATTGAGTACTTTATAGTACATGGCACGACCCCGTTTCAGGATGCTGCCGAGAACTCTTCAACCTTGGCGCGCGCCTTGGCCAAGGCGCGCTGGTAGGCGCACCGTTCCGTGCGTCCCACGTGCTGCGGCCCATAATGCAGCACGATCTGTGCGGTTCTGGTGTTGCGGATGGTTCTCGGCGGCGTGTCGCTCTTGTAGGCGACAACGGCAACGTTTCTGTAGCGGCCCCAACAGCCGACAGGCATCTTTGCTGCAGAAGTCATAACGATATACTTCATTGTCTCTCTCCTCCATCTAAGCGCCCTATGCGCTAACAGGACTAGTATGCCCGCCATCGCCGTTAGGCGCAACAACAATATTATAGCCCCACGTGAAAAATGTTGTTGACAGCCGCCGCTACTCGTCTACGAACGTGACGGTCGTACCGGCCGGCATGTCTAAGGACGCTAGCGCGGCCGTGATATTCCAATTGGGATCGAGCGACCATCCTCGGTATAGATACTCGCCGATCGCCTTAAAGTATAGGTGAGTATGATGGAATTCCTCATACTCACAAGGCACGGTAAGCAACATTGGTCCGTTCTTGAATACCATCATATCGCTCCTTAGCCGTCTCACGCAACTCAAACGCAAACATATCGCTGAGCATGTTCTTCGGGATACACCTATCCCGATAAGAATTCGCGATGTCAGTCGGCGTGTCACGTTTGCCATGGAAGTATTCAACCATGGCATGATTAGTCAACAAATTCGGTTTCATAATTAACTCCGTCAGGAACTATAGTCAGCAACTCTTTGCTATTTTTCTTTCTTTTCATCGCCAAATCCAGAAATCTCGTTGCCTCTTCTTTCTCCATAGGGCCGAATAGAGGGGCCCACTCTCTTCTGACTTTGGACCATCTCATCACGTAGTATTTCGCTAAGAACACGTCTAAACTCCTCTAGCGTTAGCACCGTCTGGAACATGATCACTCATCAGCAAACAAGCTGACGCCCTTCATGTATGCGTTAGCGACCACTTCGCCGTGTTTTGGCACGAGCGTCAAATGGGCGGTACCGTTGTCATGAAGTACCACCCACACTATTCGCTCACATTGCAGGCTCAATATCCGCGCGAATTGGAAAGCACGAGTAGAGCGACAAACCTTCATAGACGCATACATCAGCCAACTCCTTTATCACCACACTTTCTTAGTATGCCACACTCGCCATGTTCGCGCAAGGGGATTGTGCGTTAGGAAAATTTACCTACCATATGAAACGAGCATAGATTGCAATCATTGTTAATAGGTATAACAACGCATCAATCCGGAGCATAACTGTTCGCCCTTTTGTAGTACTTGATTGCGAAGTAAACAATCAATCCACTAATAATGTTAATGATAAATGTGTAGATGAGCGCCTTTCTAGACATCAATACCTCGCATCGAAAGTGTTACCAGCAGCATAGACAATAGCGAAGGGTCCCGACCCGTTCGCAGATATGTAAGCTATAGCCATATGGCGTTCTATTACCGCTATAGAACCAGGACTACAATTATTAGCCGAATTCCAATTGCTGCTTGCAACGGGAGAGCGCCACATTGTTTGCGGAAAGGTTATAAGCATAGAAATTTGACAACCCGAATTGGCCGAATGTGGCGACGCAAAATAATAACCGTTTTGTGTTTTCCAATAACTCTTATAACACCACGCTTCCACTTCTTCTATTGATCTACGCCGATATGGGAGTAATACCGAACCGGGGTTAACTGTTACACGCGCAACGTCAAACGTTCCAGATTGTTGACCCAGATTGTTTGTAGAAGCGTTATAATTACTACCAGCGTCGGCCCATATCCGTAGAATAACATGGGCATTGTTGTTTGTGCCCAGTGTCTTACCCGACAGGTTAGGAATATTGTAGGTGCCCGAATAAAATCCCCACGTCGTAGAGAGTGGGAGGGTACTTACACCTATGCTTTCTAGCGGCGATGGTGTGCCTCCGGTCCCATAGTCCAAGTACATGTTAACGGCGACGTTTCGCGGCGCATCCGCCTTGGCGTACAACGACCAGGTAACAGCGCCTGAGGCACAGATTGGCTTAAATTCTCTTATTGGAGTGACCAGCATAGCGTAGTTACCCGCGCCGGCAACGCTGGAAACCACCATACGATGGTAATAATCGGGCAATCCAGGCACATCAGTTTGGCCTAGACTAAACGACTGTCTACTAGGCGCGATAGTGGTACCAACACTTTCAGTGTACCACAGATCTGCTAGGTAACGTTTTCCGGTACCGGCCGATAGGCTGGTTCCGTCTTGCCAAACGTCAAAATTGCCGTTGTGGCAGTAGTCATCAACAACGCCAACGCGACTATCCAAATTACTAAAGTTGTCGTCCAAGTAACTGGTAGGGAATTGTCTGTAACTAGCTAGATTTGTGTGCGGCACCGTCATCGTCGTCATCCTGATCTAAGCGCAACATGCGCAAGCCCGCTATGGCTGTTGTGGTAAAGGCAATGCCGCCGCCCACAATTACATCTCGTATGTTGTTAACGGTCAACGCGCCCGTGAGATCAATGTCCTTAATAGTGGTTAGGACGCTGTTGATACTGGATAGGAATGCCCATAGAAAGATTTCCACATATCTTCTATAGGCTTTCTTCATGATTTCACCAACGATCTAGAATAATTGCTCGCATTGCGACCGGGTATGGCGTCATAAAAACAATAGGCCGCCACACGCAACGACCTAGAATTTGTTGTTGCTGTTGTGCTTTGCATCCGCGCTTGTATTACATCGCCAGGAAAAATATCAATGTCTGTAACGGACACAATCCTATTACCAATAGGATACGCAGTAGCAAGGACGTTGAAAAACTGGTCTTTAATAACTCTTGTAGGGTTGTCGGCAGGCCCCACACCAACATCGAGTAGCATTGAATTAGCTGATGATGGATTTGTCGGAAATGTTGACGGATAAACCGTGCAAAACATTTTGTCATATTGTTTGGAAGCGGTTCCTATCGCCGTCCAAGGGCCCTTAGTATTTGTTGTGCCGCCCGGATCTACCAGCACCGACGATATGGATGTAGTATCCACTCCGTACACATCTAGTGATCGGTAGCACTTGTTGTAGTCGCTGCGGCCGGTAACGGACACACGCGCGACAGTGGTCGATGTGACGGCGCTTTGGGCACGCACCCGCACAGTTGCGCCACTAGGAATAAATAGCGGCATTGAGCATAGCGTTATCGCAGTCGATTGGTGAAACGACATCGCCATGATAAGATTAGGGATGATTATATTATCACCATATGCCACGTCTAATATGGCGACATTATTATTAATAGCCACTTCGAATGTGATGCCGAAAGATGTCCAATCAAAAGTAGTAACACCTAGATTGACCCAATTGCCCTTATTCGTCGCTGTTGCGGCAGACGTCACAGGGGCTAATCTTGATACTGTAGTATCAGCGCCAAGTGTTTCACATTTCATGGGATTTGCGACCATCCAAGAACGCTAACAACATCACCCTGATTGACAATGCCAACGCTAATGGTGTTTAGATTGGCCGCATAAAACATAATGCCATTAGGCGCGACAATGGCGTCACGCGGGTAGTCGGCAGAAAACGGCGTCGCCGGCAATGGTAGTACAACGCGAGTAGAAAAACTGACGAGGTAAATATTACTCGTAAACGCCATAAAACTCACAAGCTGAATACCGCGCCCGGCCAATTCTACGCGCTCGACATAATTCGCCGTCGTGGCATTGACGAGCCTACAGTAATCCGGCACTGGAATGATCGACGTTGCTGGCAGTTGCTGTTGCAGCGCCGTCAACGGCGCCAGGTAGTTGCGTCGCTTGACTTGCTCTACGAGCGGTTTCGGTAACAAGCTATCTGTTACAACATCGTTTGCAACCACACCATTTTCTTCTAGTCTTTTCGCGATAGCGATAGCCCTATGATCATCCATTTTACACAACCCTTGCTAGTGATGCCGCGTCGCGGACATTTTGTCCTTGAGCGAGCATATAAAGACCAAACGCAAATAAAACAATAAGAACAATGACGCCGGATACTGTCCACAACAGACTAGACATTCGTGTTTCTTCTTTTTCTTCTGTTGGCTTGTCCTCATTGTTTTCTGTAGTCGCCGTTTCCGGCACGTCGCCGCCGCGCCCGGCCATTTCCATGACCGTTCTGGCTTTACCGGCGGCGGCTGTCGGGTTTTTCTTGGCGCGCCCTTCGCCAGCCTTGTAGCCGCGTATAGCGTCATAGTAATTCTTAAATCTGCTAAACATATACTTTAGATATTTAGCAGACATCTCTAAGTTGTATAGTGGGTCAGATTTTGCCCGCTCGTAATCGCCGCCCATGTGATCGACGGCAACTTCCCAAAGCTGGCCATATCCTCTAGCCTTACCACCGTCGCCGACAGCGTTAGGGTCCCAACCACTTTCTGATGTAATGAGCGCGACAAACACGTTGTCATCTAATCCTAACGAACGTGCTAGCTGTCTCGCATAGCTAACGTGTGCAGTATTCGCCACGTCAAACACCCATTAACACGTTCCACAAAGCATCAGCACTACTACGGAACAATGATTTTGTTCCAGAACCAGGCGTCTTCTGGCGATCAATATCGGAACCTTTCACTTGACCGGCGTAGTACTTGGCCTGATTAAGGACACCTTTAATTCTATTAAGCTCGCTGTTTGCGCTAGTTAGCTGCGCCTGTAAACTTTCGGCGCGCTTTTGTGCATCTGCGACATTGGATGTTAACAGCTCGTTATCTGTTTTTAACGTAGTCAGTTCGGTATTGAGTAAGTTGAGTTTATTTGTGTTGTCGGTATTGACGCTGGTAAGATAGCTAATCTGATCCACAAGGTCCTGTTGCGGCGCGACAGGCGAGATACCGCCAGTAAACTTTATTTTGGCGCCAGTATCCGTATAGTTCAGTTCGGCGCCAAAGTCTTGTGTAAATCCTCGTTGTACGTTGACCATAGGCGCAATAGTCGCGTACATGTCGAGGATTCCCTCAACAATCTGACTACTTTCAGCCAACTTAAACTGACTATCGATAGCCGCCTGCTGAATACCGCTTTGCATCGTCAGTACCGGCAGGTAACTACCCAGATCAGCAGAACCCTGATCACCAGCAGTCACAGTAGGAATACCGGGACCAATATAGGTCAGTTCGGAGTTTTGTGACGGCTCGCTTGACGGGCGTAGGATAAGATACCCAACAACAACAACGACAGCAACGCCGCCAACAGCTAAAACAGGATTGATCTTCGGCACGTTCATTGTGAGAAAACCTTTACAACGGTTTTAACGCCATCCCTAGTCTCTTGGGATTGTTTTACTAAGCGTTGCTTGTCAATAGGCACTGACGGAGTTAGCGAATATGTTTTTGTTACGGTTTTCTTTCCCTTGTTCGTCTGCGTCTGTTGGCCAACTAGGGTTTCAGTCAGTAATTGATTTTGCTCTTTGATGACTTCCGACACATTTTGGGTACTGGATGTGTCAAGAGTTGGCGCGATTGTAAATGGGAAAGATGTAGTAACGGGTTGTCCTGTCTGTCCAACGGTAGTTGGAGTGCTAGTGATAGTTGCACTTCCCGCGCTGTTGGTCTGATCTTTCGCTTCCTGTATAGTTTCAAGGGCCATATTCCTAATTGAGTGATCAGATGCCTTTAGCACGTCTCTAGGCTCAACAGTCGCCTTAATTCCGGCGATAGGCAAAGCGTTAGTTGCCAATGGCTTCTGATTATCGTTTTCTTCCGGCACGAAGCCGAACTGTTTTGCTATTCTTTCTAGTGGCGTCATTGCTCTAACCCAATAGACTGCCGAAAGCGTTCATCCAGCCGCCAAACCCGCCCGAAGACCCAGTCATGCTAGGAACGCTGGCCTGTGTGGTACCACCCTGGTCCGAACCGCTACCGCCAATTGCGGCGGAAATGGGGCCAAAGCCTACCGCAGCACTCTTTCCTAACAGCAGGTTGCCCCATGCGGCGCCGCCAGTTTTGCCTTGGACAGCCGCTTTAGTGGCGCGGTAATTGTAGTATGCCTGCTGAATGGCCGCATTCGCCCAAGTACTATTGACCACTTTTTCGACATCGGCGGCAGTGTGAGCAAGCTCAACGTCGCGGTTAGCGTTGATAGTCGCGAGATTTACCTCGGTGTCAGTAAGCCTGTCGATCGAGTGAATGTACTTATCCCGCTCGATGTGTGCTAGCGGCAACGTAAGATCGATCATCGCGCGATCGTTTTCCAGCTCTTTCATTCCTAACAGATAGGAAGAATTGACGTACGCAATAGCAGTATCGGCCGCGAACTGGCTTTCCCTGACGGCGGCGACAGTGGAATTGCGAATGCTGGATGCCGCCGCCAGTGACGATACTTGTGACGCGATGTTATAGCTCACTTCTTTTAGCGTATCTGATAGCCCCATTTGACCGGCGGCGATGGTGTAAGCATTAGTTTCCGCCCTACTGACGGCGCTAGCAGACATATATTCATAGGCCGCAGCATTATTTGCGGCAACGGCGCCTGACATCGCCGGCACCGTACTAATAGCGGCTACAGAATTTCCTCCACTATTACTGCTACCGCGCATGACCAGCAGAACGACAACAACGCCAATACCAATTGCCCCATACACTAAGACTTTGTTGTTCATGATTACCCCAATAGTTTAGTCAATAGTGATGGATGAGCGCCGATACCGGGACCAGTGTTGCCCAACTCGCGCGTTGACCTACCGTCAACGTTGAAGCTATTCCCAACACTGGCCCTACCGCCAGTAAAGACCCAAATGTCGTACAAGGGGCCGGTCGCGGCAACGCCGCCAATAATCGGCGGATACGGCCATGGGCTCATGAGCAGGGAGGGGCGTGCGTAGCGCTGATCACCCGCCAGATCTAGAGGATAGTTATCCTTTCCAGGCGCCCAACCTAAAGCAGGTAGCGACGGATTTTCGACTTTAATCTGCACGTTATAATTCCTATCATGATTAGCGCTGCATATAGGCACTACCAAATGAGCTATTCTGTAGGGTCACTGTTCGCAACAGCTTGTCTAGCGCGCTAGCGCCAGTGTCCACAACCTGTACAGTATTAGCGCGCGGGTTGAGCAACAACGCAATCAAGGCGATGCCGATGATCGCCATGATGATTTCGGTGACTTCTTTGAGCAAAGGCATGTTTTACTCCAACACAGATTTAATTTTTCCAGACTGTAGAATAACGAACAGTGTAGCAAGTAGTCCGATACCGGCGATGGCGCCTATAATTTTGCCGGCACTATTAGATTTCCATAGCCAGTAGACAATAGCTAGCGACAACGCCCAAGGAACATATCCCTTTTCTTTGGATAGCTCATGGAACAACGCGCTAGTATTGCCGTTAGCGACTACCATGGCAACGTAGACAGCAAGAGCAACCAGCATAAGACCGCTAAGTTCTTCCGTCATTTGCCTGGCTCTTTCTTCCTATCGCCAAGACCGAACCAACCACCCATGATTTCTTTCATCCTTTTACGAATGTAGTCCTCATAGGCATTGTCTACACTGTCGTTTATCCTACCTGCATGATCTTGCTGTTCTTGTGTCGGCTTGTCGCTTTTATTGGTCGCCAATGATAAATACTTTTCATGACGACCATTGGCGACAAGCCAAACAAGAAAACTGGCAACGATTAGCGCGATCACTTTTCGCTGCCGGGAACGGGAACATAACGCTGTTGAAGACCGTTGAGCACAGTGCCGAGCATGGCGATAACGCCGCCAATAAGCGGCGTTTTCCAGTCATCGACAGATGTGCCCGCTCCCCAAGTAGCGCCGGCAGTAGAAACGCCGGCAGCAATCCCGCGAAGCAGGTTTACGAGGAAAGGATTCATCTTAATCTACCACATCACGAGCGACAGATAGGATACCGGACCATGCCCAAAGGATCATGATCAAGGCGATGACGAAAATGAACCAACGCCACAACGGTTCGTTGAGGAATGTCCAACCCGTAATTCTATCAAGCATTGACTATATTCCTCACGAAGACTGGTTCATGCCGGGAAGAGCGGAACCCTTAGTGTACATACTTTCGAAAACGACACCCATGTAAGTAACGCCCGCAGTATAGGCAGACGGCGTTACTTCCATCTGCACGTTACCATACATGGCAGTTTCGATTGGGCGAGTACTGCTATCGAAAATGTATGTGCCAGCAGGCAGATCGGTACCGCGCAATAGACGACGCTGTGTCACAAGCTGGCTTCTAGCGCTATTTTCCTGTAGGATATTATTCCCGTTGACGACAAGGCGGAACCGAGAAATATCGCCAATGTCGGCGGCCATAGTGCCGTTATTGACGTAGTACAAGCCCATTGACTTGACACTACGCACGTTCGGGAAGCTGATCAGTTTGCCTTGACCGACGGCGATATTGTCGGTCGTCTGCATCTCGTTAAGCTCATAGACCGTGAGCAAATCGAGTTGCGGCAACGGCGTCTGTCCTCCAACAGCCTGCAAGAGAAGATAATCCTGCCAGACGTTGACTGTGATGCTATTTACGGTAACAGTACTGCTATTACTAGTGCGGAACACGCTGTCAACACCAGTAGCCGCCTGAAAAACGTTGTTGAAGTCAATGTTCAAGTACATCTCGCCCAATGCTGTCTGCATAAGGACGGCACCGCGAAGATCGTTCTCGGGATCGTAGGCGAGCGGCAAATAGTACATCAGCCTAAGCTCAACATTCGTGCCAGTCGCAACGGGCGTCTTTGGCATGATGTAGTTAGGCTGCGAGACGGTGTTGTTTCCCGGCGCGGCGGTCAGCGCGCCGAAATATGCGTCGGCAAGACCGGCGGCACCTCTATCCTGCTCGGCATCGCGCCTACGGCTAATGAGGTATAAACCATAGCCGGTAGTATTGATGCGGTCAGTATTGTCGTAGTCAGTCAGTCTAAAACGACTGACCATATTCCAAGGCGACTGTGGGCTAACAATGCTCGTAGCGGCAGTGCCGATATCGACCAGCGCTACAACTTCGACCAGCACGCCAAGACCAAGCCCGACATTATACAGCTTAATCCTTGCAGATCCTCCGCCGGTATCGGAAACACCGACAGCATTGAAGCTGCCGAGTTGTTTCCTGCAACGAGGAAACATTGCCAGCGCGAGCGCGCGCATCTGGCGGTTCTGTGCAATGAGTTCATCAGCGCTCATGTTACATTCTATCCTATATTAGTTACCAAAACTTTCGAATGCAAAACCAAGATAAGTATTACCCGCACCACTAACATTAAGCGGAGTAAAACCGATCTGATTTTGTCTTGCCATCATGGTTTGCAACGGCAAACTATGATATATTAGGAAGAAATTCGGCGGTAGCGACGCGCCACGTAGCAAATCTCTTTGCTTTGCATACATGGTATCTATGTTGTAACGCCAAATTTCTGATGGTCCGGATATTAATCGCACCTGGCCAACGTCGGCTTCGGACATGACACCGTTGTTGACGAAAATGAACGCGACGCCCGTAGTGGCGCGATTGATTGTATAGTTAATCAGTCGCTCACTACCAGTCATCAATCCGTCCGTAATGCGCAGCCCGCCTTCAATGTAGTGAATAGTGTTTACATCGTCGGGTAACTGCATAGAGGAATATAAGTATTCCTGCCATACAGTCACACGGCCGCTAGTTAGCGTAACGACACTAGTCGATTGGCCGTTGTACACGCGATCGGCATTACCATTGTCTAAGAGAACATTATCCCAATCAAGATTGAGATAGATGTCCCCAGAAACATCGGCTCTTAACGCTCCTCGCAGATCGCTGGGACCATAAGCAACGGGAACGTCTATGTAAAAGCGTATAATCCCATTGCCAATGGCTGTGGGTATAGATGGTGTAGAAAACATAACGCCCGCATCTCTATATTCAAGCGTACGTTTTCTTAGGCAATTAATCGCCCATAGCAACTGGCCGGGGCAATTAATCCTATCCTTACCGTTAGCATCGGTAAGGCGAACACCAGTCAACAAGTTATACGGTGCCATAGGACTAGCGGTCGTTGCTGTGACGGAAATATTAATTTCCGCAACGACTTCGAGAAGTAGATTTGTTACCAATCCTATTGGATCTAACTTTATTCGCGTAGTCGATCCTAATACAAAGGACGACGTACCTAGGTTTCTGCTAACGGTTATAGCAGAACTGGCATATGATAGGGAAGTTGTCTTAGTTAGGGCCATCAGCCGATACTAATGCCGGTGATCTTACCGACAAAACCAAGCACAAGCAAAGCGGCGATGGTAAACAGCCCAATAATAAGAATATTGGGTACAGTAAGTAGAGACGTGTTAATCATCAGAATGTCTCTCAAACCGGTGAATTGAAGCCGGCGGCCTTCGCCACAAAACGGAAAAGGGCGAGAAAGATGATGGCGATAATGCCGACAGTGATGAAGTTAGCGAGATTGATACTGATCATCGACGGTCCTTTTGGGTTGGGGAGTGTCTAGAGAATAATATCACAACGTATGAACGTAATCAAGGCGGCAAACAAAAAGGGGCGCCCGGCCCAAGCCTGGCGCCCAAGTTTGCGATGGAGGGATGGCCATAGCATATCAGAACCAGACGCGCTTGTCTTCCAATTCATCTGTATACTTATCCTCACCGTCATTTAGTTTTATTGGCGAGTATAGCACGGGTTGTGGAAGATCGAAGTCATAGTAGTAAAAGTGGTACTTAGGCGGCTTAGGCATTTTGTCCATTTCAGGCACGACTTCAGAAATGGTTTTCCAGTCGCGCTTGTCTACGACAGGAAAAATGTAAAACTTCTGGCTTTCAGTGAAACAAAACCGAGAAAGCCATGCCGGTCGCTGTGTTGCCATTACGGTCGTTATCCCGCGCGAGCGACCGCGAGTTAGCAAGGACAACAATCCTGGACCAGCTTTACCGTTGACGTGAAACTGATAAGTTTCGTCAAGATACGCGGTAAGATTACGCCCATTTTCATAGTGATAATAGAGCATCTCGTCGAGCAACTTCGGCTCTTGCGTGATGACCACACTAGGACGCACTACCGCGTATTTGACTTCATTCTTATCGTCCTTTCTGTAGGCTTCAATTCCGCTAACAACATCTTTGCATATTACTCTTCCAGAAAGGCTATTAAACTTCGGCTCAATCTTCGTGTCATAAATAATTGAGCCTGGCATGTGACTAAGCAACCAACGAGCAAACGCCGTTTTACCGCTACCAGTCTGCCCGATTATAATGGCGCGTTCGCCGTGCTTTGGGACAATATTCATCATACACCGCTAAAATCCATCTTGAAGTTTGATGAGTTTAGCGGACTTTCTTTGGCCGTATTTACTGTTGGCCTTTGCTTTCTTTGCGCCATTGCTGCCCGCAACATAAACAGTTTTGGACCGTAAATAATGCCGACAGTGGCGACAAGATTGCCCCAAAGTATAGCGCGCTTAGACGCAGCAAATCCATATTCATCGACGATGTCGGCAATGGCTTTTGCCAATTGTTCCCCTTCAGCAGTTTCTATCTCGATAATAGGCTGTTGAGTGACGATGGCGATGAGCTTGTGCGCGCCGACAAGCTGCACAGCAAGCATCTTGGGATCGGTTTTTACCCGCCGGGACGTGCCTTTGGGTCGCCCGCGTTTAATGGGACGCGGTTCCCTTACTTCGGCTTCCGGCTGTAACGGCTCTAGGACAACGTTCGGCGCGTCGGCGCTCGTAACGCCGTCAATAGTGTCTGTCAGAACCATGTCCTACCCTTCGGCTTTGGCTTGCGCGTTTCGACATCACTGTCGGGCTTCTTGACTTCCGCCGGTTTGGAGTATTTCTCACGATCGGCCTTATACTCGCCGACGAACCCGCATAACAGATCCTTAAGCTCACTAAGCACTCCGGAATGTTCCGCCTGTTTCTTTTCGATCGCGGCAATCCGGTCGCCGTAGTCCTTCGGCTTGGCCGTTTCTTCCCGCTTTTCCTCGACAGTTTCTGTCTTTACTTCGTCAGTCATCGTTAGGCTCGCTTTCCAGGATTGACTTGATATCCAACAGCAGACTCTCAATGCGCTCTAGCTTGTCACCGACGGCGAGTAGCTGTTCAATCTGGCGCATAATATCTGGATTAGTTGTGGCTTGCGTCATAAAGGTGAGAATGTTCATAGATTGTTCCTCTTAAGTGTCAAGGATGGCCGGGACTATGCCCGGCTATCCCAGAATTCTGATGTTACTCTTTCTCAATCTCGGACAGGTTGTAGGTGTAATACTGTCCGTTATTTGTCTTACGCGCGCTAGCGCTTTTCTCAATCAGAAAAGACCTACCGACGTATGCGTCATCCTTGAAATGCTCGAGGATGATGTCGCGTAGGACCGTGGCCACAACAATGTCGTATTCCGGATAGGAAACCGTGCCGTCACTATCATCCACAACGCCGTCAAACGGCGTCACTCGCATTAGCTGCACTACCTTGCCGTCCTTCCCTGGCGCGCTGTCACGAATAGGCTGAAGGACAGTAACGGCAACGGCCGCGCCGGGAGCGATAGGCATGACAGGGACGACGAGCCGTGATTTAATGCGATACTTCATAGCTTACCTCCATTCAGTTTGTAGTTGGTCGTTAAAGGTCAGTATGACCACATCGCCAATATTACCGCCAGTCACGACGACATGATCCACTAAACCACCTAGATTATAGGACACATATCCGCCAGTGGGAATAGTCCTATTTACAGTGTCGATACTTGCAACGAAAGGCGACGTCGCAAGTCTAGCATCTATCTCGACATTACGAGCAACAATAATATCCTGCCCGTATGAACCGCGAAGATAGATCGTTAGCGGTAGCGGCCCTAGAGTGTGAGTGATGGACGCGACATAACCGCGCCCATACACTCGCCACTGCAAGGAATATATGCTAGGCACTTAGGAACGATTGACAGCGTAGACAACGCCGTCTTTCACTGTCAGCGTCTTACCAACAGCATCGGCCGTAATGCCATCGGCAATCTTGCTGTTGATCACAAATACGCCATTACGCCCGTCAATACGGGCAGAAATGAGATAGCGCTTACGCTTACCGCTATCCTCAACAGTCGCGACGGCATTAGGAACGAACACAACGGGATAGGTCGGCAGGCGCTTAGGACTACCGAAATCATCAGACAGCGGGATAAGTTCTACATCGGTCATGATCAAACTCCATGGGTTAGGCAACTTTCCCTAACCTAGCCCTTTTTATCCCCTTTGTCAAGACTATTACCGACATCACGCTATCGCGTTCCATTTCCCTACGCGCGGCAGCGTCGGCATCCTCACGGGTTTCGGCCATGAGGTAATAAGTCTCACCGTAACAATTTTCAACTCTTACGACGTAATACATTTCGGTAATGCCAGTGTTCCATTCACGACCCAGCTTTGTAAATTGGCTGGGTTTGTGGGTGATCGTTTAGAAACCATGTGCATTATGCCATGCTTAAGACACTGAAGCAATCCCTTCGACACATGAAACTCGACGGCCGGCCTTTGGCCTTTATGTATCTGTCGCGCTATTTCTTGATCTTTCGCATATTTCTTAGGTATGCCTTTCATCTTAAACTTATATAGTTTATCTTTTGGATCAATCCATGCGTAGGCTTTGGGGCCGAAAACTACGTATCTTTCCTTAATACCCTCATTCTTTACTTGCCCATATTCGCCGCCAACAACGCCCGCTTTCTCAAGCCTATCGACGGCTTGTGGGAATATGGTCACACTGTCGGTGTCGGCATAAATAAAGTATTCGTTGCCAGCTATCTCCTGAACGTTAAGCAATTCCAGCCTTGCCGCCGCCGTTATCCATGCGGCCCAATGAGGAAACATGTAAGGAGCGTCGCGCTCGTCTTCGGCCTTATATACATAATCTACGTCAACTACACCATCCTTAGTTGTTGACGCTATAGGTTGCCAATACAACTTACCGTCTTCAGCTTTCTTATCCGGTTCTGGATAGTCAAACGATACTATATATCTATCTCCTATTCGCCCCATACCAAATTTGCCGTAAAGGCTATTCTGCATGAGTTTGGCAACAGTCTCTAATGCTTGGCCCTTAAATTCTTTACGCAGGCTTTTACATATCTCGACGTAATCATTGAATGGGTATTCAATCCTTTCAAATTTGTAACCATCAATAACATCGATAACATATCCGCGTTTTCTTGCTTCTTTTATCTCCATAGACGTGATGAAAGTCTCGAACTTCCCGCGCGCCCATGTGACTGCTTTCCTTTCATCTCGAACTGGGATAAAATAAAAACTTTCTTCGGGTTTATTCGACGTATCAACTATACACCTATAAAACCCCGGCAATTCCTCGTCGAATTCTTCAGTGTATATCGCCGCGCCCGTAGGTATCCCATATTTACACATCACATTGGGATAGCTACTATTAATATCATAGGTGACGACTTTGTTAAACCAGACATTAACATGTCTAATGTGTACAATGCCTCCATAATACGCCTTGCGAACAAAATCCTCTATCTTTCGCGGAAGCTGATAGTACACATTTCCCTCAGGCATGTGACGCAGCCACGCATTGTAAGACGTGCTGGCAACAGTCCCCTTAATATGGACGCCAAACCTAGCATACACCATCGCGTCGTAATTCGCCATGCACTCTAACAGCACGCATGCGTCGCGCTTTGCGTACTCGACATGGCAAGGATTGTTTTTATCGAATACGACGCCCTTATCTAGACCAATATCCAGCTTTTCTTTGCTCGAAAACTTTTCTGCAAATTCCTTAAGACTGAAAGGAAATACGGCCATACTATCGCGAGAAATAAATGAATAGTGTTTATCGCCCTTACGCTTAAAACTCACCTCATATACTTTGTCGCCGCCGCGTACTTTTACGTCAATATCATAATCATTCATGTAATGGCCAATATGTTGAATTAAATATCTCCAATCATACTCAGCATTATGCGCATACCACACAACACCGCGCCTATCTTCATCGGCCAGCACCCAATCCACAAATTGGCGCATATTATCAAAACATTCCGGCTCGGTATGACTACCGTCCTCACTTTCATAACACGCAGTAACAAATACGATCTCACCATCTAGGCCCAAAGTCTCACAGTCAAACGCACCAAATCGTTTCCGACTGGCACGCATCGGCTTATGCCGGCAAACCGGAAGTGACATTAGCTTCTCAACAGTATTTTGAGAGTATACTTTGTTTTTGTTACGGGAGTTTTATACTCCCTCATACTTCTTTTTATTTTGTCGGTGGTAATCGACTTGGGGTCGGTATATGGTATGATTGTTACCCACACCATACCCTCATCGTTTAATTCTTCAATATCTTCTGTCGTTATGGTCATCCCCTTATACCGCGCTAGCGTCTCCTCTTCCATATACTCGGAATATACTTGTGCTGTGATGCTATACCCGAGATGATTTTTATCTCGTTTATTAATTAGTCTCTTTAACTGGCCCCAGTTTATGTCTTCATATACTATCCTATTTTTCTTGGCCCCTATAACAACGCCCTTCGCCTTGGGCGCGCGAGCCTTTACGGGACGTTTTGGTGTTACGGTTCCGGCGGCGACAGCCTTGCGCCATTTGCTATACGTCAACCCGCCGCGTTGTAACTTCTGATACTGGCGTTTCGATATGACTTCTCCGGTATCTGTTAAGTACCTCTCGGATGTTGGCGAATAGCCCCTATCAAGCAATTCCTGCTTGCTAAGTTTACGTGCCATAGCCTGGTCCTTAGTGTGCTAATTGGGTAGGCGAAGAGAAGCAATATACTCGTAAAGACCAGGGCTCACCCTGCGAACATGTAGCCTGTAATAGTCAGAACGCTTACGGAGATAATAAGCCTTATTTTTCAAATCAACCGTCGGCGTTAGGCTATCTGCCAAACACAACCCGATATGATAAATAACTGCTTGGTGCTTATTTAGGCTGTTTAGGATTGTGAGCATATCGCTCAAATCCATGTTGGTGGTATCGATAAACTCTTTGTATTCGTTTACGACTATC
>Ga0272446_1004083_pt1 | contig 17657 bp, 12 predicted proteins | sample YNPCB0061_FD_194587 | JGI IMG/M metagenome (GOLD analysis project Ga0272446, IMG submission 194587) | Hot spring microbial mat communities from Yellowstone National Park, WY, United States - YNP-CB-006-1 | ecosystem: Environmental > Aquatic > Thermal springs > Hot (42-90C) > Sediment | place... | reverse complement strand
GACGCTTGCACACGGCAGACGCGCCGTGCTACAATAGCGCATATCACTGCGACAGGATGCGCGAATCTCGCATGCCCGCCCCACTCATCATCACGATCGATGGCCCGGCCGGCGCCGGCAAGAGCACACTTGGGGAACATCTGGCGCGCCGCCTTGGTTATCTCTACTTTGATACTGGCGTGATGTATCGTGCGCTGGCATGGGCGGCGCTGCACCGCCATGTTGATCCGGCCGACGCTGAGGCCACGGCGGCGCTGGCGCGTACGCTTGATATTCAGGTGTTGCCCGCCGGGGCCGCCGCGGATGGGCGGCAGTATACCGTGCTGGTTGACGGCGCCGACGTTACCTGGGAGTTGCGCCGCCCCGATGTTGAACGCGTCGTATCGGTGGCTGCGCGGCACCCGGCGGTGCGCACCGTGTTGCGCGCGCGCCAGCGCGCTATCGGCAACCGTGGGAGAGTCGTTATGGTCGGGCGCGACATTGGCAGTGTTGTGATGCCCGATGCGCCGGTCAAGTTCTATCTCAATGCGTCGATCGACGAGCGCGCCCGCCGCCGCACGGTCGAGATCCAGAGCCGTGGTGGCGCAAGCGATATCCAGCATATTCGCAACGAAATTATGCGCCGCGACGAACTCGATCGGCACGTTAGCGCGCCCGCCGCCGATGCCTGCATTATCGTCAGCGACGGGCTCACGCCGGAGCAGGTCGCCGATCTGGCCATGAGCTACATCAGGCGGGTTGCAGGCGAATTGCCGGAGTGAGGGCACACATGATCGCACCGCAGCCACAGATCGATCTTGAGCTTGATCAGGGGGAAGAGATCGTGTATGTGGGCCGGCGCCACTGGATCGAGCTCCTGCAGTCCAGCCTGATCTTTCTGGTGATTGGCGCAATTGCCGCTGCTGTCGCCCTGTTCCGCGCCGCTGGCGGCACCATCCTCGTCATGCGCGAAGGTGTCAGCCGCCCTCTGACCGATCCGATCAATATCATCCTGATCGTACTGGCCGCAATGCTTATCGGTCTCTGGGCGCGCGGCGAGGCGAAAAAACAGCGGCGCGGCGATAAGCCGTGGAATAACCCTGACCTCCTGTATCTGCTGGCAATCGCCGTCATCGCCCTGGCCGTCTGGTTCCGCACCAGCGGCGGGCAACTGGTCACGATCGATCCGATCTATTCGCGTGCCGGCGACCCGATCAATATCGCACTGAGCGTGATCGCGCTGCTCATGCTCGCCATGGTGCTATACCTCTACAACGACTGGCGCGACGACTTCCTGGTGGTCACCAACACGCGTGTTGTCTACGACGATGAGACCATGTTCGTCCGGCATGTGCAACAGCAGGTGCTGCTCGACGACATTCAGCAGGTCAATCTGCGTATGGATACCTATCAGGCGACGTTGTTCGGGTATGGCAAGATTATTATCCGTTCGTTCAGTCCGCGCCGGCTCGAGTTTGATTTTGCCGCCCGGCCGCGCGAGATCGAACAGGCAATCATGGAGCAGGTGCGTTATCTGCGCCGTCGTCAGGCGCCTGATCTGCTGCGCACCCTGATTGAGGACCAGGTATATGGCAACCGCCCGCCGCCACAACCAGCTCCGGCGGTGCAGGTGCGAACCCAGCGTGGCCTGATCCCAGGATTCTACCCGCCTAACCCGGAGGTTTCCGGCGACCGGATCATCTGGCGCCCCTCCTGGATCTATGTCATGATTCGCCTGCTTCGCCCGCTTGCCGGGTTTACCCTGGCGGCGATCGCGGTCACAATCCTGGTGCAGTTCGGCTTGCTGCATGGATTCGCCGCCACCCTGGTCATGATCGGCGCGCTACTCGTTTTTGGCGCGTGGGGATGGTGGATCCGTGAAGCCCTGATTCACGATACCTACATCCTTACCCGTAGCGATATTATTGATGTTGACCGCCGTCCGTTCGGCCCGGAAAACACGCGCCGCGCGCAACTCTCGGCGATCCAGAATATCTCGTTTGACGTAAGCTTTGTTGAGCGGTTGCTCGGGCTTGGCACCGTCGTGGTTGAAACCGGTGGCGCGGCTGGTGGGAACTTCACGTTCGACCATGTACCCGATCCGCGTGGCGTTCAGGCGACGATCAACGACTACCTGACCGATTTCCGTAAACATGAGAAAGAACGCCAGTTGCAGGACGCGATCGCGTTGCTCAAACAGTACGACGCACTGCAGCGTGAGCATGGCGAAAAGATGACCCGTGATCAGTTCGATGCCGCCGTTGCTGGTGCGATCGGCCGTTCGGTGCAACAATCCCCCGATAATGACCTGGCAGAGTATATCAATGGCAAGGTGTCGGCGCAGGTTGATGCGTATCTGCGGCGCCTGGCACGGCGCAGCCTGCGCCGCGACATGATCCGTGCACTTCGTGAACGGATGCGCCGCCGCAATCACGAAGCGGCATCCTGAGGGCCTATCCGCATAACGGATGGCTGGATGGCAGTGCGCGCAGCGACGCCATCTCCCGGCATGGTTAGGAGATTGTCTCGTCGCTGGCGCTCCTCGCAATGACAGGTGGTGCCTGGATGTCAGTGCGAGCGATAACGTCCTGACTCGTAGAGACGTTGCAGGTAACGCCTCTACTGACGCGCCTCGCCATGACCGCATGCGGTCGTTCACGTGCCTGCGCGCGCGTACTGTCATGCCTGGGCGGGAACCGTCATGCCACAGGATCAATCTGGACGCATGGAGCTTCAGGAGAACGTCATGTTCGTTTCGCGCGTCGCACTGATCGTTGCACTCTGCGCGGTTCTTGTGTCGCTTGCGCCGCCGGTTGCCGCCCAGGAGCAAGCGCCCGGCCTGACACTGACCGCGCGCCCGGGATATGCCGGCGCCTACCGATCGGGCGAGTGGTTCCCGGTGGCGATTGATCTTGCCAACGATGGGCGCGACGTGCGCGGCGTACTTGAATGGAGCTTTCCGGGCCAGCGGAATGAACCGGCCTTTCGCCGCGAAATCGATCTGCCGCGCGGCTCGCGCAAACGCGTGACGCTCGAGGTCTTCTCGCGTGGCTTCGCCCGCAATGGCCTGGTGCGGCTGATCGAGAACGGCAGCGCGCTGATCGAACAGAGTATCAGCCTTGAACCGATCGACCCGGATCGCTTTCTGATCATCGTGGCTGGCACCGATCCGGCATTGCTCACCAGCCTCAGCGCAATGCAGATGAACGGGTCGAGCGGCGCGGTCGTGCGCCATGTCACACTCGATGAGCTACCGTCCCAACCACTGGCGCTGCGTGGCGTCAATGCGCTGTTCGTCCATGATGTCGATACAACCGCGCTCGCCGAGTCGCAGCGCAGCGCGATTCGCACCTGGGTCGGCCTGGGCGGGCAATTGATCGTTGGCGGCGGCATCGGCGGTGAACGCGCTGCCGCCGGGCTCGCCGATGTGCTGCCAGTGGAACCGGCCAGTACGATTTCACCAGGTGACCTGACACCGCTCGAACAACTCGGCGGCTCACCCCCTACGCCCGCCACCGGGCCACTGCTCAACGTTCGTCCGCGCGCTGGCGCCGAGTCCCTCCCCACCGGCGCGCCGCTGCTCTATCGCGCGCGCTACGGCGTCGGCGCGGTGGTTTTCAGCACGTTCGACCTGGCGCTCCTGCGCGGCTGGGGTGGCGAACCGGTGCTCTGGGCGCAGGTCTTGCAACCCATTCCGCAGTTCGTGCCCGGGTTCGGCGCGCGCGTCAACCAGTTGAGCCTGCTGCAGGATGTGCTCCAGCTTCCGGCGCTCGGTCTGCCGTCGGCAACGGTACTGGCGGCGTTCCTGCTGGCGTATATCCTGGTCATCGGGCCAGGCAACTATCTGGTGCTGCGCCGCATCGGGCGCCTCGAATGGGCCTGGCTGACCATCCCGCTCACGGTTGTCCTGTTTGCCGCCGGCCTGTACCTGGCCGGTTTCGGCTTGCGCGGCGGCCAGTCGCAACTCAACCAGATCGCCGTGGTGCAGGGCGCCGAAGGCGAGTTGCGCGGCGTGGCCACTGCTTATCTCGGTATGTTCTCACCGCTGCGCAGCAGTTATGCGCTTCGCTTTCCCGTTGATAGCCTGGTGAGCGAGACCCGTGGTTTTGATGATCTCTCCGCGCGCCCGCTCGAACCGGTCAGCGACGACACTGGCGTCGCCATATCGAATATGCTGATTGATGTCGCGTCCGTCCGGATGCTGCTGGTCGAGACGCCGCTGGCGCTGCCGGTTCAGGTTCAGAGCGCCCTCCAGAACAGTGCCGGCGGCCCGCTCGGCGAGGTGCGCAATACCGGTGCAATGCCGATCGAGCAGGCCATTGTGATCTATAACGGCGCGTTCCAGGATCTCGGCACACTGGCGCCCGGCGCTGGCGCAGCTATTGATTTCAGCCGCGCCCAGCGCAATTTCCCCTATAGCGTTCAGGTTGGCGACGACCGGGTGTTCAATCGGCGGCAGATGTTGACCAGGCTCTTCAGTAGCGACTCGGCGCGCTTCGCGCCCACTCCTTCGACCGGTAGCCCGCTCGATGCGCAGGGGGTGTACCTGATTGGTTGGAACAGCACGCCTGCGCTGGCGGTTGACGTCAATGGCCGTACCGCGCCGCAGCAAGGGTTAACCCTGTTTGTGATCCGCTTGCGTGGCGCCTGAAGAACCGCATGCCTGCCCTTCGTGATACCGTGCGCGCCGCTATTCGCCAGCATCGCATGGTGACTCCCGGCCCACCTGTGATCGTGGCGGTTTCGGGCGGGCCGGACTCGCTCTGCCTTCTGCATGTGCTCGCCGATCTGCGCCCGGAACTGGGATGCAACCTGCATGTCGTCCATCTTGATCACCGGTTGCGCGGCGCCGAGTCTGCCGCCGAGGCGGCCTTCGTCGCGGAAACCGCCGCACGCCTCGATCTGCCATGCACGATGGATGCGGTGGATGTGCGTGCACTTGCGGCCAGGCGACGGCTCAATCTGCACGCCGCAGCGCGCCTGGCGCGCTATCGCCTGCTGGCTCGCACGGCGCTGGCGATCGGGGCGCAGGCGGTTGCCACTGCGCATCACGCTGATGACCAGGCCGAGACCGTGCTGTTGCATCTTATCCGTGGCGCGGGTGTCGAAGGGTTGCGTGCGCTGCGACCGGTGACTGCGTGGCATGAATGGGCGACGATCGGTGAAATGCAGCCAGTGCCACTGGCGCCGGCTGCTCCTGCGCCGCTCCTGATCCGCCCGCTGCTGGATGTCACACGCGCGGCGATCGAGGCCTATTGCGCCGACCATGCGCTGGCCCCGCGCCGCGACCCGTCAAATGAGGACCGGCGCTATCTACGTACCCGCGTCCGGCAGGATATTCTACCGGCCCTTGCGGCACTGAACCCGCAGATTGTCACCGCACTCTGCCGCACGGCCGCAGCCTGCGCCGATAGCGCGGCGTTCATCGAGAACGCGCTTGCCAGGAAGTGGCATACGCTGGCAGCAACACGTGAACGCAGTATCATCTTCGATGGCCACCACTGGGCAGCGCTGTCGCCGGTGCTGCAGTACGCGGCGTTGCGCCGTGCCTATGGCGAACTGGGTGGGGCCGACACGCCTGGCTATGCCGATCTTGCGCGCGCGCGGGAGATGATTGGACGAGGCGTCGGGCGGCGTGTGGAACTGCCGGGTGGTGTGCTGCTCGTCACGACGTATGACGGCGGGTTCGTCATGGCGCGCGGTGAACCGGCCACAGGCGACGGGCCATCGCTCCCGTTCCCGGAAGCGCTACTGGCGATTCCAGGGCATATCGAGCTCCGTGATGGCCGGGCGCTCTGCGCCGAACAGGGCGTCGCAAGCACGCCACGGCATGCCTGGGAAACGTTTCTGGATCCCAACACCTGTGCTGCCCCGCTCGTGGTGCGCCGTCGCCGTTCGGGCGACCGTGTCCGTCCCGCCGGCGGTCGCGGCACGCGGCGCCTGCAAGACATCCTGGTCGATGCTCGCGTGCCGCGCGCGCTCCGCGCTGAATGGCCGATTGTCGTCGCTGGCGACCAGGTCGTGTGGGTTCCAGGGGTATGCGTCGCAGAAGGGTACGTAGCGGCGATGGGAAGACCGGCGTGGCATCTCTGGATCGAAGGGCTGGCAAATGGCGTCCAGCAAGAGGACGCCGCTGGTGCGGAGGAACATCCCATGCACGATGACATGGCGAAAATACTGATCCCGGCTGAGCAGATTCAACATCGCGTGCGCACCCTGGGCGCTCAGATCACTGCGGATTATCGCCCGTTAGGCGACTTGCTGCTGGTAGGGGTGTTGAAAGGATGCGCAATGTTCATGGTCGATCTGGCGCGCGCCATCGATCTGCCGCTGGCGATGGACTTCATTGCCACGTCGAGTTATGGTAAAACCACCGAGTCGAGCGGCGTCGTGCGTATGCTGAAGGATCTCGACAGCGACATCGCCGGGCGACATGTACTGATTGTAGAGGACATTATTGACAGCGGCCTGACCCTGGCGTATCTGCGCAGCCACCTGCTCAGCCGCAAACCGGCCAGTCTGCGGATCTGCGCCCTGCTCAACAAGCCTGAGCGGCGCCAGGCAGATGTTCCTGTCGACTACCTGGGGTTCGATATTCCAAATGAATTCGTTGTCGGATATGGCCTTGACTATGCAGAAAAGTACCGCAACCTGCCGTACATCGGCGTGCTGCACGAGCGAATCTACGCGTATGGGTCATGAACCATCCCGCATGTTTCGCCGGGTGCGGCTAACTTCCTGAAGGGCCGCCTGGGTATCGTTCAGGCAAGCGCTGTGCGATACGATGACAACAGAAGGGGCGGTCGGGCGCGGTAGCATAGCCGCAGCACCCACCGCCCTGTCCGCCCGCAAACCGCCCGTGGGGAAGGGTCCCATCGTGGAGGACCAGGGGTCGCGTTACAGCCCTGCCGCGCGCCGCAACGACTCGGCGCGATCGGTCTTCTCCCAGGGCGCGTCAATATCCTCGCGCCCGAAATGACCGTACGCCGCCGTGGGGCGATAGATGGGCCGGCGCAGACGCAGATCGCGAATAATAGCGCCCGGGCGCATATCGAAATGTTCGTCAATCAGTCTGAGGATCGTCTCTTCAGCGACCTTGTTGGTGCCGAAGCACTCGATACTGATCGAGAGCGGATGGGCGACACCGATGGCATAGGCCACCTGCACCTCAAAGCGATCGGCCAGCCCGGCGGCGACCACATTCTTGGCCACCCAGCGACAGGCATACGCCGCCGAGCGATCGACCTTCGTCGGGTCCTTCCCTGAGAATGCGCCGCCGCCATGGCGCGCCATACCGCCGTACGTATCAACGATGATCTTGCGCCCGGTAAGGCCGCTATCCCCCATGGGCCCGCCCACGACAAAACGCCCGGTCGGGTTGACGTAATACCTGGTCCGCTCATCGAGCAACTCGTGCGGCACCACCGCGTGCACCACCTGATGAATGATGTCGTGGTGGATCTGCTCCTGCGTCACATCAGGCGCATGCTGGTTGCTGACCAGCACCGTATCAACACGCACCGGTCGCCCATAGGAATATTCGATCGTCACCTGACTCTTGCCGTCGGGGCGCAGGAACGGGAGCACACCATCTTTGCGCAACCGCGACAGGCGGCGGCCAATGCGGTGTGCCAGTGCAATAGGCAACGGCATCAACTCCGGCGTCTCGTTACAGGCGAAGCCGAACATCATGCCTTGATCGCCCGCGCCGATGGTTGCGACCTCTTCATCGGTGACATGCCCGTCACTACGGACTTCGAGCGCCCTGTCAACCCCCTGCGCAATATCGGGCGATTGTCCATGGATCGCGACCATGACGCCGCACGTATCGGCATCAAAACCGTAGGATGCGTCGGTGTACCCGATCTCCTTCACCGTCGTGCGAACGATCTCTTCAATCGGAATGTACCCCTGGGCATACGTCACCTCGCCGATCACAACGATCAGGCCGGTGGTGGTTGCCGTTTCACAGGCGACACGCGCGCGCGGGTCGTGGGAGAGAAATGCATCAAGAACCGCATCGGACACCTGGTCGCATAGCTTATCCGGGTGCCCTTCCGTCACCGACTCTGAAGTAAAGAAGAGCCGGGGTGATTGCATAAAGGAAGTTGACATAGGCTTTCTCGTTTACGTACCTTCTTCCCACGACGCCAGGTATTTTGCCTGTTCGGGCGTCAGGGTGTCAATTTCGACGCCCATGGCCCTGAGCTTGAGCGCAGCGATTTCGCGGTCCACCGCTTTCGGCAGCGCGTGCACGCCATGCGGCAACGTGCCTTTGTGGGTCAGCAAGTATTCGCTTGCCAGGGCCTGGTTGGCGAATGACATGTCCATGACCGCGCTCGGGTGGCCTTCAGCGCTGGCCAGGTTGATCAGGCGGCCTTCGCCAAGCAGGTTGATCCTGCGCCCATCCTTCAGAATATATTGATCAACGAATGTGCGCGGCTGGCGCTTCTCGACTGCCATGGCCTCCAGGTCAGGGATGTTAATCTCGACATTGAAGTGGCCCGAGTTTGCGACAATGCAGCCGTCTTTCATCACGGCGAAATCCTCGGCATCAAGCACGTTCTTGTTGCCGGTTGCAGTGACGACAAAATCTGCCACGCCGGCAGCAGCGCGCATCGGCATGACGCGGTAGCCGTCCATGGCCGCTTCGAGCGCTCGAACCGGATCGACTTCGGTGACGATCACGTTGGCCCCCAGGCCGCGGGCACGCTCGGCAATGCCGCGCGAACAATGGCCGTAGCCGGCCACCACAAACGTCTTGCCTGCAAGTAGCACGTTTGTGGCGCGGATGACCCCGTCAACCGTGCTCTGGCCCGTGCCGTAACGGTTGTCGAAGAGGTGCTTGGTATCGCTGTCATTGACCGCGATGACCGGGAACTTCAGTACGCCATCGGCCGCCATCGCTTTGAGGCGAATGACGCCGGTCGTCGTTTCTTCGGTGCTGCCCAGCATCCCGGCAATCAGGTCAGGGCGCTGTTTCAGCACACCGGTCACCAGGTCGGCGCCATCGTCCATCGTAATATGTGGCTGATGGTCGAGCGCTGCGGTAATGTGCCGGTAGTAGGTCTCGTTATCCTCGCCTTTGATGGCATACACCGGGATTTCGTCATGGACGACCAGTGAGGCGGCGACATCATCCTGGGTCGAGAGCGGGTTGGACGCGCAGAGTACCACGTCGGCCCCGCCGGCGGCAAGGGTACGCATCAGATTCGCCGTCTCAGCCGTCACGTGAAGGCACGCCGACAGGCGCACGCCCTTAAGCGGTTGCTCACGAGCGAAACGCTCGCGAATCTGGCGCAGCACCGGCATCTCGGTCTCGGCCCAGTCAATACGACGGCGGCCGTAGTCGGCAAGGCTCACATCCTTGACATCATAGTGACTATCCATTGTTGCAGTATGCTCCTTCGCGACATCATCCATCGCGCACCCGGGCGCGACGATACAATCCCCGGCGGCCAACCAGCGCTGCCCGTCAGCGCACGAATGCCACCGCGCTGGCGTCCACCAGTTCGGGCGCAGATCCAAAGGCACGTTCATACCGGGCGGCAAACTCGGCGCGGGTATAGCGATGCTCCTGGCAGCCGCGGCGCTCGATCGCATACGAAGCCGCCAGTGATGCCACGCGCCCGGTCACCGGCAGCGGCAGACCGCGCGCCAGGCCAAACACCAGCCCGCCAAGATAGGCATCCCCGGCGCCGGTCGGGTCCACCACTTCGGTGGCCGGCGCGGCCGGTACTTCGTGGACCTGCCCCTTGCGCTGATCGTAGATTGTCGAGCCATGTTCGCCGCGCGTGACCACCGCCAGCGGCGCGGCCTCCAGCAACTCCTCAATCTTCCGGCCCGTTGCCTGCGCCATCATGGCAAACTCATAATCATTGCCGACCAGCACCGTCGCACCATCCATACCCGCGAGGATCTGGTCGCCGCTCAGGCGTGGCGTCTGCTTGCCGGGGTCGAACACAAACCGGACGCCGAGGCGGCGGCATTCGGCGGCATGGCGCACCATGGCGTCCGGGTCAGTTGGCGAAATCACCACCAGATCATCAGGGCCGATACCGAGGCCCTCAAGCGACAGGTGGCGCGAATGGCTGGCGGCGCCTGGATAGAACGCGACAATCTGGTTATTGTTCCGGTCGGTGTTGATGAAACAGGAGGCAGTGAAATCCTCGGCGACCTCGTGAATGCCGCTGGTATCAATCCCCTGGTATTCCATCCAGCCGCGGTACTCGGCAAAATCCTGGCCAGCGCTGGCAAGCACGAGTGGGCGTTCGCCGAGCAATGCCAGTGTATAGGCGATATTACCGGCCACGCCACCGCGCAGGCGCCGCATCGAATCGACCAGGAAACTGATCGTCAGTTTGTGGAGCATCTCCGGCACAATATGATCCTGGAACGAGCCAGGGAAGGCCATGATATAGTCGTACGCGAGCGAACCAGTAACAACAATTCGCATAGGGCACCTGTCAGGTCAGCGCATATTCTTCACGTACTCGCCGGGAGACATCAGCGACGAGTTGTAGCGCGCGTTCGGCGCTGGAAACGCGGAGACGCCCCAGCGAACCGGACGGCGTAATCAGTGCTTGCTGGACGAGCCGGTCACGCGGCACACCCAGCACCTCAAGATGGGTCAGGAAGGCTGCAAGCTCACCGTACACCATGTCAACCGTGGCATGTTCCAGGTGTTCTTCAACCGCCGGCACGACACCGATCCCGATCATCCCGCCGCGATCGAGGAAGTTCGCGAGCGCCTCGCCGCTGGACGCGAAGCTCTGCCGGTACGCGGCCATATCTGCAATCAACAACTCGACCGAGGTCTGCATCAGGCGATCGAGATCGACGGCGCCACAGGTATAGACGGCCCGGCACCCGCTAATCCCCGCCAGCACCTCGTCGATCTGATCGTACACGCGATCCGGATCGTGTGGGAAGAACGGCAACGACGTCGCCTCCAGCAATGGTTCATCAACACAGATTATCGTCGTCGGCGCCACTTCGCTGAGGCGCAACTCTTGCCAGGCCACACGGAGTCGCAGGATCTGTGTGAGGGCATCGAAGAGCATATCGTCATAGATCAATGGATGCTCGCGCTGGTCGGTCAACTGGATCGCTGCACTGATCGGGCCAAGAATCTGCCCCTTGACTGCCAGCAGTTGCCGCCCACCGCCGACACGCATCAACTCGGCCAGGCCAGCCGCGTCATCAGCGCTCAATGCCGCATAATTGATCGCATGCTCGAGATATGCCAGCGACAGCTCATCAATCCGCTGCTCAGCCTCATTCCGATCGACGTAGACACGCGATGCTGTGGCATCCACCACCAGCCCTGGAAAGCCGATCACACTCTGTACCAGGTGCTGCTCGCGGAAGCTGCGCTGCGGCAACTGTGGCCACGCCAGCAGCGCGCCCGCGTAACGCCGTGAGACATCCAGCGCCTGCGCCGCGCTACGGTGGGGCAGTGCGCCGAGCAGCAACGGCAGGCAGGCGGGCGGAAAGGGTAGCGGCATACGCGTAATCGGTGATCAACCACGCCTGGCAGGACGACCCGGCGCCGACCAGATGCATGGCCCGGCCATTACTCCTTCCATCGCTATCCCGGCGTCATGCGCCGTAACTGATCCGCGTATGGAGGGTAGATGACGCCGCGCTCGGTGATGATGGCCGTCACAAGCTCTGACGGTGTGACATCAAAGGCGGGATGCGCCGCAACCACACCTTCAGGCGCAATTCGCCGGCCGGCAAGCATCGTCACCTCGGCGGGATCGCGGTATTCGATCGGGATCGAGTCACCATGCGGCAATGAACCGTCAATTGTTGACGAAGGCGCGGCGATGTAGAACGGGATGCCATGCGCGTGCGCGAGCACTGCCAGGCTATAGGTGCCGATCTTGTTGGCGACGTCACCGTTGGCGACGATCCGGTCGGCGCCGACCATCACGCAATCGATCTCGCCCCGCCGCATGAAATAGCCTGCCATACTATCGGTAATCAACGTCAGCGGAATGCCTTCACGCTGAAGCTCCCATGCTGTAAGCCGCGCACCTTGCAGGAACGGGCGCGTCTCATCAACATACACATGGACCGGACGGCCCTGTTCATGTGCCGTGCGGATGGGCGCCAGCGCCGTGCCGTAGCCGGCAGTTGCGAGCCCGCCTGCATTGCAGTGGGTCAGCACATGGCCCCGCGCCGGGATGAGCGCGACGCCATGGCGACCAATCGCGTGGCACATTGCCAGGTCCTCTTCCAGGATGGCATGCGCCTCGTCGAGTGTGTAGCGCGCGATATCCGCCGGCGTCGGGTCATTCAGGCGGCGCACACGATTCAGGACGCGCGTCGTCGCCCAGCTGAGATTGACGGCCGTCGGACGTTGGGCGTCGAGTAGTGCCTTGGCCGACGCCAGACGCTCAATGAGCCGGTGCGCCGCGCCGGCTGGCGCTTCATCGGCCGCGTCATTCCTGGCCTCCAGTGCCATGGCGTAGGCTGCGGCACAGCCAATCGCCGGCGCGCCGCGCACCTGCATGATGCGGATCGCAGTTGCAACATCGGCAACCGACGTGCAACGCACCACGATCTCATCTGCCGGCAACATCCGCTGGTCGATCAGGCAGAGTGCATCCGCTTCCCACCAGACCGTACGGAACGCGTCACTCATGGTTAAAAAGCGTGAAGCAATTCAATCACAAGTGGCGAGTATAGCATGCATACGACACGTGTGCAAACGGGCAAAACACTCAGGAACTGTCCACTGAGCGGCGCGAGCGGAGATTGCGTCAGCCACGCGTCACTCACTGCACGCTGTCGCTCGCGCTCCGCGCAATGACACGAGGCATCGTTTTTCGGAGCGGCACGTATAACGCTCAAGGGTACGACGAACCGTCCTGCGTGCACGTGCCAGGCACAGGCTTCCTGGCAGCTCTGTTGCGCACTTTCCGTCACACCCGGATTCCCAAACTGTCACCTGCCCGGCATACCGGTGTCAAACCATTGTGATATAATCAACAACGACGTTCCATCCCGCGCCTCGTATTTTGATCAAGCGCCACGATGCCCGGCAGCGGCGATTTGTACCGTAGTCTGATCGCTGTAATGTGAATACGCGAGAGATCGTGTCGATCTCTCTGTAGGGGATATCAGCAGCGTCATGCGTATTGCGATCGACGCCCGCTTGAACGCATACCGTACCGGCGGCATCCCACAGTATACGCGCCAGCTCATGGTAGCGCTGGCTGCATGTGCCGCGGATGACCAGATTGTCAGCCTGCAGCACCACGAGCAGTTTCGTCCGCTGGTCGTGGCGCCGAATGTCCGGCGGCATCCGCTGCTCACTCCGCCGCACCACCGCTTTGAATCCTGGTTGCTGCCGCTGGAGTTGCTGCCGGTTCGCCCGAGCATCCTTCATTGTCCTGATTTTATTGCGCCGCGCTATCGGCCATGCCCGGCGGTCGTCACCATCCATGATCTCACATTTCTGCGCTACCCCGAGATTCTTGATGACCAGGCCGCGGCCTACTACCGGCGCGTCGGGGCAAGCGCCACCCACGCCGACGCTGTGATTGCTGTTTCTGAAACCACGCGCCAGGATATCGCCCAGTTTCTCGATCTGCCAATCGAGCAGATCGATGTGATCTATGAGGCTGCGGCGCCGCTCTATGCGCCGATCACCCAGCGGCCGGGCGAAGTACGGGTGCTCGCCGCCACACCGCTGGTTGCCGGAACGTTTATGCTGTTCGTCAGTACCCTTGAGCCACGCAAGAATCTGCCGACGCTGCTTCACGCGCTGCGAATCTGCATCGACCGCCGGCCTGACCGTCCGTATCGCCTGGTAATCGCCGGGGCGCGCGGCTGGCGTGATGGTGACATTTTTACCGCCGTGCGCGATCTGCGCCTCGCCGACCATGTGCTGTTCGCCGGTCGCGTGGGCCAGTACGATCTACGCTGGCTCTACAACGCGTGCCGTTTCTATGTCAACCCGTCGCTCTACGAGGGCTTCGGCCTGCCGTTGCTCGAAGCGATGGCATGCGGCGCTGCCTGTATCGCGTCGGCCAGTTCCAGCCTGCCCGAGATCGGCGGTGATGCTGCGATCTATGTCCCGCCGCTCGATCCGGCCGCGTGGGCCGACACGATAGAGTCGTTGTGGGATGATCAGCAGCGATGTGAGGAGTTGGGGCGGAGCGCCATCGCGCGCGCTGCTCGCTTTTCGTGGCATCAGGCGGCGCGGGCGACGCTGGCAGTGTATCGTCGCGTGGTCGAAGGTGCGCCTGTGCACCCTGCAGCCGCTGAAACGACGGTCACGGCATCACCGATTCCGGCTGACCGGCTCACTACCTGCAGCCAGTGCGGCGCAGCGCTCGTCGCGACCCCTGCTGAAGGGACGATAGCCGTTGGCGGATCCACGCGCCGGCATATCGCGCCCCGCGCCTGGGTATGTCACCGGTGCGGCCATGTTGAATTGCTGGCGGTTCCCGCCAGTGCCGCAGCGCCGGTGTTGCTCAACGGCACTCCAGCGAGTGAATTGCTGCAGGACGAATCGCACGGGCCCATGGCTGTTACCGAGCCACAGCCGACGCCTGGCGAACCTGTGCCTGCCGCGCCCACGAGCGGCGACGTGCCCGACACAGTGGCAGCGCTACAGCCCGTTCCTGCTCATGGGTCTGACGGCACAGGCGGCGCTGAGGCTACGCCGTCACAGGCGGAGACGCTGATTGAAGAGACAGTTGCAGCCGGCGATCCCTCACTGCTCGCGGCAGACGTAGCGACTCTTCCGGCTGCCACGATCACAGCGCCGTCTGCCGACGCCGGCGGCTCAGCGCCGGTAGAGCCGGAGGCCGCCCCGCCGCCCCGACCGAAACGCCCGCGCCGGCAGGGTGGTGCTGCCGCGGCAAAAGACGATGCGCCGCCGACCCCACCGCCCCGCCGCCGCAAGCGCTGATGTGTAGCCATGCACGTGGCGGCAGAGGAACCGGCGTGAGCGTGTCACCTGGTCTTGCCCAGTTCCGCCGAACGCCGGTACGCTGACCAGATGGCATCGGACAGGACGGTGCGCAACCCGCCACGCTCAAGTTCATAGAGAGCGGCTGCCGTTGTACCGCCGGGCGATGTCACGCCATTGCGCAGTTCTGCCGGGTGGCGCCCACTCTGCATCGCATAGCGCACCGACCCGAGCATCGTCTGTAGAACGAGTTCCTCCGCCATATACCGCGGCAACCCCAGGTGAACGCCTGCGTCAATCATCGCCTCCAGCACCATGAACACATAGGCCGGGCCGGTGCCGTTGATCGCTGTTGCCATATCAAGATAGGTTTCGTCATCCACAAACAACTGGCGACCGAATGAGCCGAGGATCGTGCGGGCCCAGCCACGCTGGAGTTCGGTCACGTCGTGTGATGCCGTCCAGACCGTCATACCTTCGCCGATCTGCGCCGGTGTGTTCGGCATGGCGCGCACCACGGCAGGATGAGCGAGCCCTTCGACATAGGTACGGATCGGGACGCCGGCAGCGATTGAAATCACCAGTTCGCCGTCGCGCAGCGCGCCGCGCAATTCCGGCATAAGTTTCGGCACCGTTTGCGGTTTGACCGCGAAGATCGCCACCTGGGCCCAGTGAGCGGCTTCAACATTGTCGTCGGTCACGCGCACGCCGTAACGTCGCTCAATCTCTTCGCGGCGTTCCGCCCTGGGCTCGGTTGCGACAATCTGATCGGACGGCAGCAATTCTTGTTTGAGCAGGCCGCCAATCATCGCCTCGCCCATAATGCCAGCGCCGATCACTGCGATTCGTAGGTCTCGTAGCATGTCTCGTTCCGTAATTGCTGGTTACCGGCTGAACAGACAGAGGCGCGAACCTTCGACCCTGTCTCCCGGCAATCTGCACCACCTGGCTTCAGTCGGCAACCTCCAGGCCCGGTACAGGAAATCGCGTGCACAGCTCACGCACTTCTTCACGGACCCGATGCGCCACACGGTCATCATCAATATGCGTGATCACCTCATCGATCAGCGCTGCAACCTGCTCCATCTCGGCTTCTTTCATACCGCGAGTCGTCAGCGCCGGTGTGCCCAGGCGAATACCGCTGGTAATGAGCGGTGATCTGTCGTCATTCGGCACCGCGTTCTTGTTGGTCGTAATTGCTGCCCGATCGAGCGCCTCCTGCGCCGCCTTACCGCTCACGCCTTTATTGCGCAGGTCGATCAGCATCAGGTGATTATCGGTACCGCCGGAGAGGATATGATACCCCCGCGCGATGAGTGCCGCCGCCAGCGTCTGTGCGTTACGAATGATCTGTCGGGCATACTCCTCGAACGCTGGCTGGAGGTTCTCGCCGAAGCCGACTGCCTTGGCAGCGATCACGTGCATCAGCGGGCCGCCCTGCACGCCAGGTATCACCATTTTGTCCAGCAACTCCGACATCATCAGCGTGCGCCCGCTCTTTGCCGCCTTCTGACCGAATGGATTCTCAAAATCCTGGCCCATCAGGATAATGCCGCCGCGCGGGCCGCGCAACGTTTTGTGGGTTGTTGAGGTCACCACGTGGGCGTAGCGCAGCGGGCTGGGCAACAGGCCTTTCGCAATCAGGCCGGCCGGGTGCGCAATATCGGCAAACAGGAACGCTCCGACATCATCGGCGATCCGGCGAAAGATCGCAAAATCAATCGCGCGTGAGTAGGCGCTGGCGCCGACGGTAATCATCTTCGGCTTCTCGCGCTGTGCAATCTCCGCCACCTGTTCATAGTCAATACGCTCGGTTCGCGGATCGATCCCGTAGGCAACGAAATTGTAGAGCTGGCCCGAGAAGTTCACCGGCGAGCCGTGGGTCAGGTGCCCACCATGCGAGAGATTCATGCCGAGCACTTTGTCGCCGGGGCGCAGAAATGTAAAGTAGATAGCCGTATTGGCTTGCGACCCGGAGTGAGGTTGCACATTGGCGTAGGCGGCACCAAACAACTGTTTTACGCGTTCGCGCGCAAGCTCCTCGACCTGGTCAACCCATTCGCAGCCACCATAGTAACGTGCGCCCGGGTAACCTTCGGCATACTTGTTGGTCAACAACGAGCCTTGCGCGTCCATCACAGCGCGGCTGGCGTAGTTTTCACTGGCAATCAACTCCAGGCCATCGCGCTGGCGGCGCGCTTCGCCATCGAGTATGCGCGCAACGGCCGGGTCGTTGCGCCAGAGGGTATCGAGAACCGCCATAGATCCATGCTCCTTGCCGAAGGGCGGCCGTGCCGCAGTTGGCTTCCAACCGGAAGCGACGGCGATACTGCTGCGCACGTCGTGTCGCGATCTGTAACCGTTGCATTATACCGTATCGGCTGTCCTGCCGGAGGGCAATCAATCATCGTCATGCGTTGCGGTGTGCGCCGTCAGAGTCATCAGGCCGTTGCTGCCCGGCGTCATCGATTTCGGGCGCGGGAGCGCCGGGCGCGGCGTGGCCGGGGTATTGGCAGCGCACGGCGTCCCGAATGGCGGTTGCACGAACGGCAGATGGGTTGTGCCACGCGCCACGATATGCAGATCATTCGCCGACTCACGCTCGTATGGCATGCCATGGTTCCATGGCACCCACGATCGCGCGTTGCAGTAATGCACCACGCACGCTCGCCGCAACTGCTCCTTTCTACATAGGTGTGGCGAGCATGATACCACGCGACGCGCCCGAGCGTTCCGTGATCGCCGCTCC
>Ga0272446_1004082_pt1 | contig 17660 bp, 17 predicted proteins | sample YNPCB0061_FD_194587 | JGI IMG/M metagenome (GOLD analysis project Ga0272446, IMG submission 194587) | Hot spring microbial mat communities from Yellowstone National Park, WY, United States - YNP-CB-006-1 | ecosystem: Environmental > Aquatic > Thermal springs > Hot (42-90C) > Sediment | place... | reverse complement strand
TGTGTACGCATATGGAATTCCTCAAAGTGACAGCTTCCCTCCGCCGGTCCTAACCGGACTCAGGTTCTAAGGGTGTAATCTCAGCCTGACAGTTGCCCAGGCACCCCTAGCTGCAATTAATCATAGCATTTCTCAGTTATCTCGCTTGATCAGGGCAGCGGTTTGAGTAGATCGCAAGGGTTACCACTTTCAGGAATGTATTGGTGGCTGAAAGGGGTGCAACCACACGCCAAAAGTTGCAAACTCATGCTGCTATTCAGCAACATTCTCCTTGCCTGTCTTCTCCTTGCCTGTCTTCTCCTTGCCTGTCTTCTCCTTGCCGCCGCCCCAGCTTGTAACAGAATGTATTTATATGAAGGGAATGGATGGCGATATAGTGAATCTAGGACGGTTCCACCACACACGGCAAGCTCAACCGCACCATTGTTAATCGCCTGTTAATCGCCATGATTTGACTCCAACGGGTTCCCAGTGCGGGTTTCCTTGCCAACGAGCCTCCCTTGCTGGTGGCGATGCGTTTGCTTCAAAGAGGTATTCTATGACTCGTTCCCTGCCCCCGATTCCACCACCCGTTGGCTGGACACCGCCGATTTCACCCATCAGGCAGCCAAGCGAAGCGCCCAGACAGGGAAGAGAGGTCACTCCACCTCCACCGGTTAACTGGACATCTGTCACCCAATATGGGGTTTATCAAGTTCCACCCCCAATTGGCTCCCATCCAGTCGGACAACCCTTACCGCCACCCATTGGCTCCCATCCAGTCGGACAGCCTTTACCGCCACCTGTTGGCTGCTGTCCCGTGACGGAACCCCTGCCACCTCCTACGGGCTTTCGACCCATTGCAGAAGATCCCCATCCCTCTGTCAGCCAGTCACTTCTGACTGACTTTAGAGAATCGTCTATTCCTGCTCAAGTGGGCACAACCGTCTTGCCAAACAGCCAATCGGCAGTTTATCACATTCCACCGCCAATCGGGTCTCACCCTGTCGGAGTACCGTTGCCACCAGCTATTGGCTCTCGTCCAGTGGGGCAGCCGCTGAGACCGCCAATTGGCTCCCAACCCGTTGGTGAAACGCTGTCACCGCCAATTGGGGCATCACCTTCAGCCCTAGTTGCCAGCCAACCCATCCCTCCCCCGATTGGCGGCTCGGACTGGGTCAACCGGAACATCCCCCGGATTCAGTAGGAGATTTAGTAGGGTTTCTGTCTCAAGCCAATTTTGAGTTCCCGCAGTGGTGGGCGGTGAGGGCGGCTTCCTGTACAAGCATAATTCTCTGCATACATCCGCCGCCTACATTGGGATTGCCATCGTCTATCCAAAAACTGAGATAAGGGTATTGTCACGCCCGCAGCCGATTTTCTGTCCGCAACAATTCAGCGATCGCCTGTCGTTCGGCGGGGGGGGTTGACGGCAACACCTGGCGGGCATCGGTAATCAGCCAGTCCAGCGATGCAGCCTGTACATCAATCGTGGCGCCTGTTTTATCCACACAATAGCGACCAAACACCAGCTTATCAACCAGGCGAACGCCCGGCCCCAGGCGGGAGTACTCGAAAATTACGCTGTTGTCGACCACTGCACCACTGCAGACCCAGCAATTAGGACCGATCATGGTGGGGCCAATGATCTTGGCGCCGTCTTCGATGCGGGTCATGCCACCAATGTAGACGGGCCCCTCAATCTCCACTTTGGCCCAGTTGACAGCCACATTGAGACCTGTGTAGACGCCGGGTTGCACTTCGTGGCCTGGAATCTGGACATTTTTGACTTCGCCTTTGAGCACGCTGCGGATGGCGTGCCAGTAGTCGGGGACTTTGCCAATATCCACCCACTCAAAGTCCATGGCAATGCCATAGAACGGAGCGCCCATTTCTACCAGTTTGGGGAAGAGTTGGCTGCCGATGTCATATTCGACGCCAGACGGAATATAGTCCAGCACCTCCGGTTCGAAGATGTAGATGCCGGTGTTGATGCTATTGCTCAGGGCTTCCTCAACCGATGGCTTTTCCTGAAATGCTTGGATGCGGCCATTTTCATCAGTCACCACCACCCCATAGCTGGAAACCTCTTCTTTGGGCACCGTCTTCATCACCACGGTGGCGATCGCCCCCTTTTCCCGGTGCCACTTAACCGCCTCAGTCAGGTCCAGGTCAATCAAGGCATCGCCACAGAGGACGACAAAGGTGTCATCAAAAAAGGGGGAAAAGTCCTGGATGCGTCGCATGCCGCCAGCGGAACCGAGGGCTTCCCCGACCAGCTCACCGTCAACAATGCGACCTTCAAAGGAGTAGGCAATTTCCACGCCAAACCGCTGACCGTCTCGAAAGTAGTTTTCAATTTCGTTGGCTAGGTGACTGACATTCACCATGATCTGGTCGAAGCCGTGCTGTCGCAATAATTCCAGCAAAAACTCCATAACCGGTTTTTGCAGAATTGGGATCATAGGCTTAGGAATTGTGTAAGTGATGGGACGAACACGGGTTCCCTTGCCGGCTGCCAGAATCATGGCTTTCATAGATACGCTTGCCTCAACACCTCAAAAATTCACCAAAAATTTACTGATATAGAACACCATTGCGCCCGGATAGAGTTACCAACTAACAGGGAATCTAAATCTAAACTTAATGCTACCTTGTCACCGACCGAAATCATGGTCTTTGTTCAAACCTTCCCGATTAGCGCACCCTTCTTTACGGGTTCTATACAGGATTCCCCACCTGACCACTAACCGCTCACCGGCTGGCCTGGGGTTTCTCTGCCATCCAGGGGCATTGGATCCGGGCCTAGAATGCGGATTTTCAGATCAGCGTAGAACTCTTCCTGCTCCAGTTCAACTTTAGATTGGGAAGCCAGCAGGAGTAAGGCCCAAAATACCCCTACCCGGTCGTGGGTGGCCGCGGCGTGTTCGGAATGACCGGCTGCTTCATCTAACCGATAGGCGGCGGCCTGGGACCATAGCTGCAACAGTAAGTCGAAGTCTAACCAGTCTTGGGCAGGGTTAATTTCTGCCCACTGCTCGGTCAGAAACTGTTCCAGGGCGATCGCCATTTCGGACAGATTTTCCTGGTGGGCCAGTTGCGCAATCGACCGGATCGCTTGCGCCCTGGAATGACCGCGCGGGCGTCGCAACCGCCGGGGTCGCGCAGCTTGATCACTGAGGGCAGCCGAAATCGTCTGTAATTGCTCAATCAGTTCCGTCAGAGTCACCCGTCGCCGCTGGGGAGGTTGGGCCACGGCCCGCCGCCGAATTCGCTGTTCCAGAAAGGGAGGCAGGGTTGCAGGACCAAATTCACCAGTTTCAAAAAACTCATCCTCCGCTCCGTCCCCCGCCTCAGCATCAGGGGCGTCTGATTGCACCAGACTCTCAGCTTTCAACAAGACCAGCATGGAGGCATAGAGAAAAGCCTGGCCAGAACGGGACAAATTGGCTTCATAGGCCGCCTGATCCGATGCCGCCAGGGGAGACAGTTCGCTTAAGAACCGATCAATCACTTCGATCACCTTGACATCCCAGGGATCAATTTCACCCCGTTCAGCCAGGTCGATCAAAAGGGTGATCGCGTCTTGTGCGATGGCAAGTGGCATGGAAGACCTACCGGGTGGTGAGCCAGACAAAAAAGACAGCAGCCAACAGGATACTCCCGAACAGCAAGGCGGGCACCCAAAGACTCCAGAGATTCAGGGGAGTAATCAGGTCGGATGAAAACATGCCTGTATGCTAACTCAGGGAAGCGCGAATCGTGGCAATTTTGGCGGTAAAACCGACCGCATGAGCCCGATCTAGATCCACGCTTCTCCTGTTGTTCATTGACTGGAGTCGGAGTCTCTGTCTGGAACTAACTTTCGGTTATCTCAGCCGATTCTGCTTCCGTGGCTGCCGCTGGCAGTAGTCGCTGTTGTTCCTGGATCTCAGCCTTATAGCGTTCGATGTCATCTTCCAATTGCTGGATCCGGCTATCCCGGGTCCGAATTTCCTGTCCGGCTTCTATTTGCCGTTGTAACTGCGACCAAACACTGAAAACCCAAGCCAGGACTGCCCCAACGCCCATTGCCAGGATCAGTTCAATCGAAAGGGGGGCTTGAATCTGTTTGCCTTCCACAAACCGAATAACCGCTGGTTCCGTATTTTCAATGCCAAATAGCACCAGCGCCAGGCAAATTACAAAAATAATGACAAAATTGAGCTGCTTCATATCGCTTCCCCAAACGTGCGGGTCATTTTCTATTGCTCAGGGGAAAAACCAACTTACCAGCCGTGTTTACCCACAAAGCTGATCCAATTTGTAGCAGAGGCGGGGAAAAAATCTTCACTAATGAGCATTTTGTATGGGTTATCTAAAGTGGCTAAGTCTGTTCGTTGCGATCGCCAGAGGGTGGGTCTGACAGGATCGTGGTTTCGATCACAGAAGAATGGGAGCTGGTTCGCAGGGCATCCAGCGTGCCCTTGATGGTGCCCGCGATGGGAATGGCCAGCAAAATGCCCAGGAAGCCCGCAATCTGATAGCCCATCAGCAGGGCAACAAAGATCCAGATGGGATTGAGGCCAGTAAAGCCACCTAGCATTCTGGGACCCAGGACGTTGTCCCGAATTTGCTGCAAAATGGTGCAGGCGATCGCAACCTGGATGCCCAGACCGACGTTTTGCAACATGACCAGGATACTGACGATGCCAATGCCAATGGTGGCGCCAATGAAGGGAATCAGTTCGGCAATGCCAATCACGACGGCAAACAGGAGGGCAAAGGGGACCTGCAGGAAGAGGAAGATGGGAATGACCGCCGCCGCCATAAACAGGGCCAACAGGATTTGACTGAAAAAAAAGTTGTGAAAGTTCAATCGGAGCGATTCTTTCAACGGCTGGCTAATGTAGGCGGGCAACAGGTTGGTCAGACCGTTCCACAGGCGATCGCCATACAACAGCATGTAGAAAGCCAGTACCAGCACCAGAATGCTGTCGATCAGTCCGCCTAGGGTTCCCAGGGCCAATCCCACGGCCTGACCGGCGATCGTCTGGATCTGACTTTCAATTTGGGTGTTAAGACGGCTGCTCAATCCCTGCAGATCAATGAACAAGTTGCGGGATCGGGCCCAACGATCCAGGGATTCCAGATTCTGGCGACTGGAGTCCAGCCAGGCCGGCATTTTTTCCACCAGTTGGGTAGTCTGGTCAATGACAACCGGCACCAGCGTCAGACCCAACACAATCAACAGGGCAATGGTGTGTAGCAAAACAATTGAGACCGCCTGGGTACGGCTGAGGCGGACACGTTCCAACCAGCGAACCGGATAATTCAGCAAAAAAGCCAGCACGGCTGCAATGATCAGCAGCGTGATGGGATGTTCAAAGTAGCGATAGACCTGGGTCAGCAACCAGATATTCAGCGCCACAATTGGACCGCTCAACCCTAGAATGAGCAATCGTTGCCAATTGGGCGAACGGTTCATCACGTTTCATCGTCAGGATATAGCACTGGTCTCCGTGCTGGGTGGTTGCGGCTTTTGCTGGGCTTTGAGGTAGCTGCCAGCCAGAACCAGCCCGACAATCACAACAGTACCAATTCCCAAGGGATTTGGCATCCAGAAGACCGCCTCTATCTGATTCATTTCGCCTGGTTTCAACTGCCAGATCAGTTGGCCATTACTGGTTTGGTTGGGTTGCAGGATGTCCGGTTTTGGAAGACTGCGAGCGCCCCAAGGGGCTTGCAGCGAAAAGGTCAGATCCAGCAAACCAGCGGGGCTAAGCAAAACCGTGCCGGTGGATGAGGTCAAACCAAGCGATCGCAAATCCAGGTCATAGTGCAGGCGATTTCGCTCTAGCAGTAAGAAATTGTTCTGTTTGAGTTCCAGATGGGATGTCACGGTTGGCAGTTCTGCCGCCAATTGGGCCGACGCCCCTTCGGCTTGAAAGGAACGATTGAAAAACTGATTGAACTTGCGTTCCAGGTCGGCGCCGTTATCAAAAGGGATGGTGACCCGTAGGTCTTGACCGGAACGCTCAACCCTTCCCCCCAGCCGTTTGCCTTGCCGTTCAATCAGATTGAACCATTGACTGACGGATTGGCCGCTACCCAGGCGATCTCTGAGTTGGATGTGCTGTGCAAACTCTCCCCGATTTTGATTGTCGAACCGAACCGCCACATCAGAGTCAAGACAGCCAGTCAAGAGAACCGCAGTCAGCAGAAACAGAATGGCTGTTGCCAACCGCTGCCGTCCTAGGGGCCAGATCCAGTCCAGACACCGCACAGCCGCTGCCATGCTAGTCAAGCACCCAGTTTTAATCCAGTTGGCCCCTCTCCTGAAAACATTGGTTCTCGCCATTTCACCCAACCGAGCTGCGATTCAATAGGTCAGTCGTGCAACCGAGGAGACAAAGTTCCGCTAACAGCTAACAGTCCATCGCCTCTTCGGCCTGAAAATTTTATAACTTTGACACCTGCCTGTACAGCGATTTGACTGGGTGGCTCAACCAGATCGGCCTTCATCACCTTCAGGTCATACCCCTGCGACTCCAGGATCCCCCCTGAGCTTATAGCAACCCTACAGCATTTTCCAGGGGGGTGCAGTCTTTCGCCGCTCATTCAGCCAGGAGCAACTTGGCGACAGAAAACAGGAGGCTGCCTACATGGCCCACCAAAGTCCCACCAGAACCAAAATCGTTGCCGCCAGCGCCACCCAGATAAACCGATTGTCGCGGGTATTGACCTGGCTGAGATCGGCGGGTTCTAACTGAAACTTTGGCGGCTCCGCTGGCACAGAGCGTTTGCTGGTACTGACAACCGATGTGGCTCTGGCCATGGTGTCGCGCCCGTCCTGGATATTGCTCAGGTCGGGAATTTGGGTCAGCCATTCTGGCCGCGTCACCAGTCTCGGTGCTTCCAGGATATACAGCAGCCGACTGCCCTGCTTGCGAGTTGCGTAGTCTGGGTGACGGCTGACCTGGCGACAGAGGGCGATCGCTTCAGACCGCATCCCCATTGCTTCATAGGCCGTAACCAGCCAGATCTGGACCTCCCCTCCTAGCCGACTGGTGGGCTCCACGAGCGCACTAGCCGCTTCTAGACATTGAACTGATTGACGGTATTCCCCCCGCTCAAACGCAACCTTGCCGGCCTCGTATTGAGATTGAACTGTTTCCAGATTCTCAGAACTCACAGGTTAACATCTCATGATTCTTCTTTCCTAATGATGGTATCGTCCAATCTGTGCAGCTAGTTGAGGAAGAGGAAGAAGAGGGGCTTGTAACGTCGCTGTGCCACTATGCCTCCAGTAAAAGATGAGGCAATGGAGAAGATAGGGCAGGATGGTAAGGAGGTGGGAACGCGGCGGGTGAGCTTCAACCGTGAACCAGGTTGAGTAAAGTCGTTTCCCAAACCAGACGTGGCTGCACATTGCGAACCAGATAGTCTCGCGCTTTCTCCAATTGTTGCAAGCCAGGCTGGCTGGTTAGCTCTGATGTTGGCAACTGCTGGCAGGCTTGTTGCCAGTAGCATTGCTGCAGATAGTCGATTAGCCAGCGTTGAGTTTCGGGATCCAGGGTTTGATCAATCTGACGGGCCAGGCGTAGGGCTTCCCGAGCCGTTCGGGGCGGTTGGGTGACCAGATGCAGCAGGTCGGTCGGCAATTCCTGTAATTGTTGCCAGTGGGCGATGGCCTCTCCGGGGCTGCCCTGGGCCAGTTGCAAAATTTCAGGATGCTGCAAAATTTCACCCGCTCCAGCCCGCTGCAAGACCTGGGCCATGGCATCGCTGCTTAAGCGATAAAAAGGGATACGCTGACAGCGGGAAACCAGGGTAGGCAGAAGCGCCTCGACGCTGGGTGCCAACAGAATCAGGGTGGCTTGTCCCGGTTCTTCTAAGGTTTTCAACAGACCATTAGCGGCCCCCTCTGGCATAGTTTCGGCGGCTTCCAGAATGACGACAAAGCGGGAAGCTGACAGCGGCGAACGGGAGAGAAATTGGGCAATTTCCCTCACCTGTTCTAGGCGAATGATGGGTGCTGATTTGCGTTTCAGTCCAGCAGCGATCGCTTCAGCCTGGGACAGCCGTTTACCTTGATGCAAATAGGTGGGTTCTACCCACAACAGATCTGGGTGATTGCGCTGTTGAATGCGGTGCTGCAGTCGCTCTGGCAGGGTGTCGGTCTGCCAGCCCAATAATAGTTCAGCAAAACATAACGCCGCCAGACGTTTCCCCACCCCAGCCGGTCCAACAAACAGGTAAGCTGGGGCCACCCGATCGCGGACGACCGCCTGAGTTAACAAGCGGACGGCTTGAGGTTGACCGAGCAGGGGGCTGAAGGGAGACGACATATGGTTTAAGCTTTTTCCCCATACCAGGTGGTCAACCGGTACTCCAGAACCTGGTGGATCTGATGGCTCACGGTTGCCACATCCCCACTGGCATCAATCCGGACAATCCGCTCTGGATAACGGTCGGCCAGGGCAGCAAACCCCTGCTGCACCCGTTGATGAAACCTCAGGTCTGTCTGCTCCAGACGATCGCACTGGCCCCGCTGCCTGGTTCGCTCCAACCCCACCTGCACATCCAGGTCTAACCACAGGGTCAGGTCACTCTGTAAGCCGTGGGTGGCAATCTGATTCAACTGATCAATCAAGGTCAGATCGAAGCCGCGGCCATAGCCCTGATAGGCAACGGTGGAGTCGGTATAGCGATCGCACAAAATCAGACCGCCCTCGGCCAAACGGGGACGCAGCCAGCCCTCCACATGCTGAGCCCGATCCGCCGCATAGAGCAGCAGTTCGGCTCGGTCTTGCATCGCTTCTGAGTGAGTCTGCAACAGGAGTTGTCGCAGACTCAGGCCCAACTCCGTACCACCCGGTTCCCGAGTCACCTCCAGACGATTGAGACATCCCTTGGCTTGTAAATGGGCAACCCAGCCACTCTCGATCAACCACTGCTGCGATCGCCGCAGTTGAGTCGTCTTACCACACCCCTCCACCCCTTCAAAGACAATCAGTCGCCCCTGTGCCATAATTCAGCCGATCATTCCCCAAGCTTGGTTTTCACCCACCGAATAGCCTGATTGAAACCCTACCAAATGATGATTGAGTTAGACTTGCTCACAACTGGACAACTGGCCCACTGCTTCCAATCAACGCTATGATGACTAGGTCTGGATCTTACGCGTCCGAGGAAGATCATGGCTCGTTACACCTCTGTTTTAACAGTTGCAGCCGACACAGACGGTCTTGAGCAAATGTTGCGAGAGATTCTGGAGTCCTGCAACTTTAACATTGTCTATGAGTCTGGCGACTATCTGATGGCCCGAGAAAATCCAGGTCAAGTTGGGTTTTCCCGATTGGTCACTGCGGAAGTCTTGATTGACCGCACAATGGCAACCGATCAGGGATTACGAATGAAATGCGTGGTTAAAAACGAAGAATTGCCCCTACAGGTTGACAACCACTGTAGAAAAGTATTTGAACAACTCAGCGAAGCCATTACCCAAAGCCAAAAGTTGCAACTGATCCAAACAGTGGTCGGTTAATTCGGCGCAGCGATCGCCGCCCAACTCGACAACTACCAGGTTGAACCAGCCTTTAATCTTCAGGTTCCCCCACCATGTTGGGACTAATAAGCGTGATATCAAACTCATCCGGTGGAACGGTCATCACCGCATCCCGTCGCAACAGGTAATAAATCGCCCGAACCTGAGGACCAAAGACAATCTCATCCTCATTTTGCAAGTCATGGGCCTGTAGTTTCCGACCATTAATCAACAAACCATTGGCGCTGGGCTTGCCTTTCAGGTTGCCATCGACAATCCGATAATAAAAGCTGTCATCTTCGTTCGTCAGTTGCACCAGTGTGGCATGTCGGCGAGAAACGAACTGAGAAATGAGTCGGATATCGCACTTGGGATCCCGACCAATGGAATAAACTGGTCCGTCCAGGATAAACTCTCGACGACCCTTATCATCTTCAATGATCAGTAGGTGGTTTAATTGCGGCTCTGAAGGCATCGAACACTAGATAGGAGGAGGTTAAACAGTCGTAACGTTAAATTTGTCTCTGAAACAAGGGAGATGGGTGATGCGGAAGCAAGCGATGGGGTCATAACCGCATACACTCAACCGCATTGATTCTACACCCTCTGCTTGACAATGGCACACACTGAAACACCCCCTCCAATTGATTCAATTCGCCGGTTGAGGCAAATTGGATCCTATCGCTGAGGCGGTTCACGCTAGTTTGTAACCATCTGTCGGGACTAACAGGTTCGATCGCCATGCGTCTGGGATCACCCTTCAATCATCCCTGGCTCTATTGCTCTCATCTTTGGGTTTTAGCGATCCCCGGCGCTGAAAATTCAGAAACCAACGTCGCTTCCCGACCAAATCGCACCGATGGGCGGGAGGTCGAGCATCATATTCTTCTGGGAGATCGGGAAAATCATCCGCCGCTTCCCATTCCTCCGATGAATCTGGGTCGTCCACCATATTGGGGCTGATTAACGTAATATCAAACTCATCGGGCGGTTCTGTCGGCGCCGGATCGCGTTTCAGTAACTGATAGGTGATTTTGACCTGAGGCCCAAAGACAACCACATCCTTATCCTGCAAGGTATGGGTCCGCAATCTACGACCATTGATTAATAAGCCGTTGGCACTGGGTTTGCCCTTCAGATCGCCATCCACAATTTGATACTGATAACTCCCGTCTGACATCGGTAACTGAATCAGGGTGGCGTGGTGGCGCGACACAAACTGAGAAACGAGCCGGATATCACACTTGGGATCCCGGCCAATGGAATAGGATGAACGTTCCAGGACAACTCCACGCCGTCCTTTATCATCTTCAATAATGAGCAGATGGCTTTGGGATGGTTCTGCAGGCATCTCACACTGGGCAATGAGACTCGATCTAATTCACGGGGCAAACATGAGGGCGATCTTCCTGGGGTGGAACCAGGGGATAGTCTCAGCCGGGCCGCGACAGGGAACGATTCAGGTAGAGCAGGAGGGAGTTAGTTACAACACTGACTGAACTAAATGCCATCATAGCGCCTGCTGCTGCGGGACTCAGCAAAAAACCAGTAGCAGGCAACAGCACCCCAGCAGCTAAAGGAATCCCTAGAACATTGTAGGCAAAAGCCCAAAAAAGATTTTGTCGAATTTTATTAAACGTGGCTCGACTGAGGTCAATGGCTTTGACCACATCGGTCAGGCGATCGCGCATCAGGATGATACTGGCGGTTTCAATCGCCACATCGGTTCCAGAATGAAAGGAAATTCCGACTTCGGCTTGAGCCAGGGCCGGGGCATCATTCATTCCATCCCCCACCATTGCCACTCGTCGTCCTTCAGTCTGCAGTTGGGCAATCACCTGGGCTTTTTCTTCCGGCCGCACCTCCGCTCGAATTTGAGGGGGCGTCAGTCCTAGGGGTTGGGCGATCGCGATCGCCGCTTCCTGGCGGTCACCCGTCATGAGTTGCACCTGCAGGCCCATGTGTTGCAATGCGGCAATTGTTTCAGCCGCCTCCGGCCGCAAGGGATCCACCACCGCAATCAAACCCACAGCGGTATGCTCCACCGCCACATAGACAACCGTTTTGCCCATACTGGTAAGGGTCTGGGCTTGGAGGCGGTCCAGATCTGACAGTGGCGCTCCCTGTTGCTGCAGCCACGCCTCTGTTCCCAGGGCAACCCGTTGTTCCACGGGGGTACCCTCGGCCTCGATCAGAATTGTTGCGGCCACTCCCAGCCCAGCTTCAGTCACAAACGCCTTAGCAGGCAGCAGCGGTAGCTCCTGCTGTTGGGCGGCTTGCAAAATAGCCAGACCTAAGGGATGACGACTACCGCTTTCAACCGTGGCAGCCAGTTGGAGGAGTCGGGAGGAGGTCAAACCCGGCTGGCTGGTAGCGGCAACCATCCCCGACTGGCCCTCACTAGAGGACGGTTCACCAGCCTGCAAGACCAGACAGTCTGTCATCAGAGGTTTGCCAGTGGTCAAGGTGCCAGTTTTATCCAGCACCACTGTATCCAACTGGTGCACCCGTTCCAGCACATCGCCGCCCCGAATCAGCAGGCCCTGTTCCGCTCCAATTCCAGAACCAACCAGGATGGCGGTCGGGGTGGCCAGCCCCAAGGCACAGGGACAGGCGACCACTAGCACCGCGATCGCCAATTTGAGGCTCAGCACCAGGGGAGAAAGGGGCAGGAGATGCTCGGCAGTCACAGCAGACATGGCAGCATGGTGCGCCATCAGGGACATACTGTGGCCCATCAACACCTGAGGAAAGAGATGGGTGCCCAGGAAATACCAGAATAGAAAGGTGAGCGCCGCGATCGCCATCACCCCATAGGTGAAATATCCGGCAACGGTATCGGCCAGTTTTTGAATCGGGGCTTTGCGAGTCTGGGCGGTTTCTACCAGATGAATAATTTGGGCCAGTGTCGTATCGTTGCCGGTGCGAGTGGCTCGCAGGGCGATCGCCCCCGTCTGGTTCAGACTGCCTGCCGTGACGCGATCGCCCGGTTGTTTCAAGACGGGCAATGACTCCCCTGTCAGCATGGACTCATCCACCGTCGTCTGGCCAGCAACCACCTCCCCATCCACGGGAATCTGGTCACCCGGCAATACTTGTAACCATTCCCCAATCCGCACACAGTCCGCTGGAATCTCGATCTCCGGATGGGGCACAAAAGTAGCCGACCCGGTTTCCTGGGAAATCGGATCGGCATCACTCTTTTTGATCAGACGCGCCACCTTCGGCTGCAACGCCAGCAATGCCTGGAAAGCCGTTGCTGCTCGGTTACGGGCCTGCTGCTCCAGCGTCCGACCCAGCAGAATAAAGCCAACTAGCATCACGGGTTCATCAAAAAAACACTCCCAACCCAGCTTGGGAAACAGCAGGGCAACCAGACTGGCACCGTAGGCCGTCAAGGCGCCCAGGCTGACCAGGGTATTCATGTTTGGCGCATTTCGCCGCAGGCCCCGCCAGCCATCGATCGCCATGTGACGCCCTGGCCCCAACAGAGCCACCGTGGCCAGCCCACAGTGCAACCAGATATTGCTCAGTCCTGGCAGATTCCAGCCAATCCATTGCTCCAGATGCCCCAGAGCAGACAGCACCAACAGGACAGCAGCCAGCACCAACCGCACCCACTGTTGCCGCATTTCCTGTTGGCGGAGTGCCTGGAGGTCCAGCCCACCTGCCGCCGCCAGTTGGCTGGCTGACTGCCGGGACTGGGCAGGAAATCCAGCGGCTGTTAGCTTACTGGCCAGTTGGTCCGGCTCAACTACACCCGGTTCATATTCAACCGTCGCCAGTTCCGTCGCCAGGTTCACCGTAGCCGTGAAAACTCCCTGACACTGCTTCAATTCCTGTTCCACAACCCGGACACAACCAGCACATTTCATGCCCGTCACATCCAGCGCAACGGTCTTGGTTAACAATGGCACCAGTTGGTCCGACTCTGCTTGGGTAAGTTCCTGCGGATTTGAAAGGGACTGGGTCACGCCACACCTGAGAGTAAAAATGCTCCATTTCTGAGGGTAGTAGAAATATTCTGCGATCGCACGCAAACCCCCGAATTTTCTTCACACCAAGCCGCGATCGAACAGTGGCTGTCGCTGCAGTTCCAGTTTCATCCCCTCTTTCAGAGCAAAAAAGCTGACAGTAAGACACTGCCAGCTTTGCATATGTTAGTAATTGTGTATTAATTGGGGACAGTTAAAGATCAACTGAACTGGCAGAGACGCCAACGATGTCGTCATAGGCAGCAGCGATCGTGCAGAAGCTGACTGGAATGGTGACCAGTAGCCCCAGCCCCAGCAACAATGCTCCTACTAGATTGATCAAACCCAAGAGCAGAACCAGGCCAAAGAAGGAAAACCAGCGTTTGGTGATCAGCTTGCGGCTGGTCTCCATGGCATCCCAAAAATTCAGCCGACGTTCAACCACAAAAGCCATGGAAAATAGATAGGCAACCGCCAGGTAAATGCCCGGAATGATCAGAAAAATCATCCCAATTCCAACCAGGATATTGGTCAGCAGATAGACCAGAAACAGGGGCAAAAAGTTGGAAAATCCACGAAAGAAATCTTCAAAGTTGGTGACTCGGTTGCGGATGAGCTTAAAGGCAACAATCAAAAACCCAGCACTCAAGGGTCCTGCAATGATCAAGCTGATCAGGGAGCCAACTTGTACGCCTTTCCGATTCAGGACTGACAAAATCAGTTGGATGACAATCACAATTAAAGTGAAGGCAATAAATCCGCCAATATTTCGCTTAAACAGCTCCCAGCCTCTCGTTAAATAATCGCCAATCTTGACGCTGTACTCCTTTTGCAGCAAGGCGTCAATTGCTTGTGAACCCTGGCTCTCCATGACTTCCACACTCCTGTGATCAGGTCAGTATTCTTGTAGTCAGACCTTACTTACCTGACCCAAGAAATAATTGGAACCCACCGAAGCAACCTGTCGATGAGTTGCAATTATTCTAGTGCTGAAAAGAATACAGCGATTAAACTATGAAAACAGCTTAATTCTTTTTTCTACCTTCAATTTCTGGATCCAGAAATTGACAGAACTACGTCCAGATGGGGTATCAACGTAAGCCAGAACACACTGGTAGGCCAGGGATTCCAGGGCCAGTCATCAGAAACTGGCCCCGTCCTGGGTTCTGAATTCTGAATTCTGAATTCTGAATGCCGACTCCTACCCCAATAAAATGTCCCGCTTTATATCGGTAACCGAGCCAGCAGGACGAATCGGTCAATAAGCAACAGGCCAAATGGTCGGCTCCGTATTTACTTGAAAATTGAACTGGGGCTAATCACTTGAGAGCGGCCTTCAAAACCGGGATAGGGGATAGTGGCTGCTGCCAGACCCACCACTGCAAAACAAATAATGGTCGGGAGGAGTTTGGGGCGGGTTGAGTTCATGGCAGTTACTCAAGAAATTACGGATAGAAGTTGGTTCAGAGATACAGACCCTTTCAGGGGACTCCCTTACTTTGATCGAAAACTAGCCTGGAAACGGTGACTCAGAACCAACCGGATTGTGATTCTGCTCACCAGACTATTCCGTAATCTTGCGATCACCACCGACACCATACTTCATATCTGTAAATTAAGCGGATACGATTTCCTGAAGCCCCTGCAACAGGCGACTGATTCCCTCAGTAGCCGTCTGCTGCTGCAACGCTCCATAGGCCACTCTGAGATAGCACCTGTCCTGCATGCCAAAGGTCATACCTGGAATGACCGCAACCTGGTATTCCCGAATCAATCGTTCCACTACAGCCATGGAGGATTGATCGGTGTGGACGTTGAGCAAAAAGTAAAAAGCGCCCTGGCTCGGTGGCACCGTGCACAGGTGGGGGTTTTGTTGCAGCAATTCCAGCATGGTTCGTCGCATGTCCGCGATCGCCCCCAGGCGCTCCTGGCAATAGGCCCTCCCCGCCTGTAAGGCCCCCACCGCGGCATATTGAGAGATCACGGGTGGACAGATCAGGTTGGTGTCTTGAATTTTCATGACTGGTGTCAGCAGATGGGCGGGGATCACCATGTAGCCGATGCGCCAACTGGCAAAGCCGTAAGCCTTAGACAGAGAAAATAGTGAGATGGTGTGGGCCGCACTCCCTTCCAGGGCGCCTGGCGAGAAATGGGCCGTGCCATCGTAGGTGAAATATTCATAGGCCTCATCGCTGATGTGATACAGACCGTGGGTATGACAGAGGGTATTGACTTGCTGCAAGGCGGCTTGCGAATAAACCACGCCAGTTGGATTGTTCGGCGAAATGGTGACGATCGCTCGGGTTCGTTCCGTAATCGCCTGGCGCATCTTCTCTGGTTGAAGCTGGTACTGATCATCGGTCGGAACCAGAATTGGCCGACAACCCGCGATCATGATCGCCATCTCATGGTTGAAGTAATAGGGCGTCTGCAGAATGATTTCATCGCCTGGTTGGGTAATAGCCAGCACCGCATTCAAAAACCCCATATTGCTGCCAGCCGTCACTACAACTTGCCGCTGGTCATCCGTTTCGATGCCATTTTCCTGGCGCAGCTTGTCGGCGATCGCCTGCAGTAGCGGCGGAATGCCCCGCACCGACTGATACTTATGGTTCTCCGGGTCTGCCAGACAGGCAGAAAGTTGGGCGATCGCCTGGGGCGGCGGCCCATAGTAGACCACCCCCTGTCCCAGGGAAATAGTACCTGGATGCTGGCGGATCAATTCCCCCACCACCGGAATAATCGGTGTCTGTACCGCCTCCATGCGAGTCGGAGAAAACCTCATGGACTGATCCTGTCGGACTACAGAGTCCAGGTTAGCGGAATTAGCAGAAGCGATACAGGGTTACTCACTCCCTATTCCCCATTCCCCCATTCCCCACCCCTTCACCTCTTCCTGCCATGTCACAATGGTTGAAATAATTTCTCGATGTACGACCGACCATGATTACTCTACAAACTTTGAAAACCGCTCTGGAACAAGGGCGTGCCCTCAAGATCATCAGTGGCTTGAATAATTTTGATGCCGATCGCGTGGCTGCCGTTGTGCGCGCCGCTGATCGCGGTGGGGCAACCTTTGTGGACATTGCAGCCGATGCCGGTCTGGTTCAACTGGCTCGCCAACTGACAACGTTGCCGATTTGTGTGTCTGCTGTGGAACCAGAAAAATTTGTGGTGGCGGTTGCCGCTGGTGCCGATCTGATTGAAATTGGTAATTTTGATAGCTTTTATGCTCAGGGCCGCCGGTTCGAAGCCGAAGAAGTGCTGGCCCTGACTCAAGCAACCCGCCAACTGCTGCCAGACGTGACGCTGTCGGTGACCGTGCCCCATATCCTGGAACTGGATCAGCAGGTCCAGTTGGCGGAAGAACTGGTGCAGGCTGGTGCAGATATCATCCAAACCGAAGGGGGCACTAGCAGTCAGCCACTCCATTCTGGAACTCTGGGTCTGGTCGAAAAAGCAGCACCTACCCTGGCGGCAGCCTATGAAATTTCGCGGGCAGTTGCCGTACCGGTGTTGTGTGCCTCCGGTCTGTCTAGCGTGACGGCTCCAATGGCGATCGCGGCAGGGGCATCGGGCATTGGGGTCGGCTCTGCCATCAACCAACTCAACAGTGAAGTGGCGATGGTGGCAGCGGTCCGTAGCCTGGTAGAGGCACTGGCAACAGTTAGTCGAGTCAATCTGCCAGTTTAATCAGCATTGTTGATGCAGGAATGAAAAGGATGCAGGATGAATTGAAACGAAGTTTCAAGCATCCTGCTTTTCAGCAACGCCGCCAGTTTAATAGCCAGCGAGTTTGGCATCAACAACGAGACTAAACCTTGGGGACAGACTCCAGGGTCATCGCCCCATTCTTCGAACCCATCGCCCCATTTCCCCACAAATCCATGTCAGAACCATTTCCCAAACTCGATCCAGATGAACTACAGCAGTGGCAGCGGGGAATCCAACAAGCCAATCGCAACAATATTTTGCGTCACTGCCGGCTGTGCGATCGGGAATGGATGGCCTCCGATGAGACTGAACCCTGCATCTGTGGCAGTCGAAATGTGGAATCCATTTGCTGCTGGCAGTTCCCCGATGACTGAAGAGATTTGGAGATCCTGATAAAGGATTTGCAGTTGTTGGCAGTGTGTATCGTGTTATGACCGGCTGAGAACTTCTGTAAAGCAGCAAAA
>Ga0272446_1004081_pt1 | contig 17666 bp, 14 predicted proteins | sample YNPCB0061_FD_194587 | JGI IMG/M metagenome (GOLD analysis project Ga0272446, IMG submission 194587) | Hot spring microbial mat communities from Yellowstone National Park, WY, United States - YNP-CB-006-1 | ecosystem: Environmental > Aquatic > Thermal springs > Hot (42-90C) > Sediment | place... | reverse complement strand
TGGGGGAGTTAGGACCCCACACGGCGGGGGCCCGGGGGGAAGTCCCCCGGCTAGCTTTGTCACACAGCCAAAGATGTATATAGACCGTAGGCCTTTTTTTAGAGACTGTTTGAAACGTCACAAGGTATACTCCCTCATCCCCCAGCCCCTTCTCCCAGAACAGAAGAAGGCAAAGTTCATCTCCCTGGGGAGATTTAGAGTGTGGGTTCAGAGAATTTACTCTACCCCTTCAATTCGATCCTCTACTTCTTGATACAACTGGCGCAAGCGTTCCAGGTTTTCCTCACTGGTTTCCCAGTAGCCGCGACCATTGGCTTCCAGCAAGGTGGTCACCATCTTGCGGAAGGAGTTGGGGTTTAGATTAATCAACCGTTGACACATTTCTGGATCCCGGAAGAAGGTGGTGTTGGTGTCTTCATAGACCCAGTTGTCCACCGCATTGGCCGTTGCCGACCAGCCCATGGTGTTGACCAGCCGCTTTGACAGTTCCCGCACGCCCTCATAACCGTGGGACAACATGCCCTCATACCACTTGGGATTCAGCAGCTTGGTTCGGGCATCCAGGCGCACGGTTTCAGACAGGGTGCGGATCTGGGCATTGGCCGTGGTGGTATCCGCCATATAAGACGACGGCATCTTGCCATCGTCCCGCAAGCGGGCCACGATCTTGGTTGGGTCTGAGTCGTAGTAGTGTGACACATCGGTCAACGAGATCTCCGATGAATCCAGGTTTTGGAAGGTCACTTCCGCCGTTTTCAGACTGGCTTCAAACAACTCGCGGCTTTGATCCATCATGCCGGGGTTATCCGACGAGAAGGCAAAAGACTTACGGGCCAGATACATGTCCTGCAATTCCGATTCCTGCTCCCAGGTGCCATTTTCCACCGCCAGGTTGATGTTGGAGGAGTAGGAACCGGAGGCATTGGAAAAGACGCGAGTGGCGGCCTGCCGCAGATCCAGGCCTAACTCTTTGGCCTGTTTCAGCGCGTGTTTGCGCACAAAGTTCATTTCCAGGGGCTCATCTGCCTCAGCGGCCATTTTGACCGCCCGGTCTAGTAGATTCATCTGGTTAATGAACAGATCGCGGAAAACCCCAGAGCAGTTGATTACCACATCAATTCGGGGTCGGCCCAACTCTTCCAGGGGAATCAATTCCAGCTTGTTGACTCGGCCCAGGGAGTCGGGCAACGGCCGCACCCCAACCATCCAGAGGATTTGGGCCAGGGACTCGCCATAGGTTTTGATGTTGTCGGTGCCCCAGAGGACGCAGGCGATCGTCTCGGGATAGGTGCCGCCATTTTCGGACGCCTGACGGGTCAGCAGGCGATCAACCACCACTTTGGCCGACTGCACGGCGGCGGCGGTGGGAATCGCCTGGGGATCAAGGGCATGGATATTTTTCCCGGTCGGCAGCACATCCGGATTGCGGATCGGATCGCCACCGGGACCCGGCAGGATGTACTGACCATCCAGACCCAGTAACAGGGTGCCCAGTTCGTTATCTGCCACTACCTGTTTGAGACAGAATTGCAGATAGTCGAAGAGGGGCTTCAGTTGCTCAGCATCGACATCGGTATAGCCGGCTGTGTGCAGTGCTTCCAGCCAGGGTTCTTTCTTGCCGCCGAAGTGGAAGAGGTTGCCCAACATGGAGGACTTGGACACCCGACCTTCTTCGTCAATCTGGGCCTGCACCATCGCCGTGACCGCAGCCCGCACCGCTTGGTTGATTTCATTCAGGGTTTGGACATCGGCCAGAACGCCGCGATCGCTATTCTGATAGATCTCCTCCAGATTCCGACCCAGGCTATTGGCAATGATCCGTTGCAGACTGAGGATACCCTCCTCCTGCCGATCTAGTCCGGCAATGTTGACCAGGGTGGCGATCGCCTCTTCTGCACTGGGGGGCTTACCAATTACATGCAAGCCGCAGGGCAACAGACGGGACTCAATCTCCATCAACTTGATGTAGACCTTGCCGACGATCATGTCCCGCTCCTCAGCGGTCATCTCCTTTGCATCCCGATCGGGCAGAACAATGTCCTTATCCAGGTTCACCATGCGGCACTTGTCCATGATGGTGTTGGTAATGGACTCACCCCGGCCGGTGTCCTTCAAGGTCTGGTAGGAGGCAATCAACTCGCTCAGTTCCCGCAAGCCTTTATACAGGCCGGCATTCTCCGCAGGCGGCGTCAGGTAACTGATGGTTTCAGCATAACTGCGGCGTTTGGCGATGGTCGCCTCACTGGGATTGTTGGCGGCGTAGTAGTACAGGTTGGGAATAGTGCCAATCAAGCTGTCGGGAAAACATTCACCGGACATGCCGATCTGCTTACCGGGCATGAATTCCAGTGAGCCGTGGGTACCAAAATGCAACACCGCATCGGCCTGCCAGACCTTTTCCAGATAGGTGTAGTAAGCAGCAAAGCCGTGGTGGGGGCTGGCCGACCGGGAGAACAGCAGCCGCATCGGGTCGCCCTCGTAACCAAAGGTGGGTTGTACGCCGATGAAGACGTTGCCAAAGGCTTTGCCGTAAATCAGCAAATCCTGTCCGTCGGTGTTGAGATGGCCGGGTGGTTCACCCCAGGAGGGGATCAGCCGTTCGTAATAGGGCGTCAGTTGCTCGTACTCCGGCACTGACATGCGATAGGCAATGTTCAGATTGGGGCTGGCGTACTGGGCCTGGGCGTCGTGCAGAACCTCCAGCATCAACTTCTCCGGAGTTTCCGGCAAGTCCTGCACGTCGTAGCCATTTTGCTTTAGAGCCTCCATTACTTTATAAATAGAGCCAAACACATCCAGGTAAGCAGCGGTGCCCACATTGCCCTTATCCGGCGGAAAACTGAAGATGGTGATGGCCACCCGTTTGTGCAATTTAGGTTTGCGGCGTAAATTGGCCCACTTGATGGCCCGTTGGGCGATCGCTTCCACCCGATCTTGCAGGGCGATCGCTTTACCCGTCATCCCATCTCGACCCGAGAGAATGATCGGTTCGATGCCGCCATCCAATTCTGGCAAGGCAATCTGCAGCGCCACCTGAATCGGATGCAGGCCCAAGTCGCTATCCTGCCACTCTTCCGTGGTCTGGAACACCAGCGGCAAAGCCACCATATAGGGCCGGTTGAGCCGTTTCAGCGCTTCGATCGCCTTGGGGTGGTCCTGTCGGGCTGGTCCCCCTACCAGGGCAAAGCCAGTCAGCGACACCACCACATCCACCAGCGGCACCGTCTTGGAAATCGGGTCATAGAAGAAGGCATCCACCGGCTTAGAAAAGTCCAGCCCACCTGCAAAGACGGGGATCACTCGGGCTCCCATCGCCTCCAATTCGGAAATCATGGCTACATAGTGGGCGTCATCCCCGGTCACCAGATGGGTTCGCTGCAGCACCAGGCCCACCGTGGGCACCAACGGATCCTTCAGGTCATCGGCAATATCCCGTCGGGAGTTAAACCAGTTGAGGTATTCCTTGATATCCTCGAACATGGTGGTGGCCATGGGATGCCAGATGCCCAGGTCGGGATAGGTTACCGGTTCCTGATAGTTCAGCTCTTCCGCCTCGGCCACATCCTTAAGGACGTATTTGTCAGTCAGCATCAGCAGGAAATTTTCCAGGTTTTCCTGGGAACCCCCCAACCAATACTGAAAGCTCAGCATGAAGTTGCGGGCATCCTGGGCCTTTTCCACTGGCAAATATTTCAATACCTGGGGCAGCGTCCGCAGCAGTTTCAACATGGCGTCCTGGAAACCAGCGCCAGAGTTTTCCTTGCGCTTTTTCATGAACTGTGAGATCACACTCTTCGACTGGCCGATTTGGGCCAACGAAAAGCTACCCATCTTGTTCAAACGCATCACCTGGGGCATGGATGGGAACACCACCGACACATCCAGGCGATCGCGGTGCGGTTCCACAGCTTCCACCACCTTTTCGGCCAGGTCTTCCAGGAAGATCAGCGAGGCAATAAAAATATTGGCTTCCGCCACATCCCGCTTAAAGTCTTCATAGTTTTCGGGATTGCGAAGTTCCTCGATCAGATAACCACTGATTTCAACGGCAATATGAGAATGGTTTTGATTAATCGACCGAACGGCAGACGAGAGCGCACTCTGATATTGAGGCTCCAACACGACATAGACCACCTTCACCAGGCGACGTCCCTGCAGGTTGTCAGGTTTGACGTGTCGGATGGTGGGCTTGACGTGAGTGAACATGCGGTTTGCTCCTTGTGATGCAGTAGAGAGCGGTCAGCAGTCAGCAAAATGGCAGTAGCAGTCAGCGGTAGACCGTCATTTGGAGGATCCAGAGCCGGAAACCCCTGACAGCTTTCTAGCCAATCGCCGATTGCTACATGCTTATACATGACTGTTTGTATCAGAAAACCAGTGCAGATAGGGCTTCCGAGCTGTATCTGACACAATTTGATAAAAAGATCTCAATTTTTGTTCATAAAAGTTAGCAAAATCAAAGGCAATCACTCATATTTTTTGTTTCAAATCTATAAGCAGCATGCTAGACCCAGGTTTTGCTGGGGCCTGGACTCATAACCATCCTCGCAGCCAGTAGATGCCGATTCCCAGATATTCCTTCAGGGCGCGGGTGGTCATCCGAAGTTGATCGGCATCGGGCAAGAGGCTCAAAATCCTGCCTTTTGAGGTGGTTTGGAACTCTTGGTAATCGCTTTCGGTCACTAAATAATCGGTAGGAGCTGGAATTGCATCAATCCCTAGTTTCTGGAAAATCCTCAAAGCGCGAGGCATGTGCATGGCTGAGGTGACCAGCAATATGCGACGAATTCCATGCATCTGCATCAGTTGTTTGACATTGACAGCATTCTGATAGGTATTGAGAGAGGTGGGGTCTTGCAAAATGGCTGATGCCGGTACCCCCATGGTTTCCACTAGTGTAGCCATGTCGGCTGATTCGGCTGGGCCGCTGCCGCGCCATTCGATTCGTCCACCACTCAAAATTAATGTGGGGGCTTTGCCATCCCGATACAGCTTGGCGGCATAGAGAACCCGATCGCCTTCCTCGGTTACCTCCACCCAGGGGCGAGGTGGGGAAATGGAGTGCGTGGAACCCCCTAGAACGACGATCGCGTCCGCTGGGGGCAACTCAGCCGTCGGTACATGCTGTAATTCCAACGACTGCACCAACCAACTGCTGACCCAACCATTGCTGCCCAACAGCAGGACCACCAGCGCTAACCCAATCGGTACAGCCGACCAGCGGGGCGATCGCCAGAGCAAAATTAAGGCCAGCAACAGCAGGAGACAGGCCAGTCCCAGAGGATACAGAAACAGGGGCAAAATTTTGGACAGAAATAGGAACATCAACTACTCGTCGTGCGCGACGAACCACAAGCAATGGGAATCTAAAATAACTAAAATCTTGGCAAATATGGCTGTCTTTTTCCCCTTAGCATATAAGGTTGGTGGGTTTTCTGGAGAGGGTGCGGATCGAGGAAAAACAGACTTTCCGTTGAAGGTAGTACATTAATCTGTTGCATCTGGCTAATCTCCAGATATCTGGGCTTTCTGACGTAACAAAGGGAGACGACGGTTCATGACCATTGATATCCAACCCTCAATAGGGTTGAAAGATTCCATTGAACATCGACGAGCTGCGCGCGCTTTTCTGCCCGACCCAATTCCGGAGGTGATTTTGGCAGAGATTCTGCGCTTAGGTCTACGGGCTCCCTCTGGTTATAACCTGCAACCCTGGCGATTTATTGTCTTGCGACAACCGGCCAGTAAGGAAAAGCTCAAAGCCAGTGCCTTTAACCAAGCGCAAATTGCCCAAGCTCCTGTGGTGCTTATTTGTTGTGGCGATCGCAATGTGGGCCAGCCAGATTATGTTGAGTCATTGATTCAGTTAGGGCAGACCCACGGAGCCGTTAACGACACCTACGCCGAGGTCATGCGGGCCAAGATTCCAGCCCTGTTCCAGAATCATCCCTGTTTTGAGTCGGTCGAAGCCTGGACCAATCGCCATACCATGCTGGCCGTCGCCCATTTGATGATTGTGGCTAAAAGTTATGGCGTGGATAGTTGTCCCATGGAGGGGTTTGAAACGGCCAAAGTGAAAGAAGCCTTCCTGATCCCCGAATCTGTGGATGTCTGCTGTCTTCTTTGCCTGGGCTACGCTGCTGAGCCCTTTAAACAATTTGGCGGTCGGTTTAGCTATGAGCAGGTCTGTTTTGGGGAATCCTATGGACAGCCTTTCAAAATTGACCGTTGAATAACCCTGGGTGGTCTACCGGTTCAGTTGTGTGCCCAGCTTTTCCATGTTGAATATTTCCAATTCCCGCGCCGAATTTCAGCGCTTACTCCAGGCTCGCCTGGAGCATCCGGAGCGTCGATCCGAAATCGACCAAACCATCCATGCTCGGTTTGACCGGGATTGTGCCATTTTTGTGCTGGACCTGTCGGGTTTTTCGCGACTGACCCAACGCTGTGGCATCATCCATTTTCTGGAAATGATTTACCATATGACGGCGATCGCCAGTCCCCTCATCCACCAGCAGGGTGGAACGGTGATCAAACAGGAGGCTGACAACCTGTTTGCCCTCTTTGCCCAGGTGCAACCGGCGATCGATGCCGCAGTCGATATTTTGAAAGCCTTTTCTGTGGTGAATTTTGGGCTGCCGGACGATCGAGATCTGTACGCCGAAATTGGCATTGGCTATGGCACAACCCTCGTCATTGGTGAGGAGGATATTTTTGGCTGCGAGGTGAACTTGGCCAGCAAGCTGGGAGAAGATGTGGCTCGTCGGGGAGAAATTCTGTTAACCGAAGCCGCTTTTCAACAACTTTCAGCGGTTCAGTCTGAACAATGGGAGCGGCTGGTTCTGACCGTATCCGAAATGGAAATGATCGCTTATAAGTTCAAGCTGGCGCCCCTGTTGTAACCATCGATGGTTTAACCATCACCCTTGACTATGGAACTAAACCACCGGCAAGATCATACCTTCCCTGGCTAGCAGACTATTGGGAAACTCTGCCTCCACCTGGGCTTCCACATCGTCTAAAAAATCGTCACTGTGGTTGGGGTCGTGGTGGAACATGACAGGCCGCTTAACCCCCGCCGCGCGAGCAATTTTTAGCCCTTCCTGCCAGGTAGAGTGGCCCCAACCAATCTTCGGAGAGGCCGGATCGTAATACTCTTCGTTGGTATAACAGGCATCATAAATGAACACATTGGCATTGCGGGCCAGATGTAGCAAATTTTCGTCCAGCCGATCTGGGTAATGCTCGGTGTCGGTGGCATAGACGGCTGTTTTATTGTTCCAGGTGACCCGATAGCCCATGGCGGAATTGGGATGGTTCAGGACTCCGGTTTCAATCGTAATGTCATCAATCTGTAAAGTCTCTCCTGGCAACAGATCGTAGAACTTCAGGTCAGCCTGCATCACCTGCATGGGCACCGGAAAGTTGGGATGCAGCATTTGATCATTCAGCCGTTGCTTAAACGTTGCCCCATTGGGTGCGATCGCTCCATAAATGTGAAAGCGATTGCCCTTAATAAAAGCTGGCGCAAAAAAAGGAAAGCCCTGAATATGATCCCAATGGGAATGGGTAAAGAGCAGGTAAGCTTCAATAGGCATCTGTTTGAGCAAGTGTTTGCCCAGGACCCTCAACCCCGTTCCTCCATCAAAAATCAACCGCTTGCCTGCCACCCTCATTTCGACACAGGAGGTGTTGCCGCCGTAGCGAACCGTTTCACTGCCCGGTGCCGGAATACTGCCTCGGACCCCCCAAAACTGCACCACAAAATCCGGTGAATGGGAGGCGTTCTGACTAATCTCAGGGCTATCAAGTAAGGCAGATTCAGAAGAGTCAAAGTTAGACATCGTGGATTAGAGGCGTCGGTTCTAACAGGGATGGATAAGGACGAACTTGAAGCAACTGATTATGTTGATCGACAAAAACGACTTTGGGCGCATAGTGCGCCAATTCTTCTGGTTCAAACTGGGCGTAGGTCATGACAATGATGCGATCGCCAGGCATGCCTAATCGGGCTGCAGCTCCATTTAACTCCACCGTGCCAGAATGAGCCGGAGCCGTAATTGCATAGGTGATTAGCCGTTCTCCATTGTTGACATTAACAACTTGCACCTGTTCATAAGGTAGAATTCCCGCCGCATTCAAAATTGCTTCATCAATGCTAATGCTACCGACGTAATTCAGGTTGGCGCCCGTCAACGTACAGTTATGAATCTTTGATAAGAGGAGAGTCCGCTGCATAGTGGTTGGGAGTTAGGGGTAATGCTCGTCGGCTCCTTAGCTAGAAGGGCTTAGGTTTAATTCTAAGCCCCACAATTCTCAAAGGCGCCAGTTCGACTGCCTTTAAGGCAGAACCTGATTTGCTCTCTTACCTGCCCTCTGGAGAGATGAATTCAGTTTTGCTCTATCAAATTGGTCTAGTTATTTTGCCGCTGCTTTAACACAGTGCTCAACCAGTGGCATGACCTGATCCACATCCTTCCAGCCCAGGATTTCAGTTACTTTCTTCTCCAGATTTTTGTAAGTCCGGAAGAATTCGGCGATTTCATCCAGACGGTGAGAGGCGACATCAGCCAGGGATTTGACATTGGCATAACGCGGATCTTTATCGGGCACACAGAGGATCTTTTCATCGCGATCGCCACCATCGATCATTTCCAGCATGCCAATAGGACGGGCGGCAATCACACACCCCGGAAAAGTGGGTTGATCCATCAGTACCATGCCATCTAGGGGATCGCCATCATCCGCCAACGTATTGGGCACAAAGCCATAGTCGTAGGGATAAACCACCGAAGAGTAGAGCACCCGATCTAAGGCAAAGGCATTCAGATCCTTATCAAATTCGTACTTATTCTTACTGCCTCCTGGAATCTCGATCAGGACATTTAGAAGACCAGCTTTGGGTTGGGGGGGAATACGCGACAGATCCACAGCAATTCTCCAAACTAACGGGTTATTGGCAAGGGGAAAGGGTTAGTATAGGCCGCCTTTCTTTCATCCTGATAGGCATTGACAAACCTTCCCGTTAGCATTTTAGGGGAATACGGGGGCAGGCGAGGTGTAAGAATGCCCGGTTACCCATTTCTGGACAGGGATTGAACCAGGGGGCGAAACACCGGCGCTAAATCGGGACGGCTGATTACCAGCGTGGGATAGGGGCGATCGCTGTAGTTCTGGCCCGCTTGCAGGGGAAACAGGGGATCCGGTTCCAACGGCACCCAGATGGCGCCAGCAGCTTGAGTGATGGCCCAGACTGCTGCAATATCCCAGATCTTAGGGGTGGCTTCCACACCGCCCAGGGTGACCCCAGCCGCAACCGTGAGCAGGTTGTAGCTGGCCACCCCCAGCATGCGAATTTTGCAGGGAAACGGCTGCTGCAAAACCTGGGTGCTGCGGGTGCATAGGTTAAAAAAATGGTTGGGAGTCAGGGCATCCAGGCTGGCGTGAATGGGCCGGTGATTCAAAAATGCGCCTGTGGGTCCTTGCAAGCCGGAATCGCCGTACCAGTAACCATAAAAGGACTGGTTCAGGGTGGGCAGATGGACATAACCAAAAACGGGTGTTCCCCGATAGAGCAGCCCCACGGAAATGGCCCACAGGGGCAGCCCCCTGGCAAAGTTGGTGGTTCCATCCAGGGGATCAATGATCCAGCACCAATCGTTGTCGGGAAAGATATGGGCGACTTCTTCGCTGAGCACTCCGTGGTCTGGAAATTGGGTTGAGATCGCCTGTCTCAACGCCTCGTCCGACCAGCGATCGGCCTGAGTGACCAAGCTGCCATCCTTCTTTTCGGTTACCTGGACATGACCAAAATCCTGTAATAACTGGGCTCCCACCCGATCAGTGGTTGCTGCTACAAAGGCCAACACCTGTTGCCAGAAATCCATGCCAGTCATGTTGGCTCTCCGTACTTTGTCGATAGTTCCGCTGAGAGGTCGCAGGCAAGCCCCCAACTAGTCTAGTTCATTGGCCAACACCGAATCGATCGCCTGTTTGGCTGTTGTCTGAAACTCTGGCACATTCACCCGACTCAGCAGCCAGACCGCAATCACCATGCCCACGGCCTGCACGGCAAAAACCAACCCGTAGGAGAGGACTGGCGAGGTAAAAAGACGAGTGCCCAGATCCAACACGCCGCCACCGGCCAGGGTGGCCAAGGCCCGAGCCAGGGTTTGGGCAAGCCCCCAGGCGCCAATGAACGTGCCAGCGGTTTCGGCTGCCGTCAGGTCCAACATCAAGCTCAGAGCACCCGTAGTAGTAATCCCCGAACTCAAGCCAAACAGGAAGACAGATCCTTTCAGGATCCCCTGGTTGGCGGTGAAACCGGCCAGAATCATCAGAATAAAACAGGCCGCCACCAGTAAACAGCCAACTTTAGCGGTTGTCTGTTTGCCCAAACGCGGTACCACCAGGAACCCAGCGGTACTGATGCCGATCAGGGTGCCGGTGCCCCAGAAGGCATTGAGCAGCGTGGTTTTGGAAAACTCCATACCAAACACCTTGGCTCCGTAGGGTTCCAGAACCGCGTCCTGCATAAATAGACTGAGGGTCATGACCAGTAAAAAGACAAAAAACAATCCCGTTTGCGGGCTGGCTGTCAGCACCCGTAGGGCTCGTCGCAGAGTAATCTTGTCTTCCCGATCGGACACTGACGAGCGGGAATTGTAGAGGGAATAGGTTTTTTCAATCCCCACGGTAGCCAGAACTGACAGGCCCACCACAACCGCTGGCACAATAATGAAGACTCGATTAATGGCGGCTTGCAGCACAGGCAGGGGAGTTTCCAGGCTGAGGCGCTTCAGTAAGAGGCTGATCAGAATTGCGCCGACTACAATGCCAACCATCAGCATTGACCAGACGACTCCGACTAATTTGGAGCGGTTACTTTCGTCAGACACATCCACTAACAGGGCGGCGTAGGGAGTCGAACTGGCGCTTAGGGCCATGCCGTAACAGGCAAAGGCGATCGCCAGCATGGCAAGCCAGAAAATGTAGGCCGGACTGCCGGGAACTGCGGCCCCCACCTGCCAGATCACCTGCACAGTCAAAAACAAGGTGACGGCAAATAGCGCGGTGCCCAGCCAGACATAACCGGTGCGATGAAATCCCCAGAATGGTTTCGAGTCCGACATATGACCAAACACGACTCGAGCAGGAGCCACAAATTGGTGCATGGCGATCGCACCGGCCGCCAGAGTGGCCGGAATGGCCAGATTACCAATCATCACCCGGTTCAGTACGCCCAGGGCCAAAACCGACATCATTCCTAGGCCAAGCTGAAATAGGCCCAGACGAAACATCGTCAGCAGGGTGATTCGAGACGTGGGGGCAGACTCAGGTGGAGGGAAATCCGACGGTGCTGACAACTTGCTGGTATCCATGGAGCTTCCAAGTCGTATTCGGTATGAGTTTTGATTTCTATTCTTCAAGATAGGGGCAAACGTCCCTCAAACCATCAATCCTGACAACTTTCAGTACCAAAAATCAATAGGTTAAACTGGTTGAAGAGATGTGAAGTTATATTTCAAAGGGGGCGATCGCGTGCAGTCACTGAGATTAGGGCAAAATGGGCCGTCTGTTCCGCCCCTGGGAATTGGCACCTGGGCTTGGGGCGATAAGTTGTTTTGGAGCTATGGCAAAGACTATGGCGCAGAGCAAGTCCGGCAAGCGTTTCAAACAGCTGTAGAAGCTGGAATCAGCTTCTTTGACACGGCTGAAATTTACGGACCGGGCGAATCAGAACGGTTGCTGGGTCAGTTCATGCGGGAAACTCAACAGCCCGTCCAAATTGCCACCAAATACTTTCCCCTGCCCTGGCGTTTTTCGGCTCAGGCGGTGGCCGATGCGTTGACAGCCAGTCTGAAACGGTTGCAGGTTGATCAGGTGGCACTGTATCAGGTGCACTGGCCGTTTGACTTTCTGATGGGCCAGCAAACCTTAATGAATGCGCTGGCCGATGAGGTTGAACGGGGACGGATCCAGGCGATCGGGGTAAGTAACTATTCAGCCGAGCAAATGCGGGCTGCCCACCGGTTACTCGCAGCGAGGGGAATTCCCCTGGCGGTGAATCAGGTACGCTACTCCTTGCTGACCCGCCAGATTGAAACCAATGGGGTTCTCCAGGCCTGTCGAGACCTGGATGTAACGATCCTGGCCTATAGCCCATTGGCCCAGGGACTATTGACCGGCAAATACACTCCAGACAAGAAAAGCCAGTTGCAAGGGGCGCGACGGATTGATCCCCGCTTTAGTCAAAAGGGATTGGAAAAAATTGTCCCGGTTCTGACGGCGCTGCAGGAAATTGCCCACACCCACCAGCGGACTCCGGCCCAAGTGGCACTCAACTGGCTGATTGCTCAAGGAAATGTGATTCCCATTCCTGGCGCTAAGACTGCCGACCAGGCTCGCCAAAATGCTGGGGCTTTGGGCTGGAGCTTAAGTCAGGCGGAGTGGGAGCGTCTGGATCAGCTAACCCGTCCTGCTTCAATGGCCGGTTGAGGAAACGCAAAAGTTCTTTGAATTTGAGCTTCCTCTGGCCAAATCCTGTTTAGGATGGGGAACAATGTTTCTGCCATGCGATTTGAATCCCATTCATTCTTAAATTGGGTTCAGGCAGCTAGCGCTTACCGACCGGGGTCTTACTTCCATGAGTTGGAAAGGGGAACGAGGCGAATATTGGGTGTTGGCCCAGATGGTGTTGCTGATCGGCTTTGCCTGGATGCCAGTCTATCGGCCTGAACATTGGGTTGAGGCCGTCTGGCTGCGGGATGTCAGTTGGGCGATCGCAGCCATGTTGGGAGTTACTGCTCTGGTGTTACTATTCAAAGGATTGCTGGATTTGGGTACGAATTTGACCCCTCTGCCCTTGCCAAAAGAACAGGGAGAATTGATCCAATCGGGGGTCTATGGTCTGGTCCGCCACCCGCTGTATGGCGGTTTGACCCTGGCGGCCTTCAGTTGGGCTCTGATTCAACTCAGTCTGTCCCATTTGCTGGCTGCAGTTGTGCTTCTCCTCTTTTTTAATGCCAAGGCCAGTCAGGAAGAAATCTGGTTAAGCCAGAAATATCCTGAGTACGCCGACTACCAGCAACGGGTCAAGAAGCTAATTCCCTGGCTTTACTAAGCCTCTTCTCCATGTCGTTCCCTTAAATTCCTGAGCCAGACCGCTCCTATGCCAACCATTTTGATCGTCGATGACAGCCCTACCTTCCGCGAGATGGTTTCCGAGCACCTAACACGGGGTGGTTTTGATGTTGTTCCAGCGGTGGATGGAGAGGAAGCGATTGAAAAAATTAAGCAGAAGGCTCCAGACTTGGTGGTGACGGATATTGTCATGCCTCGCAAGAATGGCTACGAGTTGACCCGCTGGATCAAGAGTGAGCCCAGCACTAAGCACATCCCAGTCGTGATGTGTACCAGCAAAAGTGAGGAATTTGATGTCTATTGGGGCATGAAACAGGGTGCTGATGTCTATCTTACTAAGCCCTACCATCCGACTGAATTGCTCAATGCCGTCAAACGGCTGCTGAAACAGGGGTTGTAATTTGTCATTTGGGTTTTGGATTTGGATTTTGGGTATTAGTCCCGCCCCGCACCTAACACCTACTTAATCTCCCCTATATTCCCCGTCGCCCTATCTCTCCCATCTTCCTAACACGCACCCCCTTTCAACCCATCCCCTACAACCGACAATGGCGATAGACTTCGCTGGCGGCTCGGTGCAGGAGGGAGTGACGATAGGTGAGCGCTTTCAGATCATCCGCATAGCCACCGCCAATGACACAGGCCACTGGATACCCCTGGGATAGGCAGGTGGTTAAAACCTGCATGTCTCGCCGGTAAAGGCCTGTGTCGGTGAGGGCCAATTTGCCCAAGCGATCGCCGATGTGGGGATCAACGCCAGCGTCGTAAAGCACCAGGTCCGGTTTGAGCTGGGAAAGTAAGTCTGGCAAATAACTGGCTAAGGTTTGTAGATAGGCATTATCCTCCATGCCCTCTGGCAGGGGCACATCCAGGTCACTGCGTTGTTTGGTGCCAGGAAAGTTAACCGCGCAATGCATGGAAAAGGTAAAGACGGTGGGATCATCCTGAAAAATCTGGGCGGTGCCATCTCCCTGATGCACATCCAGATCCACAATCAGGGCTGTCCGGATCAGGTTTTTTTGTTGCAGCACCCGTGTTGCGATCGCCAGATCATTAAAAATGCAAAACCCAGAGCCGTAGTCAGGAAAGGCATGGTGGGTGCCCCCAGCGGTATTGCAGGCCAATCCCTGCTGCAATGCCAGTTTGGCGGTTAGGATGGTGCCACCAACGGCGATACAGGTTCGATTCACTAATGTCGGACTCCAGGGCAAACCAATTCGGCGTTGGGCTTTGGGATCAAGGGTGCCCGTACAATAGGCCTGGATGTAAGGTGGGGTGTGAACCAACTCAAGCCATTGGTGCGACGGCAGATTGGGTTGATGAATTTGAGTCAGTTGGGCCACTTCCTCTGCCAGCAGCATCTCGTACAGCATCTGGAATTTGGGCATGGGGAAGCGGTGGCCAGCGGGTAAAGGGGCGACGTAGTTCGGGTGATAGACAATCGGTAAATCCATGGCAATTAGCGGACAACAGATGGGGCGATCGCTATCCAGCGTTAACCGCTTGAGTTTCCCACAGGTGCCTGTGCCCCAATTGTCTGAAATTCTCCGGATAGGTTGGCGCAGGATTGATCTGGGTAATTAGGGATGACCATTCGCGATCGCAAAAGTTAGCGTAAATAGATACACAAGGATCTAGATCAGGATTCGCAAAAATACTCAGAAATTTTTCTACTAGTGGATCATTTGGCATGAACAGCTCTATTACCCTCGTTCCCTCGTCTCCTTATCCCTGGGCGGAAGGGAGGCGGGTGGAATTTGGTTTTATTTTCTTTGGCTAGTGGCGTTTCAAGAGCGTTTTGAGGGGCGAAGCTTCCTCAAAACAGTCTGAAATTGGTTTTTGTAGATTTGAAGGATAACTCAAATCTATCCTGACAAATTACCAGGTTGAAAATAGGAAAACATTGGCCTCCTTTAGGGTGAGGTTATTGCAAGATGGTTGCTTTCCATGATCGTTTTCGTCGCTGGGGGATTGTTTGGGGTCTGGCGATCTGGACCACTGGCATGCTGGCTTTGCCGTTGTCCTCCAGAGCTGACACGCCCCTGACCCAGGCTGTCCTTCAGTCCATGCGGAATACGGTCCGGTTGCTGCTGCAAAATCAGCCACCCCGACCAGCCAAAGTGCAGGATAGGATGGTTCCGGGAGATTCCCTGGCAACCGAACGGGCTTCTCTAGCAGAATTGCGGTTTAATGATGGTTCTCTGGCCCGAATTGGGGAAAAGGCGCTGTTTCAATTCGTGCCCTCCAGCCGCCAATTTCGCCTCAACACCGGCACCGTCCTGTTGCTGGTTCCCCCCGGTCGGGGCACGACTCGAATTCGCACCCCCAACGCAGCGGCCGGAGTTCGTGGGTCTGCTCTATTTGTCCGGTACATTCCAGGCACGGATACGACAGTAATCGGCGCGCTGACGGAGAGCGGCATTGAGGTGTTTAACCGGGATCGGAGTGAACGGCAACCCTTGAAAGCTGGGACCATGGCGGCGATCGTGAAAAACCGTATCGTCGGCATTTATACCTTTGATCTGAAACACTTTTCCGAAACCAGTGATTTGCTCAAAGGTATTGATCTTAGCCAGAAAGCAGAATCCGATCCAGACTTGGCGGCTGTCCAGCAAGAAATGACAGCCGCGATCGCAGCCCAACCACCGCTGTCTGAGTCACAAATAGTCCTGAATCCTGCTTTTATCCGGAATGGTGCTGCAAGCAGCCTGGCTCAAGCAGGGAATGATCTGTCTCCGCCCGCCGCTCTGTGGATGGCCTTGCCGCCCGCATCAGATGTTGCCAAAACCGTTGGTTTAACAGGCTCCGTACCAGAAGTAACCGGCGCTCAGGTCGGCCGGAATGGGGGTGGAGTGACACCGGGCGCCTCTGGATTCCCACCGGGCCTCTTTTTATCCAATCCAGGTCGTGGGCAGAGTGGGCCGCCGGGGCTGCTCGGAACTGCTCCGGGTCTTTCTGGTTCTAATCCCGGCCTTTCTGGAACTGCTCCGGGTCTTTCTGGTTCTAATCCCGGCCTTTCTGGAACCGCTCCCGGTCTCTCTGGCTTAAATCCGGGACAGTCATCGGGTGTTGCTGGCCCACCGGGGCAAACTGGAGCCGCGCCGGGTCTGGGGGGCAGTGGTCCGCCAGGACAAACTGGCTTAAATCCGGGACAGTCCAGGAAGGATCGCTGAGGTTGCTAGCGCTTGGTCAGCTATCACTCGGCAATCCAATCCCAATTTGAAAAGGTGGCCGCCTGACCACAGCGATCGCCCTGCTCGTCTAGGACATCCCAAACAATCACGTCCTTGACCCAGAACCGTCTGCCGGTGCTGGAGATCCTAATGCCCTGATAGTTACTGATGTAGCCCTGTTGCTGGGCCTGTTCCAACAAACGGGCCCGTTCTTCCCGTTCCACAGATTCTGCGGTGTAGCGGGAGGGCGTCTGGGTCAACTGGGACCAGTCCATTTCCCACAGGGCCAGGGCCTGCTGGTTGCCGTAGTTCAATACCGGATCCGATTCAGTGCCGTGGGAAACCACGACAAAGGGAGCTTCGAATAGTGCCTGGGCGATCGCTTCTGGTTTACCTTCCGTGGCCAGCAGTGGTCGGCCAGTCCAGTGTTGAAAGCTGTGCAGGAGTCGTTGCGAATGCTGAATCACCGCATCCTGCTGCCAGGGTAAAGGATTGGTTGAGGTCATGGGGCTGCCATTTCGGTCTGCTCCATTTTCTCTATCACATTCGGTTTAACCGAGCCAATTCCTGGACAGAATAAAGACTATGTGTCTGTCCAGGATGGGTCGTTCCGTCGTTATCATGGAAGTGGTTTGTAAATCTTTACAGGAGCGAGTGGTGCTGACACAACCCCTCCCAACTGCTGCTAATGCTGCTTTACCCAAGTATTCTTGGAACTGGCAAGGACATCGGATTCAATACACGGTGATGGGAACGGGCCAGCCTTTGATGCTGGTACATGGCTTTGGGGCGTCAATTGGCCACTGGCGGAAAAATATTTCGACCCTGGCCAGCGCTGGTTATCAGATGTTTGCGATCGACCTGTTGGGCTTTGGTGGCTCCGATAAACCGCCCCTGGACTACAGCCTGGAGCTTTGGCGGGACTTACTGCATGACTTTTGGGCTGAGCATATTCAGACGCCTACGGTTTTTGTCGGTAACTCCATTGGCGGGTTGCTGTGCTTGATGATGCTGGCCGACCATCCAGACAAGACGGTTGGGGGTGTGTTACTCAACTGCGCCGGGGGCTTGAATCACCGCGCCGACGAACTGAACCTGCCGCTACGCCTGGTCATGGGTGCCTTTGCGCGGCTGGTGCAGTCGGAGTGGGTTGGACCGTTTCTGTTTAACCAGATTCGCCAAAAACACCGGATTCGCCGTACCCTGCATCAGGTTTACTGCAAGCGGGAAGCGGTTACTGATGAATTGGTGGACATCATTTACGAACCCTCCTGCGATCGCGGCGCTCAGAAGGTTTTTGCGTCTATTTTGGGTGCGCCAGCAGGTCCCAGGCCCGAAGAATTATTACCG
>Ga0272446_1004080_pt1 | contig 17666 bp, 17 predicted proteins | sample YNPCB0061_FD_194587 | JGI IMG/M metagenome (GOLD analysis project Ga0272446, IMG submission 194587) | Hot spring microbial mat communities from Yellowstone National Park, WY, United States - YNP-CB-006-1 | ecosystem: Environmental > Aquatic > Thermal springs > Hot (42-90C) > Sediment | place... | reverse complement strand
CGATGTCCGAGCGCGTGCCGGTGATGGTCGAGATCCGCTGGATGCGCGTGCCTGCTGGCCAGGCCTGTGGAGCCGAGGAATCCTCGCCGCGGCGCACGATGACGCGGTAATACCACGTGGCCGGATCTTCCGGGTCCGGCTGGACCAGGCCGAAGTTGGCCAGGCAGGTGATGCGCTCCTCGGCGCTCGCCGTGCCGACATAGTATTTGAGGCCCGCGAGCATGGCCCCGGCGTCGGTGGCATGCCATTCCTCTTCTGTTCCTGGCGGCGAGGCGGCGACGCCATCTTTCAGCCGCCCGCCAGAGGCAAGCCCGTATTCGACATCCTCGAAGCGCGGCGCAAACGTCAGGTGGACCCTCACGATGTCGGTGGCAGGCACCGCGACAAGCGAGTTGCGATCGCCGTTCCGGTAGCCGGAGAGCGAGGCGAAGGGAAAGGTGAATCGGTAGACGCGATCGTTGCCCGCGCCTTCGACGGCAGTGGCCAATGAGGTCACGCCAAACGCGCCGTCCTTCTTCTCGATGCGAACGATCTGGTTCTCGCCATCGACCGAGATGCGCACGGGCATGCCGTTGGCATCGCGCCCGAATTGGCTTAGTGGACCCGCGAGCCGCAGCTTCAGTTCGCAGGAGGTGTTCGTCGTAGTGAACTGCTCGGTGGCTAGGCTGCTCGGCTGCTCGCCGTAGTCGGGCGCCGGCGCGTCCACCATGCGATTCTTCAGCACCCGCCCGAAGTGCCGCGCCCGCGGCAGCACGCGGCACTGGATGTTCGAGACCATGCCGTAATGAGGCTTTGTGAAGTTCGCCGTGAACGTGCCGGGCCCCACGGCCAGCACCTTGACGACCTCATCGTTGGCGCTGCCGATGTCGATGCCGACGTAGTCGCCCACACGGATCTCGGCCGAGGAGGCGACCTGCGCGGTGTAAACGCCGGGCGCCCAGCGGCTCAGCGTCGCGGGCGCCGAACCGCTGTTGGTCGAGACCGTCACGAGGCCGTTCACTCCCGGCTCCAGGGTGACGGTGATGACGTTGCCGAAAGCAGAGCAATCGACGGAAGTGCTTGTGATGTCCACCATCGAGGCTAGGCGCGAGGCAATGTCGGCGGCATCAATCGCGCCAGCCTCTTGGATTCCCGCGCCGCCGTTGTTCACCAGCAGGTAGTGCCAGAAGTTCGGGTCGTCCTGCCACCAGATGGCCTGCTCGCACGACGGCACATCAGGCGCGCCGATGTTATTGAGCAGCCGCGTTTCGAGGTTGCAGAAGGCGATCGCCTCGGCCGAGGAGCAGGACCAGCGCGTGCCCATAAAGTAGACGTAGGCCGTGTCGGTGGGAGCCGGCGTGGGCTTGCCGATGAGCAGTTCGTCGAGTGTGGCGGCGTCCCGGTCGTGGAGCGAGAATTCGAAGCTGCCAGGCGCGTATCCGCCTGCGACCACCTGGGCGTGGCTCATCAGCGGGACTTCGTAGATGTCCCCAGCACCCGTGGTGATGGTGAGCTTGTCCCAGCCGACCGAGGCGTAGCGGACGCAATCGGGCCGGACGTTGCCTTCCTCGCCGTTCACGGGCAGGACCTCCATGTCGTACTGGAGCGTTAGCCCGGAGAGATCCGTCACCGGGAGCGGCTTCAAGCGCAGGTGGTTGAAGTAGTCGTAAGCCGAGAAGAGCTGGACGTTGGCGAAGTCCTCGGCCGCTTGGAAGATGCCGGAGATCTGGAAACCGGTCTCGGTGGCGTCATGCAGCGTGCTGGTCGCCGCGCGGCCGGAGAAGCCCTGGAGTTGGATCGTGCGGCGGGGGTCGAAGAGGAGGAGTGGCGTGGAGGGCATCAGGACCTCGTACGGGCTTGAGTGTATATACGCTAACCGTATATACTCGAGTTGTGCTCGACGACCTGGTCGGTTTTGACTGGGACGTGCACAACGTCGGGCACGTCGCGGCGCACGACGTCATGCCTCAGGAGGTCGAAGAGGCGGCTAGAGGACGCCAGGCTGCGCCCAAAGCGGGCGAGAGGCGTTGGAAGCTGCTTGGCAAGATCGCGTCGGGACGCTACCTCGTTGTGGTGTTCACAATCCGCCGGAAACGCTTTCGTACCGTCACGGCGTACACGATGAATCAGGCGGGAAGGAGGATCTATGCCCCGCAAATCGAAGGCTGAGTTGGAGACCATGAGTGCCGAAGCCGCGTGGTACACGACGCCACAAGGCCGGCGGCAGACGCAGCGGGAGTTCGAACGCGCGCTGAAGCAGGGGACCCTATTGCGTTCGCCGGGTTCGCGGATCCCGCAGACGGATGCGAAAGTTCTCGCCGAGCTGGTGGAGAGAGCCAAGGCCAAGGCGACCAAGGCCATCTCGATCCGGCTGCCGGTAGCTGACCTGGAGCGCGCTCAGCGGATCGCCGCCCAAGAAGGCATCGGATACCAAACCGTTTTGAAGCGGGCCATCCAAGCTGGGCTGAAGAGAGTCTCGTAATTCGCTCAGGTCTGAATCACCACGGTCAGGTCCGATCCCGAATCCGGCGACGCAACGGCCAGAATATCGAAGGCCAAGTCATCGCCCTCGTTGAGCACCGGCGTCGGCCAGATCGTGGGTCGGATGCGCTCGCCGTCGGCGTGGTCCTTCGTCACGATGGCGTCAAACGTCTGGTTATTCGGATCGGCGGTGATGACTTTCACGTACTCTTCGTTCTGGCCGCCAGGGTCGAGGAAGACGAACTGCCCCGCCGCCAGCCCCAGTCTGTTGGATCCGTACGAAGCTGTCTGAATGGTCTGCGGCGCCGCGTTCGTCGTGACGGCCTGGGTAAGAGCGAGGCCGTAGTCCGCGTAAGGCAGGCGCCGCGTGGCGGGCAAACCGTAGCATTCGTTGTTCACCAGGAAGTCGTAGGTGTTCTTGTAGGCATCCGGCAGTGCCTGGGCGATGCCCATGTATTTAAGGGGCTCCCACGTCGCGCCGTCATCCCGGCTGATCTTGACGAGGAACGCCGACTGGCCGTCGGTCGTTCCCCGTTGGAGGTAGGCATAGACGCAGCGGATCGAGGCGGCATCCTGAACTTTAATGGGGATGACGACGTTCTCTTGCACGGTGAGCGGACCCGGCACCTGGAAGGTGTAGGCGCCGCCGTTGCAGGTTCGGAGGCCGGGCATGAAAGGTTCGTTGTGGCGCTCAAGAGCTCCGGATACCGCACCCACATGTCCGACAAGTGGCACGTCACGCCGGTGACGCCCTCAAAGCACAACTGGCCGCGGCAACGCGGTTTCGACCGTTTTTACGGCACGATCCACGGCGCGGGCAGCTTCTATGACCCGGCCACGCTGACGCGGGAGAACGAGCCCATCGAACCTGACAGCCCGGATTATTTCTACACCGACGCAATCGCGCGCAACGCCTGCCAGTACATCGCGGAAAACCCCGCGGGCAGCCCATTCTTTCTTTACGCGGCCTTCACCGCGCCTTATTGGCCAATGCACGCGATCGAAGCGGATCTTGCGAAGTACAAGGACCGCTATACGGACGGATGGGACGCCTTACGCCTCGAATGCCACAGGAGGCTGATCGAGATGGGCATCGTCGACAAGTCCTGGCCGCTGACGCCGTGCGATCCTCGCGTGTCGGCGTGGAACGAGGCGCCCAACCGCGAATGGCACCAGCGCCGCATGGAAGTCTACGCCGCCATGGTGGACCGCATGGACCGAGGCGTCGGACGCATCCTCGATACGCTCGAAGCGAAGAATCAGCTTGACAACACGCTCATCCTCTTCCTCTCCGACAACGGCGGGTGCGCCGAGGAACTGGGCCCCAAAATGGCGGCCCGTCATGTACCGCTGAAGACCCGCGACGGGCGGCCCGTGCTGCAAGGCAATCGCCCTGAACTCATGCCTGGCGGGCCCGAGACCTATCAGAGCTACGGCCAAGGTTGGGCCAACGCCTCCAACACGCCTTTCCGGCTTTATAAGCACTGGGTTCATGAAGGCGGGATTGCGACTCCGCTGATCGCCCACTGGCAGGCGCGTCTTCGGAAGCCCGGCTCGCTCGACCCCGAGCCCGGTCATCTCATCGACATCATGGCCACGTGTCTCGACGCCGCCAGCGCCAGGTATCCAGCCGAATACAACGGCCACCGGATCACGCCGCTTGAAGGCAGGAGTCTTTTGCCTTGCCTTGAGGGACGCAAGCGGACGCCGCACACCGGCCTGTACTGGGAACACGAGGGCAACCGGGCGATTCGCGAGGGCGATTGGAAGCTCGTTTCCCGCTACCCCGATCAATGGGAGCTTTTCAACCTCAAGGCAGACCGCACCGAATTGGCCGACCTTGCCGCCAGGGAGCCCAAGCGGGCCGCGCGGATGGCGGCCCGTTACGCAACCTGGGCGGCCAGGAGCCAGGTCGTCGATTGGAGTGAAATCCTGAAGGCCCCGCGGCTCCCGCTGCCTCCCGATTAGGGTCTTGGGGAGACCGCACTGCCAGCGACGAACGCCGATTTCACGGGGTCGATTCCTCTGGCCACATCCACACGGAGAACGGCTTCGAAGTAGCGGGGCAATTCCGCCGTTCCCGGCCGCGCTGCCCCAAGGGCCGAGAAAAGCTCCGACATGTGCATTTCAGATGTGGCGTATTCCGCGGCTCCTTGCGTACCAGATGTGGAAAGGCCGGCCATCAAGAGGATCTTTCTCGTGGGGACAAGACCGGGGAGAACCGCAAGAACCGCATAATCGGCTTTCAGGGCCTGGGTGTTGGGATCCCGTTCTATTTCGTAGAAGGAGGGTTCACCAGGCCGCGGAGCATGATCTACGATCCGCGTGCGCCATAAAGTGGAACCCGGCGGCGCAGCCGTCAGTTCGAAGCGCCTCAAGAGCCTGGTATTCTGCAAAGCCTGGACTGCAATTCCTGATCCGACAAACACGGTGTCATAATTCCGCAAATCCTCGACGGTCACCGTTCTGTTTCGCTTCACGACAACCGGGATGCCCGCGTTCTCGAACAGGGCCGTCAGGCGGTTCATTGCGAAGACTTCGCCGGCGCCGGTAAACCCATCCTCGTAATAGAAAGGCCCGGGAACCTGAGCAATCGGCGGCTTGAGAACTCCCAAAGGCACGGGTTCCCCTCGCATCCCCGCCGGGGCGCCTCGCGGATTCAGCAGATCCCCGGAGACATTCGCCAGATAGACAGGGTTCGTAAAAGCGATGATGACCGGCCGGCCATTGCCGGCAAGGCCACCCCAAAACTTCAACAGGCTTCCAGGCTCCAACCCCGATTTGTTCTCGCCGGCCGGGTTGCTTCCAAGAACGTATCCAACCAGGAGCCCGGCAGCGAGGAAGATGAGACTCAGCAAGGCGAATCGCCAGCGCGGCTCAGCGGCGGGCGTTGCGGACTGGGCGCCGGGACCGGCGGAGCGCGGCGAGAACGAAGGATAATAATGGCCCTTAGGCAGCTCAATCAGGATGGGGTCGCCGATGCCCTCGGTCTTATAATACTCAGCCAGCTTTCTCCGAAGCCGGTAGGCCTGCGTTCGGACGACGGCGGCCGAAGTCGAGTCGAAGTCCTCACGGCGGCCCAGAACGCGCGTGGCGATGGTGTACTCGCTGATGTCGGCGGCTCGTCCATTGAGGGCCTCGGTGGTCACGAAGTCGAGAAACGATTTGAGCAGGGGGGAGTTCTGAAAGGTAAGCGAATCGAGGATGCGGCGGACTTGCAGCGCGTTTTCCGAAGCGCCGCTTTGAGCAGCGGCAGTGCCCGGCTCGACCTTCTTCATGCTTCCACCAGAAAATGGATAAGTTCTCAGGCTCCAATCATTTCGCCGGCCGGCGACGCTCGCCGCCGTGCGTCACGTGACGGTCACCTGACTCGATTGTGACTTGTTTGAGAATCCTGCTGCAACAGAATGGGAGCATGAGCTCAATCGCGGCGGCGTAGGGCCGCGGCAACAGGAGTCTTGATCAATGTGTGATCGGGTAGAAGGGTCTTCGCGCCGTGCGTTTGCATCGGCCGCGGCGTTGGCCGTGCCGGCCACCGTGCTAGGTGGCGCCGGACGCAAGGCGCCGGGCGATTCGCTCAGGATTGCCGCCGTCGGCGTCGGGGGAATGGGCAGGCGATACATTCAAGGATGCGCCAGCGAACGAATTGTCGCCCTTTGTGACGTCGATCACGATCTGGCGGCGAAAGTCTTCAACAAGTACGCACAAGCGGCGGTTTTTCGGGACTGGCGGCGGATGATGGACCGCGAAAAGGAGTTTGATGCGGTCATCGTCGCGACTCCGGACCACCACCACGCCGCCGTGACGCTGGCCGCTTTGAAATTGGGGAAAGCGGTTTACTGCGCCAAGCCGTTGACGCACACGCTGCATGAGCTCAGGCTGGTGAGGGAAGCGGCGCGGAAGGCCGGGACTGCTACTCAAACGAGCGTTCAGTCGGCCGCGGGCGACGCCGCTTGCACGACGGCCGAATACCTGATGTCGGGCGTGATCGGCCACATCACAGAAATTCATGTCTGGTGCGATCACCCACTCTACCCGGCCGGGCAGGTGAGGCCGTCGCAAACGCCGCAAACGCCATCGTCCATGGACTGGGATCTCTGGCTGGGGCCCGCTCCGTACAGGCCGTACTCTCGCGCCTATCACCCGTGGATCTGGCGCTCGTGGTGGGACTTCGGGACAGGTACCGTGGGCGACATGCTCTCCCATGCGCTCCACGTGTTCTACCGTCCACTCCGGCTTGGCGCTCCCGTCGCCGTGCACGGATGCAGATCCAAGATGCACGGTGGGCTCTTTGAGATGGATGGACAGGGCAACGAAACTCTTCCCCCGCTCATCCCAACGCCGGAAAGCGAAAGTCACGCATCCGCGCTGGCCTTCGACTTTCCCGCCAGAGGGGAAATGCCGCCGCTCCGGATGCACTGGTATGACGGCGGGCTCAAGCCCTTCCGTCCGGCGGAACTGCCCAAGGGGACGCCTTTGCCGGCCTCGGGCGTCCTCTACTGCGGCGAGAAGGGGAAGATGCTCACGGCTTACAGCGGCGGGCGCAATCTCCTGTTGCCGGAGAAGAGATTCAGGGACTTCGCTCCTCCGCCAAAGACACTCGAACGGACCACCGGTCACTACGAGGAGTGGGTTCGGGCGGCCAAAGGGCAAGGTAGGACGAATTGCGGCTTCGAGTTGGGCGCTCAGCTCGCCGAAGTGGCGCTGCTGGGCACTCTGGCGGCCCGCTCAGCCCGATACCTCGAGTGGGACTCGGTCCGTGGCGTGGTGGTCAACGATGAGGAAGCAAACAGTTGGGTGAACCCGCCCCGCAGAAACGGATGGGAATTGTGAACGAGAGCGTAGAGAATAAGCGAGAAAACGCGTTGAGCGCAGAAAGGTAATTCATGAGATTGATAAACTCCACGAAAAGGCCGCGCCACGCATGCGCGGCGGTTTCCGCAATTCTGGCGGCGCTGCTCAGCCTGAGTCTGCCGGCTCAACAGACCACCGGAACGGTGAACGGGCAGGTGCTGGACGGCTCCGGCGCGCCTATCCCGGAGGCGGGCCTGGTGCTTTCCAACACCGCGACGGGCGCGAAGGCGCAACTCGCAACCAACGCAGAGGGGTATTTCGTCTTCAACTTTGTGCCGCCGGGCGAATACCGCCTGGAGGTTTCGCGCCCCGGTTTTCAGACGAAGACGGTAAACGGCGTGCTGGTGCAGGTTTACCGGAACACCCGCGTTGACGTCTCGCTCGAAGTGGCGGGCATCACGCAAGCCATCGAAGTGAGCGCCGCGGCGGCGGCGATCAACACGAGCAATGCGACGGTGGGGACCAACGTGGAAGCGCAGTCGGTCCAGGAGCTGCCGAACTCGTCCAGGAACGTCCTGGTCTTTATCCAGATGGCTCCCGGGGTTCAGTTGACGCGCGACACTCCGCAGATGACCAACATCGAAGGCAGCTATGCCAGGGTGAACGGCGGGCGATCCGGCTCCAACGTCTTCTCGCTCGACGGCAGCGACAACTCCGGCGCGTTCCGCAACGGTTCGCTGCAATTCCCAAATCCGGAAGCGGTGCAGGAGGTGCAGGTCTCCACGGCAAACACTTCGGCCGAGCTGGGCAGGCAGCCGGGCGGAATTTTCAACGTGATCACCAAATCAGGTACGAACGAGTTTCACGGATCGGGCTTCTATTTCTTCCGCGAGGAGGCTCTGAACGCCAACCAATGGACCCGGAACCGCAGCGGCGTCGCGAGGGCGCAGGATAACGAGAAGCGCGGCGGGGGCACGATCGGAGGACCCATCAAGAGGAATCGTACGTTCTTCTTCGGCTCCTACATGATCTTCCGTGATAATCAGCCTGGCTTCAGGGACACGGTCCGATACATGACGCAGGACATGCTGCGCGGCAACTTTTCTCAGTTCACCCGGCAGCTCTACGATCCGGACACGTTCGCCCCGCTGCCAGGCAACCTGATTCCCTCGCGGTTGCTGGATCCAGTGGCCGCGAAAATCTCTCCGCTGTTTCCGACAGTGACCAATTTTGGCGATCGCTACGTCTGGCAGTTTCAGGACACCACGAGGAACGACGAACTTCTCGGCAAGATCGACCACACCTTCAACGACCGGCACACGATCTCGGGCAGCTATTACACGGTATGGGGCAGCCAGGTGCAGCCCGGCGCGGCGGCTTCTCCCGATTTTGGCCCCGTGCAACTCAAATCCAGGCAACACACGCTTTCGAGCCGTTACACATGGGTGATCCGGCCGAACATGCTCTGGCAAACACGCTACAGCATGGCGCGGCACACCTCTTCACGAACCAACGATGCGGCGGCGGGACGCACGATCGAGGATTTTGGCGCGGTGTGGCCGCTTGCCTCGCCGAAGGCCAAGAAGCAACTGCCGACTATCAATGTGTCCGATGGGTTCTCCGGCACGCCGGGCATCCTGAGCGACTTTACGCAGCCAAATCATGCGGTGGATTCGACGGTCACCTGGACGCGCGGATCGCACAACATCAAGTTCGGGATGGAGGTCCGCAGATCCGCCGTGAGGCAGTTGCAGGACGGAGATCCTTCGACCTTCAACTTCGACGGACGCGCCTCTTCCCGGCCGGGCGGAGGGCAGCCCACGGGACAGGGCGTGTTTGGATACTCCGCGGCGGACTACATCATGGGGCGGGTTTCAACCTTCTCACAGGCCGGCATCCGCGACTACAACATCTTCAACTGGATGTCTTTCTTCTTCCTACAAGACGATTGGCGCCTGAGCCGCAAATTGACTCTCACGCCCGGCGTCCGTTTCGAGTACTACCAGCCGGCGGAAGAGAGCAACGGAAGGCTCTCTTCATTCGTTGTAGACCACAAGTCAAGCCAGTACCCGGCGGCGCCGCGGGGCATGGCTTTCCCGGGAGACCAGGGCTTTGAGCCGGGCGGATTCAAGCCGGTCTGGACGAACTGGGCGCCGCGGCTCGGGGCCGCCTACGATGTGCGCGGCGATGGCAAAACTGCAATCCGTGCAGGATTCGGAGTCTATTTCTCGCAAATTCCGATGCAGAGCAAGATGGCGCTCGCCGAGCAGACCCCATGGAACCCAAGCGCCTCTGGCGGCGAGACTCTGAACTGGACCGACCCGTGGCGCACGAGCAGACTGGTCCGCTACACGGCCCCGCCGACCCCGTTTGCGACCGATATTTCCAGCTTCGTCTATCCACCGCGAATCGCCATGGTCGGATTCCTCCAGGACACGCCGACGCCATACACTCTGCAATGGAACTTCTCCGTTCAGCAGGCCCTCACGAGCGCCATCAACGTTGAGGCCGCTTATGTGGGCAATCGCGGAAAGCACTTCCTGCAGACCTATGACTACAACTTCGCCCGCTGGACTGATAACGCTACTACCGGCAACATCAACAACCGGCGGCCGCTGCCGGAGTACGCGGGCACGAGACAGCTTCTGCCTCGCGGCAATAGTTGGTACGATGCGCTGCAGTTGACCGGCAATATCAGAATGGCCAAGGGATTCACCTCGCGCGTGATCTACACCTTCGGCAAGAGCTTTGGCACGGTTCGTGACGACATCGGCTTCGGCCCGGACACGGCGCAGGCTTGGGGCAACCCTTACAACCTCGATGGAGAGAAGATGGAACTGGCGCCGCGTCATACTTTCCGTTACTTCGGCCTCTATGAACTGCCCTTCCTCCGAAACAGCAACGGCTGGACCGGCAGACTCCTCGGCAGGTGGCAGTTGAGCGGCATCTTCACGGCGACATCGGGAGATCTTCTGGACGTCCGGCTGGGTGACGACTGGAACATCGACGGCATTAACGGCGATCGTCCCAACCAGTTGGCGCCGGTCAGCTATACCACCGGCAGCGGCGACGCGAAAATGCTGCGGTACTTCGATCCGTCGGCGTTCGCCCGGCCGGCCATCCGAAACACGTTTGGCAGCGCTCGGCGTCATGCCATGTTCGGACCCGGCGCCTGGGGAACCAACATCGCCATGCTCAAGCGCTTCACCGTCACGGAGAGGAGCTTCTTCGAGTTCCGCGTGGAGGCCTACAACTGGATGAATCACCCGGTTCTCGGCACACCAAACACGACCCTGAACAGTGTGGATTACACGCGCATCCTCACGAAGTCCGGAAACCGAACGATGCAGATCGGCCTGAGATACATCTTTTAAGCGCGCGCCGAGAGGGTGCTTCTGACGACGCCCGCGGACCACTTGCGCAACTCATGGACGCGATCCATCGCCGCCGCCACCTTACGACTGGCGGCGGCAGGGTCTCTCCTGATGGCGAACAGCGTTTCGACCATCTTCCCGGCCGGCGTCGAGTCGTGATCGAACAACCACTCGCCGAGCCCGATGTCGCGGAACATGAATGACTTCGGCCCGTGTTCGGCCGAGTGGGTGTGGATGATCGGTGTGCCGTTCGCCAGCGCGATGATGGGCGAATGCGGCTCGTGGCAGACGACGGTGTGCGCGCGGGCGAAAACCGAAGCCGCCTCGTCCACGTTCCAGAAATGATCCATGTTTGCGACGCGCCGTTTCACATCCTCCGGCAGAGGAGCGTACAAATAGCGCCGGTTGTGTTCGATCTCCTTCTTCGCTTCAGGGGCGATCAAGACTTGCCCTCCGGTCTTTCGCACCCACTGGATGATCAACTCGATGTACTTGGAGGCCCTTTCCGTATCGAGCGCGACATTGGGCGGTTTCACGTTCCACTTGGGGTCGTATCCGGGCGGTAATTCCTCGGGCAGGTGTGCCGGGGTGGTCGTCCGGAGCTGGATTGTGATGAACTTGCTTTCCTCGAGGCCGAGCCGGCGCATCGTCTCCAAGGCCTTGGCATCGTCGCGAACGTCGATTCCGAAAGCGGCGTCCGGCACGAAGGCAAGGTTCGGACAGGAGGCGCCTGCCTTTTCAAGCAGGCGGAGGGTCTCCTTTTCCCGGCAGAAGAAGAAGCTCGCGCGGTTAATCCGCGCGATGTTTCTGGCGGCCTGCTCCGCGTTATTCACGAATCTCTGCGGGTAGGTTTGACCATAGACGCCAAAGGGAATCGTCCTCCCGATCAACTGGTCCATGTACTCCGTTTCGGAGCCCATGTTCGAATTCCTGATGAACACACTGCAACGCTCAAGGTGAGTTCGCAGTTTCTCGCTCTCCGCTGTTGCGCCCCATAGCCACCCCTCATGGATCTCGATGCGCGGAAACCTCCGCCGCAGCATGCCGCGAACCTCATCGTTCAGCATGTTGGCGAAAAGGATGACTCGGACCTCCGGCAGGAACTCCTCCAGAGTCCGCAGCAGTCCGGGAGTATGCCCGATGTCGCCGATGTTGGCGATATCCCAGGCGGACCAGACGCCGATCGTCCGCAGGCCGCCCTCAGGCGGCGAGCAAAGGGCGGTGCAGCCGGCGCCAAGCAGGTCGCGCCGCGTCAAATTGCGCGCGGGCATCTGGTGGCGGCGCGCTTCGTGAGAGGCCATATTAGGTCAGTTTAGCGTGATCGCGCCGGTTCAACACTACACCCGGATTCGCGACACTGGAAGCATGCCCAATGGCCTGCCAGTTGTCCTGCAACTAGAACGACAGCCCTGTCTTGTGATCGGCGAGACCACCGAGGCGGTCGCCAAGGCGGAGATGCTCGCTCGCGCCAGCGCCACCGTCACGCGTCTTGCCGAATACGAGCCCGGGTGCCTCAGAGGTTTTACGCTCGCGATCGCCGCGCTGGAAGACTGCTCGCTCAATCCGGAGATCTTCGCTGAAGCGGAAGAGGCCGAAGTGCTGGTCAACTGCGTCGATGATCCGACGCACTGCCGGTTCATTCTAGCCAGCGTGTTCGAGCAAGGCGCGTTGCAGATCGCGATTTCAACCGGCGGGACCTGACCCGCGCTCGCGGTTCGCATTCGAGAGAGACTGCAGGCGGAGTTCGGCCGTGAATTCGGAACCTTCCTCGCCATCGCCTGTGAACTGCGCTCGGAGATATCATCGCGAGTTCCCGATTCCCAGCGCCGCCGGGCGCTTTGGTACGAACTCGTCGATTCTCAGGCGCGCGACCTCCTGGCCAAGGGCGGCGAGCAGGAGGCCCGAACAGAAATCGCGCGGCTGATCGATCACGCCGCCAAGGAGGCAGCCCATCCGTCTGGGCATTGACTTCGGCACCACCCGAATCGTCGTCGCCGCCGCCGATCGCGGCAACTATCCCGTCCTCTCCTTCGACTGTCCCGACGGCGCTTCGCGGGATTGGATTCCTCCGCTGGTCGCCGTCGACGGCGACTCAGAAGAGTTACTCTGCGGCTGGGACGCATGGTCCGTGATGGGTCTTCCGGCTCTTACCGCGCTGGCCCTATTCGTTCCGACCTCGACGACGGTTCGAGCTTGTTATCGGCCATGCGCGTTCAACTGCTCGCGGTCCAATGTGTCGCGTTCCTCCTCCAGTACCACCAGCGCCTGGAACTCGTCCGCGCGAATCTCATCGAGGCCGATCTGGACGCCCAGTTTCAACACCGCCCGGAGATCCAACGCGCGGCGCAGGAGCAGACCCACCTCGGAAGACTGCGCCGCGTCCAGTTTGGCCAACGGGCAATGGTCACAACGCCCACCATCGTCCGGAGCGTCCGGGCAGAGGCCGGGGTCGCAGAGTTCCTCGAGCCGCAACGCCCAATGAATCAGGAATCGCAGGGAGGGTTTTTCGGGCCACTCCCCGCATGTCAGTTTGGGTCCGAAGACTCCTCGAAGGCGCCGTCGAGCGCATCGATGGCGGCTTTCACGGCGACGGCCTGGTGAATGATGGGCACATCGCAGGCGTAGCCTTCGGTCGATCCCACCAGCTTCTTGTAGAGCGCTGCCGCCGGGGCGAGGTTGATGATCAGTTCCTGGCGGTTGTAAGGCAGGTCGAGCACGCGCGCGAATCCGCGGCGGTATTCGAAGACGTCCTTGGCCGATGGCATGTGAAGCACGTGGCTCACCGTGCCGCCGAGGACGCGCAGCGTCACCCGGAAGCCGTCGCCGACTTGCGCGACGTCGTCGACATCGGCCTGGCTCATTTGCTCGATGATGCGGCTGGCTTCGAAGGCGTCCACACCGGGAGCGCTCTCCTCCGGCACCCGGATCTTCGCGAGCAGCGCGGCGTCGGCTTCTGCCGAGTCGGGGATCGTCGTTTCCGAAACGCCGCGCCCCAGTTGCTTCACGATGACTTTCCGCTTCTGTTGGCGGTCGACCCACTCGTCGTCAGTCGGGAACCGCACGCGAACCGGCTTCACGCCCTCGGGCGTGCGCAGATGGATGGTGATGGGTAGTTTTGCGTCAAACGTGAAAGTCCTCTCTACTGGCAGATCCCGTCCACGCCACACTTGGCCACGGCCGATACGACGCCGTTGGCCTCATCCCACATCGGCAGGCACTCGACGGAAACAGTGACGATGCCGTCCGTCTCGCCGACCTCGGCGGTCGCGAAGGAGACCTTGTGCCAGGTGAGTTCGAGTGAGTTATTCGAGTCGTAGGCAAGCGAGATCACCGCCGTGCCAGCCGTCTGCTGGCGCAGCTTCGTGAGTTCGGTCGAGCCGTTCTCAAAGCGGGCGACGAAGCGCAGCGTGCCCTGGCGGTTGCCGAATTCGAGCCGGCCGCGGAGGGCGCCGCTCGCGCCATCGCCGGGCGTCTGGAAGCCCGAGCCGGGGTAGAAGCCGCCGTCCAGCCGGACATTGTTCTTCCAGGACGTCTCGAGCGAGACGATGTTCTTGTTCGAGACGTAGTTGACGCCGTTGATCGAGAGCGCGAGCGACGCCGACGGCAAGAGCTTCTCGACGGTCGCCGCCGGCATCGTGATGCCCGAGGGCTCGACATTCTTGCCTGAGCCGACAAACTCGACGGTGATCTTCGAGTTCGCGCGGCCCGGCCCGCTGCCGATGGAGATGGTCCAACCTTCAACGACGCAGCCCACCGCCATCCGGTCGACCACGACGCCCGCGCCCGGACGGATCTGTTCGACGAAGCTGAAGTAAGGCAGCTCAGCCGCGTCGCCGTTAGCGGGGAAGAGGGGCGTGCAGGTGTAGGTGAAGTTGGGTGCCGTGCCCGGTTTGACTACTTTGCCCAAGCCGTAGGCCATGGCCCACGCGGCGATCTCCGCGCCCAGGTATTTTTCGAGCGCGCCGCTGACGTCCCAGGACGTCTGGAACGACTGCGTGGCGAACTCGTGGCCCTTGCCGAACTCCTCGGCGTCATTTTCCGTGTTCAGCTTCGGATTGGCGAGCGCGGCGTTGAGCTTGCGCAACTGCCACATCTGGACGCCGGTGTTGGCGGTCGAGATGTCGGCCTGCTTCTGCTTACCGAAGCAGATCTGGATTTCCTGCATCCGCGTGACGGACATCAGGGGTTACCTCCTCATCTTCCTGTTCGTTCACCTGCCGGTAGCCACGGACCATCAAGGGAACCAGGACCTCCGGCCGCGCCTCGACGAGACGCTCCTCACCGTCTGGCGAGATCAAGACCACTTGTTCACTCATCACCAGCCTCCGTGAAACTCAGTGGCACTTCGAAATAGTCGAGACCCTCGGCGTCGGTCTGCCGCTGGATCTGTGGCAGGTCCATGGGGTAGCAGGAAGGATGCACCGTGGCGTTGAGCATCGGCACACCCGCAGATGCCGGTACACCCTTTGTGATCAGCCGGAACAGCCGGTAGTAAGCCGTCGGCGGGTCACCGTCAAAGGTCTCGCGCGCCCGCAGATACAGCGTGACCTGGTGCCTCCACACGTCGATGCCGCCGAAGCTCCCCGGACTCGTTCCTTGCCAGGCGGCCATGATGCCCGGAGCGGGCATCTCATGGATTGCCGCGGCGAGACTCGCGCGCTTCGGGTACTGGTCGTGGTAAGCGAAGATCCGCTGCTCATCGCCCTCCATCTCGGCGACCAATTCCGGAATCGCGCGCAGCAAGGCGACCAGGTTGTCGACCAGCTCCGCCGGGTTGATCATCGCTGCCTTCCGCCAAGCGACTTCTCGAGGATGAGCCGAGGCTTCATCGCCTCCAGCATCTTCCGCGCGGCCTCGACCACGGCCGTTTTGTTCTTGGGCGAGAACACCATCCAGGCCTCCCGCTTCTGGTTGGCCCAAGCCTTCATGCGGTCCTTGCGGGTTGAAAGGCTGGTCTTGGCCCGGTTCTCGCTCACCGTGCGGACCTGGAAGTTGCGCAGCAGGTCGCCGGTGAACGTCAGGTTGCGGCGGTTGCCCATGCCCTTCCGGGTCTTCCAGATCGCGTAGCGCTTGGTGAGCGGCTTGGCCGCGGAATCGGTGGGACCCTGCGCCGCCGCCAGCCGCGCCTTGACCGCCGCGACGCCCGCGCTGCCCAGCTCATACATCTGCCGCTGGCGGAAGTTGAGCAGATCGAGCCGCAATTGCTTCTTCTGGTAGACACGGACGCTCGGCATGCATCGTCCCCGCGGACTTCCGCGCAATTGACCGGAAGTCTCCATGACCCGCAAACGAATTCCGGACAATTGTCCGGAATTCGGCTCTCTGGAAATGCAGGCCGACTTGTGAAAAATCTTCCACAAGTCATGCCGTCTTGCGGACCTTGAGCACGGCGGCGCCTTCCGAGTCGGCCTCGATATCGAAGACCTTGTGCCGAGCGCCGCCGATCTCGACTTCGTCGCCTCAACCGGCGCGGCTGCCACGCGTTCCGAGACCGGCTCGGGGCGGTCATCGAGCACGGCATCCGAGGCGGCCACATCCACCTTGCCGCCGCGCATGACGAGCACCCCGGCCTTGGCCAGCCGGCTGATGTACTGGCGGCTTTTGCCACGGTGCCGCGCGTATTCGGCCTGGGTCACGAGCCGGTCCGACATGGGAGGCCTTATCTTTTTGAAACCTCGTGAGATGCCCCTCAAAGCAATTCACGCACTGCAGGGCAACGTCACAATCGGCTGCCATCTCGGCGTCTACCATTGGACTCAGTGGGCCGAGAGCGGCCAACGTACAGGCCGACCGATCTGTGAACCGCCTAGAGGATAGTGCGTCGCACCCATCCGACCCAAAAATCGGTTTGGGCGAACTGGGCGGTGACGAACATCGACCCGATCACGAACCCCGCGCCCCAGGCAAACGCGGGGTGCAAGCGGCGGTTTAGAAAAGCATCCGCCAGCACAACCGCCAGGATCAAGGCAACGTTAAATGCGATTGTTACCTCAATTTTGTGATTCGGCAGAAATGGAAGGCGTGTGAGTGCGGGGCCGAGCACGCAAAGCATCCCCATCGTCATTAGGCGCTTGTGAACGTCCGGGCGGCGGCGGTAGCAATATCCCAGCACCATGCGGATCAGGAAGGCACCGAGCACGGCAAACAGTTGCAGTCCGAGCAACAATGCAGGCAGGCGCGAGGCAGGGCGAGTCAGGAGTCCTTGGTGAGCCAGCCCGAAGGAGACGACGGCGCTCAGGATCACAGCGAGGGCCCCGAGCAACAATCCGGCGGACCCGAGCCGCCGATGAAGATCAACCCGCCGCGAATTCACGAGCCCAACCTGAACGATGAACAAGCCAAACCACAGCGTCATCACGATGCCATGAGCATGCAGCAGCAAGGGCAACGCCGGTGCACCGAAGAACGGTTTCAGGTAATAGGTACGAGCGAATCCAAGAAAGACCAAACCGGCAAGCAGCCAAGCGACCGCATAGTAGAACCGGTGCGCCACCGTTCGGGTCAATGCCGTCATACACAGAATGATACACGGGCTATGCGCCGGTAAGAATCTACCGCGAGCTTCGCGTCGCCGAACACTTGATCGGGAAGCTGCTCTCAGTTGTTCGATTCCGCTTGATTGTCCGGCGCACCCGAGGGATGAATGGAGTCGCCATGAGGAACACAAGCATGAAGAAACGAACCTCCAAGATGGACTTCTTTATCCGCCGCAACTCGAACCGTTGGGCCATCCTCGACATCGACGGCCAGGTGCTCGACAGCGGATTCGAATCCGAGGCGGCCGCCGCAGATTTCATCGTCCGGTTCTGCCAGGACCACCGGATGCTCTACGCGATCTACTACTGACCACCGGGAGACGACACCATGACCACACAACCCTACATCGAATGCTCGCTTTGTGATGAGGCGAAGCCGATCCACCGCGAGCTTGTGCTCACCAACCGCGAGGGACTGCTCCTCGACAGGGCCCAGTTCTGCCGCGACTGCTGGAACGACATCCGGCAATCGGTCGAAGATGCCTCGGGCCTGATCGACCGG